>Ga0208826_1000048_pt1 | contig 148077 bp, 144 predicted proteins | sample AD_UKC115_MetaG_FD_184451 | JGI IMG/M metagenome (GOLD analysis project Ga0208826, IMG submission 184451) | Active sludge microbial communities of municipal wastewater-treating anaerobic digesters from Hong Kong - AD_UKC115_MetaG (SPAdes)... | ecosystem: Engineered > Bioreactor > Anaerobic >... | reverse complement strand
GCTACGTGGTGGAAACGCTGACGAACGAGATCGAACGTCAGGCGGCGGAGTACATCGCGAAGATCGACGGGATGGGCGGGATGCTGTCGGCCATCGAGAAGGGATACGTGCAGCAGCAGATCCAGGACGCGGCGTACGCGACGCAGAAGGCGATCGAGACGGGCGAGCAGATCGTGGTGGGCGTGAACAAGTTCCAGGTGGAGGAGGATGCCTCGGAGCGTGCGCTGCTGAAGGTGGACGAATCGGTGGGAGCGGCGCAGGTGAAGAAGCTAGGTGCGATGAAGGCGGGGCGTGACAACCTGAAGGTGCAGGAGTGCCTGTCGGAAATCCGCAGGGCGGCGAAGGACGAGGGAACGAACCTGATGCCGAAGATCCTGGAAGCGGTGAAGGCGTACGTGACGGAAGGCGAGATCTGCGGGGTGCTCCGGGAGGAGTTCGGCGAATACCGGGAGAATATCGTCCTCTAGGGATAAAGGGAGGAGACGAAGGAAGCCATGAGTGAGCGAAAAGTGCGAGTGATCGTGGCAAAGCCTGGGCTGGACGGTCACGACCGAGGGGCGAAGGTGGTGGCGCGTGCGCTTCGGGACGCGGGGATGGAAGTGATCTACACGGGACTGAGGCAGACGCCGGAACAGATCGTGCAGACGGCGATCCAGGAGGACGCGGACGCGATCGGGATCAGCATCCTGAGCGGTGCGCACGAGTACTACTTCGGGAGGATCATCGAGCTGCTGAAGGAGAGGAAGGCATCGGACATCCTGGTGTTCGGGGGCGGAGTGATCCCGGAGGACGACGTGCCGAAGCTGAAGGCCATGGGTGCGGGAGCCATCTTCGGTCCCGGGACCCCCACCTCCGTTTGCATCGAGTGGCTCAACTCCGCCGTCCGCGAAAAGTGGGCCCGGGAGACCGCCTAGATGGAAAAGCTGATCGCAAGGGCCCTGGAGGGCGACCATCGGTCAATCGCCAGGCTGATCAGCCTGGTCGAGAGCGAATCCCCCCAGGCCGAAATCATCATGCGGAAAATCTACCCACATTCCGGCAAGGCCCATATCATCGGCCTGACCGGGAGCCCCGGCGCAGGAAAAAGCACGCTGGCCGACAAGATCATTGCACACTTCAAATCCCTGGGCAAAACCGTCGGGGTCATCGCGGTCGACCCCTCCAGTCCCTTCACGGGAGGAGCCATTCTCGGAGACCGCCTCCGAATGCAGCAGCATGCCGTCGATCCCGACGTCTTCATCCGGAGCATGGGGACGAGGGGATCCCTTGGCGGCCTTAGCCGTTCCACGCAGGAAGCGGCCCTGATCCTTGACGCCTGCGGCAAGGACGTCGTGCTCATCGAAACGGTCGGTGTCGGCCAATCCGAGGTCGACATCGTCAAGATCGCCGACACCGTCGGCCTCATCCTGGTGCCCGGCATGGGTGACGATATCCAGATCATGAAAGCTGGAATCATGGAAATCGCGGACATCTTCATCGTGAACAAGGCCGACCGGGACGGAGCCGACCGCGTGGCGACCGAGGTCAACATGATGCTTGACCTTCTTGGGATGCGGCCGTGGCGTCCTCCCGTCCTCAAAACGGTTGCAGAACGGAGCGAAGGCGTCGAGGAAGTCGTCTCGGAAATGGTTCGGCATGCGGACTTCCTGCGCCGGAGCGAGGAGGGCCGGCGCAGGAGATGGCAGCGTCTTGGCATGGAAGTCGAAGAGATCCTGCGTAGGGAAATCGCGGCTATGGTGGAAGTTGCCTGGGAGAAGGAAAAGTCTCCGGAGCTCTTCGAATTGCTCGCGGCTCGCAAAACCACCCCCTACGAGGTCGCGGAGCGGATCCTCGGAACGATCCTGACGGAAAGTTGCGACTGACCGGAAATAACCCTTCCGGAGTCGGCGAGGCGCGGGAAAACAGCGGGATCGAGAATGGTATGATTAGCTGGCATTGAAGCAGAGAGCCAAGGAGGTCGGTGCGCGATGCGCGTAGCCATCGGTTCGGATCATGCCGGTTTCACCCTGAAGGAAAAGATCAAGGAATTCCTCCAGGAATCAGGGCATGAAGTGCAGGATTTTGGGACCCATTCAGCGGAGCTGAGCGTCGACTACCCGGACTTCGGCTTCAAGGTCGGGGAAAGCGTTGCTTCCGGCCAATCGGAGAGGGGGATCCTGCTCTGCGGGTCGGGCATAGGGATGTCGATCGCAGCAAACAAGGTTCCCGGTGTCTACGGAGCCCTTTGCAACGACCCCGATACCGCCCGCTTGAGCCGTCTTCACAACAACTCGAACGTCCTGATCCTCGGAGGCCGGGTTGTCGAGGAAAAGACGGCCATTGAAACCGTCCGGGTCTGGCTGGAAACGCCTTTCGAGGGAGGACGCCACTCTGCGCGAGTGAAGAAGATCGAGTCCTTCGATTCATTGAGGAACCACTTCCCGCCTCGTCCCAACGGCAATCCCCTGATCATCCTGGATCACCCGCTGATCCAGCACAAGGTGGGCATTATCCGGGACCGGAACACGACCGTTAAGGAGTTCCGGGAGCTGGTCCAGGAAATCGCAGGCCTCATGGTTTACGAAATCACTCGCACGCTCTCCCTGGAGGAAACGGAAGTCGAGACCCCCATAAGCCGGACCAAGGTCCTTACGCTTTCGGGCAAGAAACTGGCGATCGTTCCCATTCTCCGTGCCGGGCTGGGCATGGTTGAAGGGATCCTCAGGCTCATCCCGAACGCCAAGGTAGGACACATCGGACTCTACCGGGATCCGGAAACTCTTTCGCCCGTGGAGTATTACTGCAAGCTGCCGGGGGATATCGAGGAACGGGACATCTTTATCCTGGATCCGATGCTCGCCACGGGGGGGTCTTCAGCCGCCGCCATCGACCTGATCAAGAAGCGGGGAGGCAAGAAAATCACTCTTGTTTGCCTGATTTCCGCCCCGGAGGGTGTGGCTCTCGTCCACAGGCGGCACCCGGAAGTCCCGATCTTCACGGCTGCCCTGGACAGCCATCTGAACGATCACGGATACATCGTCCCCGGGCTGGGCGACGCGGGGGACCGTCTGTTCGGGACACGATAGAAAGGGCCGCACTTCCGACCTTTCCGAAATGAGGGGAACCGTGAGTTGAACCCGCTGATCCTGCAGTTTCTGGCCTCCTTGAGCTGGGGCATCCTTGTCACGCCGATTTCCATTTTCCTGGCGAGACGCTTCCGTGTCCTGGACGAGCCGGGCGGACGGAAAATCCATAGCGGGACCGTGCCCCGGGGCGCTGGTATCGTTCTCTGGCTGGGGCATCTCCTCTGGGTGCTGTTGGTCGGCGGATCTCTCCCGGCGACCCGGATGACCGCAGTCGGAGCGACGCTGGTCTTTCTGGTGGGCTACGTGGACGACATGAAGCAGACATCGCCCTATCTCCGGCTGGGGGTTCACCTGACCGCAGCCGTGTTTGCCGTCTCTGCGATCGCTTCGCCCCCCATGACAAAGGCCCTGCTGGTCATTTGGATTGCAGGATGCACAAGTGCCTACAACCTGATCGACGGTATGGATGGTCTCTGTCTTTCACTCACGATCGCTACCGCTTTCCTTTTCTGCGTTTCGGGACAGGTTGTCCCCTGGCTCCCGTTTGCAGGACTTTGTCTTGGTGTCCTTTTCTGGAACTTCCCGCTTCCCCGGGCAAAGACATTCCTTGGCGATGGGGGCAGCACGCTTCTAGGCTTCCTTTGCTCTACCCAAATGGCGGGATTGATTGCAAAAGGAGGGCTTGGTCCTTTCGCGCTGATTTTCATCCTTGCCCTTATGGGCGGGATTCCTGTACTCGACACTCTCATGGCGGTTACCCGGCGGTTTCTTCGAGGACGTTCCCCGTTTCTTCCTGACCGGGGGCATCTGCATCACCGCCTTCTGGACCGTTCCTTCCCGGTACCCGCTATTATTGTCATGATGGGAACGATGCACCTCGCCCTCCTCACCTCGGGGATGGCCCTCCTGAAATGGCTGTCGCGCACGTTCCTGTAAACGATCCGACCGATAAGGAGCCATAATAAGATGGAACAACAGCGGAAGAAAGTCTGCGTGGTTGTCGGGACAAGGCCGGAAGCCATCAAAATGGCGCCGGTCGCCCTGCAGCTGGCAAGATCTCCAAAACTCGAATGTTTCCTTTTGGCCACGGGGCAGCACGTTCAAATGCTGCATCAGGCTCTGGAGCATTTCAACCTCAGGGCGGATGTCGACCTGAACGTCATGAGGGAAAGGCAAAGCCTGGATTACCTGACGTCAGCGGTACTCGAAGGAGTCGGGCAAGCGCTCGATCGGCACAACCCGGACCTGGTCCTGGTTCACGGGGACACGACGACGACCTTTGCCGCTTCCCTGGCGGCCTTTTATCGGAAAATTCCCGTGGGGCATGTGGAAGCAGGCCTGAGGAGCCGAAACGTCCTTTTGCCTTTCCCGGAAGAGATGAACCGGCTCCTGACAGACCGGCTTGCGTCCCTTTGGTTCGCGCCAACTGAGGGAGCGAGAAACAACCTGGTCTCCGAAGGAGTGCCTTCCGAAAGGATCTACGTCACCGGGAACACCGTGATCGACGCTTTGCTCTGGACCCGGGAGAATCGAAAGGAACCCTCCCTGGAAGCGCTTCGCTCCATCCCGGCGGAGGCCGATCTGATTCTCCTGACGGCCCATCGCAGGGAATCCTGGGGGGAGCCCCTCCGGCAGATCTGCAGGGCTGCGGAGAGGTTGCGGAAGTCCTACCCGAACCTGTGGCTATTGATCCCGATGCATCGGAACCCTGCGGTCCGGGAGATCATCGAGGATTTCTTCAGTGGCAGGGATCGGGTTGTTTTGTGCGATCCGCTGGATTACCCGGATTTTGTATGGTCGATGAATCGCAGCCGGTTCATCCTCAGCGACAGCGGGGGAGTGCAGGAAGAAGCAACTGCCCTGAAGAAACCCGTTCTCGTCCTGCGGGATGTAACGGAGCGCCCAGAAGCGGTCGAGTCTGGATCCGCCCTGCTTGTGGGAACGGATGAAAACAAAATCCTGGAGTCTGCCGTCCCGCTTTTGGAAGAGGAAGAGGTCTACCGTAAGCTGAGCTCGCGATGCAGCAATCCCTTCGGCGACGGTCACGCCTCGGACCGGATCGTCCTGGAAGCCGAACGGTTTTTGGGACTCGGCGACGGATCGGAATCTGCGGGGCGAAACCCGCGAGAGGAGTGAGGGCGTTGAGTCAAAAGCTGGTATTGAGGGGCAATCGCCCGCTGAAAGGAACCATTCGGGCCCAGGGGGCGAAAAACGCGGCCCTCCCGGTCATGGCAAGCGCTCTTCTGCTCAACGGGGGAACTCTCGAACTGAGCCGGGTGCCTGATCTGCATGACATCCAGACAATGTCCGATCTCCTGAGGAACCTCGGAGCGGACGTCCACTTTTCGCAGGGGCAGATGCGCATTCTCACTCCGGAAGACCTGGACTGGGCGACCCCGCCGGCCCTCGTCAGGAAAATGAGGGCATCCTCCCTGGTCCTTGGGCCTCTGCTTGCACGCTGTCACAGGGCGGTTTTGCCCTTGCCCGGAGGGTGTGCGATCGGAAGCAGGCCCATCGATCTCCATCTCAAGGGATTGGCCAAGATGGGCGCCGAAATTCGTCTGGAACATGGTTCTGTTCACGCGGAAGCCAAACGGCTCAAAGGAGCGCGGATATACCTCGATTTTCCCTCCGTCGGAGCGACGGAGAACCTTTTGATGGCCGCTGTTCTCGCGGAAGGGGAAACGGTGATCGAAAACGCCGCGAGAGAACCCGAAATCTCCAACCTTGCGGAGGCGCTGGTCCGCATGGGCGGCCAGATCGAGGGACAGGGGACGGGAACCATCCGCGTCAGGGGAGTTGAAACCCTCCATGGCACGGACATCCAGATCATCCCCGACAGGATCGAGGCATCTACCTACATCCTGGCGGGCGTAGTCACCGGAGGCGATGTCACGGTCACGGGGATGGAACCCGAACACCTGGAGGCTCTTTTAGCCAAACTCGAAGAAGCCGGAACTCGCCTGTCCATCGGGAAGGATTCCGTTCGGACCCTTCCGGGTGGAGCCCTGTCCGCCGTTTCCCTCAAAACCCTCCCGTACCCGGGTTTTCCCACCGACCTCCAGCCGCAGATCATGGCTGTCCTCTGCCTGGCAAAAGGAACGAGCGTGATCCAGGAGCGGGTTTTCGAGTCCCGGTTTCTTCATGTGAGCGAGCTCAAGAGAATGGGCTGCCAAATCGAGCTTCAGGGGGATACTGCGATCATCACGGGAGTCGAACACCTCACCGGGGCGGAAGTCAGGGCCACGGACCTGCGGGCAGGGGCCGCCCTTGTCCTGGCGGGCCTCGCCGCGAGCGGCTATACTTGCATTTACCAAATGGGGCATATTCTGCGGGGTTATGAGATGATGGTCGAGAAGCTGCAAAGCCTCGGAGGAGAAGTCGAAACGGTCCCCTGCGACGAAAACGAGGGGCCAAAATTCTAGAGAAAAAGAGCGGGGAGGGGATCATCGTGTCCTGGAAAAGCCATATCGTCAGGAAATCCCTTGCGGACGTTGAGCCGTACCGGCCGGGAAAACCGATTTCGGAAGTACAGCGGGAGCTGGGACTGCAATCCGCGATCCGTCTCTGCTCGAACGAAAACCCCTGGCCTCTACCGGAAAAGGTCCTCGAAGCGGTCCGCGCGTCGTCTGAAGAAATTTGCCGCTACCCCGACCCCGCTTCCTACCGCCTGAAAAGGGCCATTGCCATGAAATGGGGCCGTTCCCCTTCCGAAGTCATCGTTGGAGCGGGCACCGAAGGCATTCTCTATTCCCTTTTTCAGTCGATCATCGACGAAGGGGACGAGGTTGCCTATGCCGTTCCCACTTACCCGATGTACGGCCTCGCCGCAGCGGCTGCAGGAGCCAAACGCATCGAGATCCGGACCGAGTGGGACGGGGGAGGCTCCTGCATCGACCGGCTGGCCGATGCCTGCGGGCCGAGGACGAAAGCACTCGTGATCTGCAACCCCAACAACCCGACTGGAACCATCATGAACCGGGCAGACCTGACGGCTCTTGCCAACTCGCTGAACGGAAGAGAAACCCTCCTCATCCTGGACGAGGCCTACGCGGAATACGTCGAAGATCCGAAATTCGCCTCCGGGATCGATCTTTTCGATCAGCTCGGGAACGTGGTCATGATCCGGACCTTCTCCAAAATTTACGGACTCGCGGCCCTTCGCGTCGGGTACGCCATCGCTCCGAAACCCGTCGTGGAAACCTATCTCAAGGTCCGCAAAGTGTTCGAAGTCAACAGCATCGCCCAGAACGCCGCGCTGGCCGCGCTTTCCGAAACGGCCTACATCCAGGAGGTTCGCGAGAGGACCCTGGCGGAGCGCGAGCGAATGAGCAACGCCCTGCGCGACATGGGGATCCATGTTCAACCCACGCAGACGAACTTCATTATCCTCGACTTCCCGAATGCCAGGACGGTTTTCGAAAACCTGCTCATGGAAGGGATCATTGTTCGCCTTGGCGACGACCTGGGCTTTCCAGGACACCTGAGGGTCACGGTCGGCCTGCCAGAAGAAAACGACCTGTTCCTTCAGGGGCTCGGAAAGGTGTTGAAGCGGATTGCAGGACGATGAAACCGCCCCTATTTCCGGCGTCAGGGTCATCTCCTTCGTAGGACGGGCTGGAACCGGGAAAAGCCAGCGAGCTCAGGTCCTAGCGAGAAATCTCGAGATCGATTTCATCCTGGACGACGGGCTCGTGATCCGCAAGGGGCAAATCGTTTGCGGGCGCAGCGCAAAAACGGAAAGGAACCAGGTTCGTGCAATCCGGAGGGCCATGATGGAATTCCCGGATCACCGACAGGAAGTCAGGGAATTTTTCAAGCAGGCCCAGCCCTGCACCGTTATGATCGTCGCCACTTCGGAAGGAATGGCTGCACAGATTGCCCGGCGACTTGGCCTCCCTCCGCCCGAAAACGTCATCCGGATCGAGGATGTGGCAACCCCCGAAGAAATCCGCAGGGCGCGACTGGAGAGGAAGGTCAAGGGGCAGCATGTCATTCCGGTTTCCCAGGTCCAGGTCCGAAAGAACTTCGCCGGCAAGCTCGTGGGGAAACTGAGGGTTTTCTGGAAAGGGAAGAACCGGTACGAAGGGGAAAAAACGATCGTCAGACCCCCCTTCAGCTTTATCGGGGCCTTGCGGATCGAACCGCAGGCGATCGAGGATTTGGTCCGTCATGTCGCGTTGCGGACTCCCCAGGTCAAAAGCGTCCAGGAAGTCCGGATCAAGCCGGGGTCTGAGGGGGTTTCCATCCAGATGAAAATCGGAGTGATCCTGGGGGACAGGAACCTGGTGGAGATCGCGAGGACCGTGAAAGCTCGAATTTCCTCCAGCGTCAGCTATTTCATGGGACTGGATGTCCGCGGGGTTGATGTCGTCGTGGCCGAGGTTGATTTGCATGCAGGCGGAAAATAGAACGATTTTTAGTCCAACAGCAGAAGAAATCTTCTCCCGCAGGGAGATCCTCTGGTCCCGGCTGCAGGAGGAGGTTTCTCGCTGCCGGCTTTGCCCCCTGGCTGAAACGCGGAACCGGACGGTTTTTGGGGACGGTCCGAGAGAAACTTCGCTGATGCTGATCGGTGAAGGGCCGGGAGCGGATGAAGATGAACAGGGCTTGCCCTTCGTGGGAAAAGCCGGGCAGCTTCTCACGACCATCCTTTCTGCTGCCGGAATCGACCGACGTGAGGTCTTCATCGGCAACGTCGTGAAATGCAGACCACCCGGCAACCGAGTTCCCACCCTGGAAGAAATGATGGCCTGCGACACCTTTCTACAAACGCAGATCGCCCTGGTTTCGCCAAGGATCCTCGTCCTGCTGGGCAGCACTCCGACACGGTGGATCCTGAAGACCACGGCCCCGATCGGGGAATTGAGGGGGAAATGGTTTAAGTGGAAAGGGATCGAGGTTTTCCCGATGTACCATCCGAGCTATCTTCTTCGGAACCAGTCCCGAGCTGTGGGGAGCCCGAAAGATTTGACCTGGAAGGATATCCGCGAGGTCAAAAGACGCTGGGATGAGGTCAAAAAAGATGCCGGAAGCGCCGACGGATCGTTGTGAGGCGTTGGGGAAAAAAATCCCCTCCCACGTCGCCATCATCATGGATGGGAATGGACGATGGGCGAAAAGAAAAGGGTTCCCCCGTCTTGTTGGACACCACGCAGGGGTCCGGGCTGTGGAACGGACCGTTCGGGCGGCGAATGACCTGGGGATCCGGACGCTTTCTCTTTATGCCTTTTCAAGCGAAAACTGGAAACGTCCCGAAAATGAAGTTTCAGGACTGATGGGGCTTTTCCGAATCTATATCCGGAGCAAGATTGGCACCCTGATGGCTGAAGGGGCCAGGATCCGGTTCGCGGGAAAAATCGACGGACTTCCTGCGGATATCCAGCAGATCGTCCGCGACGCGGAGGAGAAAACCGCGGGGCAGAAAGGCCTTCAGCTGGTCATCTGCCTCAATTACGGCGGGAGGCAGGAACTCCTCGACGCCATGAACCGGGCGGCTGCCGCGGGAGAACCCTTCCCTCTGGACGAGGTTACGCTCAGGAAGTACCTTTATCTTCCGGATATCCCGGATCCGGACCTGATCATCCGCACGAGCGGTGAAATGCGGCTGAGCAACTTCTGGCTATGGCAAAGCGCTTACAGCGAGTTTTACTTTACCGACAAGCTCTGGCCCGATTTCGGTCCCGAGGATCTCGCACAGGCCCTGGAAGCCTACTCTGGGAGGGAGAGACGATATGGAGCCGTCTAGCCGGACATTCGGCAGTGAGATCATCATACGGGCGCTAAGCGGGGCCTTTGTGGTCCTGGCCATTCTTGGCGGGATCCTCCTTGGGGGGATCTACTGGTCTTTCATCGTGACGTTGGCCGCGATGATTTCCCTTTGGGAGTTTTACAACCTGCTTTCCGTGAAGGTTAAAGTCACCCGTGGACTCGGCTTCATTTCGACCTTTCTGCTCATCGCGGCCGCAACGATGAATTTCAGTTCTGCGGCGATTCTGGCGATTACCGCCCTGATCCCCTTTCTCGTCCTTTGCATTGAAATCGTTCGCCGCCAGGTTCTCCAGAACAGCCACGCCATCCCGAACATGGGAGGAACTCTGGTCGGACTGATCTTCATCGCGCTTCCCTGGACATTTCTCGTCCTTCTAAGGTCAGAACCATGGGGAACCATGCTTCTCATCACCCTCTTCGCGTGCACCTGGAGCTGCGATGTGACGGCCTACCTCGTGGGAGTTCGCTGGGGCAGGACCTATCTCTGCGAAAACGTCAGCCCGAAAAAGACCTGGGAGGGATTCGCGGCCGGCGTCGCAGGAAGCCTGTTCTGCGCCGGCCTGCTGGCGTTTGCCTGGCAGTTCCCGCCTTTTCCACTCCTCCTGCTGGGACTCCTCTGCGGGCTTGCGGGACAGATCGGGGATCTTGGGGAATCGCTCCTGAAACGGGAAGCGGGGGTCAAGGACGCCGGAAAGCTGATCCCGGGGCATGGCGGAATGCTCGACCGGTTTGACAGCATCCTCATCAATGCAACTCTTGCCTTTCTGATCTTTGAGGTGATTTGGCATTGAGACCTCAAGCGGGGCCTCCCCCCGGAATCGCGGTGATCGGCGCAACCGGAAGCGTCGGAACGGCCGTCCTTGACGTTTGCCGGGCCCATCCTGACCGCTTCCCTGTGGTCGCCCTGGCGGCCTCCCGCAACGTTTCGCGGATGGCCGAACTTGCCGCGGAGTTCAACCCGCCCTTCTTGGCCATGTCAGATCCGGATGCAGCCCGGGAACTTGCCTTGCGGGTGCCCGTGACGACGAAAGTCCTTTCCGGCCCGAAATCCCTGGAGGACCTCGTCCTTTTACCCGAAACGGGACACGCCGTCTTTGCTTCTTCGGGAACCTCGGCCATCCCCGCACTCATGTCCTCCCTGAAATGCGGGAAGACCGTTTCCCTCGCGAACAAGGAAAGCCTTGTCATCGCGGGCCCCTGGGTGATGCCCCTGGTCCAGGCAAGGGACCAGCTTCGGCCCCTGGACAGTGAGCACAACGCTGTCTGGCAATGCCTGGCGGGAGAACGCAAAGGCTCGGTCCGTGAGATCGTGCTGACGGCTTCAGGCGGGCCTTTCCGCAACCTGGACCTTGCATCGCTTGAAAAAGTGACGCCGGCCATGGCTCTCCGCCATCCCATCTGGGACATGGGAACAAAGATCACCGTCGACAGTGCAACCCTGATGAACAAGGGGCTGGAGATCCTTGAAGCCATGCATCTTTTCGGACTTCCTGCCGAAAGGATCCGAGCGCTGGTTCATCCGCAGTCCTTCGTCCACGGGATGGTCCATTTTTGCGACGGCTCCATGAAATGGCTCCTGTCGAACCCGAATATGCGGATCCCGGCAGCGGTCTGCCTGGGATACCCGGATAGGGTCGAACTCGAAGGGGCGCACCTGGATCCTGCCCCGCTTGAAAGCTTGGTCCTTTCCTTCGAAAAGCCGGACCCTCGGCGTTTTCGCTGCCTTGCTCTAGCCATCGAGGCCGCACGAAGCGGAGGGGCCGCCCCGGCTATCCTGGTCGGAGCGGACGAAATCGCCGTTTCAGCCTTCCTACGGGAGAAGATCCCGTTTTTGGGAATCTCCCGGCTGATCGAGGAAGTCCTTGCCGCTTTCGACGAGCCATCCCCGCAATCCCCCGAAGAGGCAATCGCTATAATGGAATGGGCCAGGAGAAAAGCCGCTGAAATTCTTGGCGAGAGCGAACTATCAAGGAGGTCCACCTTTTGATCGTCAGCCTATTTTCGTTTCTGCTCGTGATCTGCATCAGTGTCGTTATCCATGAGCTGGGTCACTTCCTTTTTTCCATCCGGTACGGGGTGAAGGTGTACGAGTTCGCCTTTGGGATGGGCCCATCCCTTTTCCAGAAAAGGCAGGGTGAAACCCTGTACTCGATTCGGGTTTTCCCGGTCGGCGGCTTTGTCCGGCTGGCTGGGATGGAAGAGGAGCAGGAAGGGGAGAGCGCCCCTCCCGAAAGGACTTACCCCGGCAAAACCCCTTTCCAGCGCTTTGCCATTCTGGCCGGAGGCCCGTTTTTCAACATCCTCCTGGCCATCATCCTGACGACGGTCCTTTTGACGTTCCATGGGGTTCTCGATATCCGGACCGCCACCGTGGGATCGACCATCAGCGGCTTTCCCGCGGAACGAATCGGACTGGTTTCGGGGGACCGGATCGTTTCGATCAACGACAAACCCGTGACGAACTGGGACTCGATGTCCGCAACCATCCGCCGTGAAGCCCCGAAAGGCCCCTTGTCCCTGAAAGTCGAACGCGAGGGAAGGATCCTGACGTTCTCGGTCAAGGCGGAAATCGACAAGCAGTCCGGCATCCCGCTGCTCGGGATCCGGCCGAGACAGATCCGCTACCCGTTGCCGGAAGCGCTTTTCCGCTCTGTCGGAACGGCCTGGGAAATGACCCTGTCCATCCTTCGAGGACTCTGGACTTGGGCTTTCGGCCACCAGAGCGTGGAGTTCGCCGGACCCGTCGGGATCGCCTCCATGGCGGGGGATGCCGCCAGACAGGGCTGGTGGTCCTTCCTCTCGTTCCTCGCGGTGATCAACTTGAACCTCGGAATTCTGAACCTGTTCCCCTTCCCCGCCCTGGACGGCGGGAGACTTTCGTTTCTGATCGGAGAGATCCTGACCGGGAGACGCCTTCCGCCCAAGTGGGAGAACCTCATTCACCTGACCGGTTTCGCGCTGCTTCTGGCCCTGATCGTGTATGTCACCTGGAAGGACATACTCCGGCTGACCCACCCCTGAGGCCGGGAGCAAAGAGAGAGGCCGCGGCCCCATGTCCGTGAAAAGCGTTTCCGTTGGATGTCTTGGAATCGGTGGAGGCAACCCCGTTCGGGTGGAAAGCATGCTGAAATCCCCCCTGCACGACCTGAAGGCTTGCCGGGAGGAACTTCAGGGGTTGGCTTCCGCGGGGTGCGAGATGGTCCGGGTCGCATTTTCCGACCCTTCAAGGGCAGAAGCTCTCGCGGAGCTCGTTTCGGAGGCGGAAATCCCGCTCATGGCGGATATCCATTTCAACCCCGACCTTGCGGTTCTGAGCCTGAAGGCCGGGGTACCGGCAATCCGGATCAACCCGGGAAACATGGGAAGTCCCAGACGCCTGGCCGAAATCCTTCACCTCGCTAGGGAACGAAGGGCCGTGATCCGAATCGGGGCCAATGGAGGCTCCCTGTCGGACGCGCAGATCGCGGAATCCGGTGGAGATCGGTCGCTGGCTCTCGTTCGGGCGGTTGAAGCCCAGTTGAAATACCTTCTCGAGCATGAGTTCGACGATGTGATCCTTTCGGCAAAATCGACCTGCATCCAGGAAACAGTGCGTGCGAACTCGCTTCTCGCCGAACGCTACCCCTATCCCCTTCACATCGGGATCACCGAGGCAGGCCCGGGACTCGGCGGAATCGTCAAGAACGCGGCCGGCATTGGCATCCTGCTGAACCAGGGAATCGGCGATACAATCCGCGTCAGTCTCACCGCTCCTGCCGAAGAGGAGGTCAAAACCGGTTATTCGATCCTGAACGCTCTCGGCATCCGAAGGAAGGGATTCGACCTGATTTCCTGCCCGACCTGTGGGCGAAAGCGGATCGATGTGCAGGCCCTGGTCCAGAGGATCCTTCCGGCTCTTTCCGGTCTACCTGACGGCTTCAGCGTCGCCGTGATGGGCTGCGAGGTCAACGGGCCCCGAGAGGCGGCCCATGCTGACCTGGGCATTTCGGGCTCCGCGGGCGGCTTTATCCTGTTTTCGCATGGAAGGCGGATCGCTGTTGCAGAAGCCGGCAATCTCGAAGACATTCTCCGGGAAACACTGGAAAAAATCTGTCCAAAGCAAAACTGAATGGCCTTTTTCCCCGCGTTTCCCCTAAACAAATCCCATTTTTTTGAACTCCCGCTTTCTTTTTTTCCGCCATTCAATTGACAGGGGAGGGGGGTCCGATATAATGGATTTCGCCCTTGTCCCGATCCCTTCGGGACCATTCGCAACCAAGGAGGACTCCAAAGATGATCGAAACACCAGATCTGTACACCCTTGTCGTGGGAAAAGGCGAAGGGGAGAAAAAACTGACCGCATTCGACGCAGCCCTGCTGGAAGCCGGTGTCGGTAATATGAACCTTCTCCGGGTTTCCAGTGTCCTTCCGCCCCGCTGCGAGTTCGCACAGAAAATGGAGATGCCCTACGGTAGCCTCCTCCCCATCGCGTATGGCTCCATTTCGAGCGACGTTCCCGGTGAGCGGATCGCCGCCGCAATCGGAGTGGGCGTACCGGAAGATCCCGGCAGTTTCGGCATGATCATGGAATATTCGGGGTTCTGCTCGGCCGACGAAGCAGCCCGGAAAGTCGAGGAAATGGTGCGGGAAGCGTTTGAAATGCGCGCCCTTGCCCTCAGGGAAGTGAAAGTCAAGGCAGTCGATCACGTTGTGGAGCAGTGTGGCAGCGTGTTCGCCGGTTGCCCCCTTTTCTACCGGAAGAAGGGAGAATAAAGAGAAATGGAGCCGATGGCCCGCCGGGAAACGGATCTCTGGTTCACCGAGTACCAGACCCCAGACATGAGGCTGGGGCTGCGGATCAGCGAGATCCTCCTTAACATCCAGACCCCCTACCAGCACCTCCTTGTCGTCAAGACGGAACAGTACGGCAACCTCATGGCTCTTGACGGCGCCATCATGATCACGGAAAAGGACGAGTTCACCTATCATGAGATGATGAGTCATGTCGCCCTTTGCTCCCATCCTTCCCCCCGGCGCGTGCTGGTCGTTGGGGGAGGGGATGGGGGAATCGTCCGGGAACTGGTCCGTTACGACATCCTGGAAAAAGTTACCCTGGTCGACATCGATGAGAAGGTCATCGAAGCGTCCCGGCGGTTTTTCCCCTCGGTGAGCTGTGCCCTGGACCATCCGAAAGTCGAAATCCGGCCCATGGATGCCCTGGTCTACATCAAGGATCACCAGGACGAGTTTGACGTCATTATCGTGGACAGCACCGATCCGGTGGACTTCGCAGCAGGGCTTTTCGAAGAGGCTTTTTTCCGGGACGTCCACCGCGCCCTGAAAAAGGATGGGATGGTGGTTTCACAGACCGAATCTCCCATGGGCCATCCTGACATCCTCAGGACTGCCTACCTGGAGATGAAGAAGGTTTTCCCCATCGTCGAGCTTGGCTGGGGAATCATGCCGACCTATCCCACGGGTTCCTGGACCTACACTTTCGCCTCCAAGGTCCACGATCCCCGGAAGATCTTCCGCGAGCCGCCGGAAGGGACTCGGTACTACTCTTCGAAAATCCATGAGGCCTGTTTCACGTTACCCCCGTTTTTGGAAAAAATCCTGGAGGAAGGACCGAACCAGGCGTGACGCGTTTTATCGGAAGCTCGAGAAACCTTCAGGCGTCGAAATGGGTCCTTCTCGGGATCCCGATGGATTTCACCGTTTCCCGTAAGTCGGGGAGCCGATTCGGCCCGGAGTCCATCCGGGCCGAATCCTACAACCTGGAAACCTACAGCCCGGCCCTTGATCGGGACCTTTCGGAAGTGACCTTTTTCGATCTGGAAGATCTCCATTTTCCCTACGGGGATGTCCATCAAGCACTGGATACCACCGAGCGGGTGGCACAACGTTTGATCGCACGGGGAAAGCGGATCGGGAGCCTGGGGGGCGAACATCTCATTTCCTTGCCCCTCATCCGGGCCGCCGCGTCACGGGAACCGGAACTTCGGGTCGTCCATTTTGACGCCCATGCAGACCTGAGGACAAGCCTGAGAGGCGGAACGCTGAGTCACTCCTCGGTGATGCGGCACGTTGCGCAGTCTTGTCTTGGTGAACCCGACCGCCTCTACCAGTTCGGGATCCGCTCCGGGTGCAAGGAGGAGATGGCCTGGGGGAAGGCTCACACCCGCCTCCACCTGGACGACGTCCTTGAACCCTTGAGTCGTCGCGTGGATGAACTGAAACCGTTCCCCGTCTACCTATCCATCGACATCGACGTGGTGGATCCGGCCGCGGCCCCGGGAACGGGAACACCGGAAGCCGGGGGAATTCCCTCACGGGAACTCCTCGAGGCAATCCGCACCATGAAAGGTCTCAACCTTGTCGGCTTCGATCTCGTTGAAGTGGCCCCGGACCTGGATGTGAACAACGTCACGTCCGCCCTTGCGGCAAAATGCGTTCGGGAAATCCTGCTCCAGTGGGGGTAACCCCCCCTTTTTCGCCCCATCCCTTTGTGATATAAATGTCCTATCCTGAACCTTAGACATGTTCGGGTTCATTTTTAAGGAGGGGCTCATGGACAAAGGGACAAGCGGTTTCAACGTGTCTTCCGAGGTGGGGCGCCTCAAGCGCGTGATGCTCCATCGGCCCGGCAAGGAACTAGAACGCCTTACGATCGACAACAAGGACGAGCTCCTCTTCGACGACATCCTGTGGGTTGAAGAGGCCCAGAAGGAGCACGACGCGTACGCGGACCTCCTCCGCGACAACGGCGTCGAGGTGGTCTATTTCAGAAATTGCCTGGCCCACGTCCTGCGGGAAGAAGAGATCCGCTCCATGCTCCTTGACGAGGTCCTGGCGTGGGAGGCGCTTGATTATCCCCTCCTGTGCGGTCTGAAAACAGAAATGATGAGCGTCCCTGCCCCCGAACTTGCGGAAATCCTGACCGGCGGGCTGACGAAAGCGGAAGCCCGCGAACTCTTGGGAAACTGCCAGAGCCTTGTTCTGAACACTCTGGCGGATCACGAGCTTTTGATCCGGCCTTTACCCAACCTCTACTTCCAGAGAGATCCCTATTCCTTCGTCAAAAACGGCGTCATCATCAGCGTCATGAGCTTCAGCGCAAGACAGCGTGAACCGATCTACGCTCGCTACATCTTCAAGTATCACCCCTATTTCAAGGACGTGAAAATCTTTTTCGGCGAAGAAAAACTCGACGGCGTGCCTTACTGCATCGAGGGAGGCGATTTCCACGTTCTTTCCGAAGATACGGTCGCCATTGGCATCAGCCAGAGAACGACCGCAGGATCGGTCCAGATCGTCGGGCGCAGGCTGGCCAAGGAAGCCGGCATTCGAACCGTTCTTGCCGTCGATATCCCCAAGCACAGGGCTTACATGCACCTGGACACGGTTTTCACCATGGTCGACTGGGACGCCTTCACGATTTTCCCTGGAGTCGCCAACCGCATCCGTGTCTGGGAGCTTTCCTACGACGAGGGCGGAAACCTCGTTCGGATCGATGAAAGCCTGAACCTTGTGGAGGTTCTCAAGAAATCTCTCCATTTGGACCAGGTCCGCCTGATTGAAACCGGCGGCGGAGACCCGGTCCTGGCTGCCAGGGATCAGTGGAATGACGGCACGAACACCTTTAGCATCGCTCCGGGAGTCGTCGTGACCTACCGGAGGAATGTTGTGTCGAACACGGTTTTGCGCGAAAACGGGATCAAGGTCTACGAGATTCGGGGGGCGGAACTGGGGCGGGGAAGAGGCGGTCCTCGCTGCATGAGCATGCCTCTCGAACGGGAACCAAAGCGCTGACTCCCGTTTCGGAAAAATCAATTTTACGGTTTATCACAATCAAAAGGAGGAAGAGTCACATGCCAGTTAACCTGAAAGGTCGCAGTTTTCTCACCCTCAAGGATTTCACTCCTGAGGAGATTGAATACCTTCTGAAACTGTCCGCCGACCTGAAAACAAAAAAGCGGATGGGGATCCGGGGGAACCTGCTTGCCGGAAAGAACATCGCCCTGATCTTCGAAAAGCCCTCGACCCGGACCCGCTGCGCCTTCACCGTCGCCTGCATCGATGAAGGGGCTCACCCGGAATACCTTGGGAAGAACGACATCCAGCTTGGCCACAAGGAGGACGTGAAGGACACCGCGAGGGTCCTTGGCCGCATGTTCGACGGGATCGAGTTCCGCGGCTTCAAGCAGAGCGTGGTCGAAGAGCTGGCCCGTTACAGCGGTGTGCCGGTCTGGAACGGGCTGACGGATACCTATCACCCCACCCAGATTCTTGCCGATTTCCTGACAATCCAGGAGAACTTCGGCCACCTGAAAGGGATCCGGCTTGTGTACTGCGGTGATGGCCGCAACAACATGGCGAACTCCCTGATGATCGGATCCGCAAAGATGGGGCTCCATTTCGTGATCGCCGCTCCGAAGTCCCTCTGGCCGGAATCCGATTTGGTCGAAACGTGCCAGGCAATCGCAAAAGAAACCGGGGCAACGATCCAGTTCATGGAAGATGCCATGGAAGCCGTCAAGGGTGCCGATGCCATTTACACGGATGTCTGGGCGTCGATGGGAGAGGAGGACAAGATGGCGGAACGGGTGGCCCTGCTTTCCCCCTACCAGGTGAACTCGAAGCTGATGGCCGCCACGGGAAAGGAGAACACGATCTTCCTCCATTGCCTGCCTGCCGTCAAGGGAAAAGAAGTGACCGAAGAGGTTTTCGAATCCAAAAATTCGAAGGTTTTCGATGAGGCCGAAAACCGCCTCCACACGATCAAGGCGGTCATGGTCGCGACACTGGCAAACTAGCCGTCGCTGTTCTTTCTGACGAAGGAAAAGGGGCCTCCTTTCAGGGGAGGCCCCTTTTTGAGCCGTTAGATCGGCGGCAACAGGCCGGGGACACCAACCCGGATGCAGCCAAGGGAAGAGGCCGCTTCCACGAAGCGGACAATTTCCTGGGTCGAGCCTCGTAGCACAACGACCTCCATGCACGTATCATGGTCGATGTGGACGTGCGTCGTGCAAACGATGGACTCCATGAAATCGTGTTGGAGACGTGTGATTTCGCTGCTGGCGTCGCGGCTGTGGTGGTCATAGGAAAAGGTGAAGGTCCCGTAGGCTTCGCCTTCCTGGACTTCCCAGAGGCTTTGCCCGATGTAGTCCCGGATGATCTGCCTCAAGGCATCCGAACGGCTTTTCAACTTCTTTTTTTCGATCCAGCGGTCGAACTCGCTGACCAGCGCTTCCGGCATGGAAACACTGAAACGAACCAGTTTTTCGGTCAAATCGACTCACCTCCATTGCCTCGGAAGGGGGAAAGACAGGATGCCTCCTGTTCGTGTCGCCATCATTCAAACGGGAAATGGCCCGGATTCGCCGCTTGAGCGTGTCTTTCAGGTGGATTCTTTTCTTCGGGAGCTTCCTGCCGACGTCTCGCTCGTCATCTTACCAGAATTATGGAGCGTGCCGCACGTTGACGAAGCGCTGCCGGAAAACGCCCGATTCAGCCCGTCCCTCCTCGAGCGACTGTCGGATGAGGCAAGCCGGAGGTTCTGCGCCATCCACTGCGGGAGTCTTCCCTGGGTTGAACACGGGTTCCTCTTCAACCGATCTTTTTTCCTTAACGAGGAGGGAAGGGTCATCGCCCGTTACGACCAGACCCACCTCCTTCCCTCGGTTGAGGAGGATTCCTTTTTCCGGCCGGGCAAGGCGACTTCACCCTTTTTCTGGAAAGGAAGCGTTTTGGGAATCGCGATCGGCCGGGACCTCCTGTTCCCCGAATTCATCCGCACCCTTGCACTCGCCGGGAGTCGAATTCTCCTGCTTTGCGCATCCTGGCCGGAAAACCAGATGGCTCAATGGCGGGCCCTTCTGCAGGCCCGCTCGATCGAGAACCAGATCTTCACTGTCGCCTGCAACCGTTGCGGGCATTCCATGGGAATCGCCCCTGACGGAACCCTCCTGGCAGAAGCCGGGAAGGGGCCGGAAACGCTTGTTTTCGAAATGGATCCGGCGGCAACCGAGCGGGTCAGGAAAAAGCTCCCGCTTCTGGAAGGGAGACGGCGGGACCTGTATTCCCTGCTTTCTTCGATGAGCTGAAAAGGCCTGAAGCAAGAGCAGCGGATATGCTAGAATGTGTCTGGTTTTAACTTTCAAGATCGGGAGATTGGCTAGAGATGCCCACCTTTTACCGCGACCCGTCAATCCTGCTTTCTTCGATCGAGAACTGGCTTGCAGAACAGCTTCGCTCCGCTGGGGGCAAGGGCGGAATCGTCGGATTGAGCGGCGGCATCGATTCCGCCGTGGTCTCCGCGATTCTGAAGCGCGTCTGCGGGAACCGCATGCTTGCCGTTATCATGCCCTGCCACAGCCACCCCGAAGATCGCCTTCACGCGGAAATGGTGGCTGTTCATCTCCAGATCCCCACCATGACCGTCGACCTGACCCAAACCTATGATGCTCTCATTTCGGCTCTCGGGCAGGATGCAGGCGAAGAAAACCGGCTGGCCAGGGCCAACCTGAAACCCAGGCTGCGGATGACCACCCTCTACTTCCTTGCCCAGGCCAGAAACCTCCTGGTCTGCGGAACGGGAAACAGGGTGGAGCTAACCGTCGGCTACTTTACAAAATACGGGGATTCCGGGGTTGACCTACTGCCGCTGGGGGATCTCCTAAAGGGGGAAGTCCGGCAATTGGCCAGCCTCCTGGGAATTCCCGCGCCCATTATCGAAAAGCCGCCTTCGGCGGGGCTCTGGCAAGGGCAGACGGACGAGGGGGAAATGGGCGTCACCTATGAAGAACTGGACCGTTTCCTGGCGCTGGGAGAAGGATCGGACAGGGTTCGCAGCTTCGTGGAACAATCCCGTGCCCGTTCCGAGCACAAGAGGCAAACTCCTCCCATTTGCCGAATCAGCGAGACGAAACAAGCTTGATGAAGAGGTGATCATCGATGTCAGGACATTCAAAGTGGGCAAACATCAAGCACCGGAAAGGAGCGCAGGACGCGAAAAAGGGAGCGATTTTCCAGAAGCTCGCCAAATTCATCATCGTTGCCGCCCGTGAAGGCGGCGGTGACCCCAACGCGAATTTCCGCCTGAAAACCGCCATCGAAAAAGCCCGCGAGTACAACATGCCAATGGACAATATCGAGCGGGCGATCAAGCGGGGGACGGGAGAGATCGAAGGAGCGACCTACGAGGAAATCACCTATGAGGGCTTCGGCCCCGCGGGTGTGGCGATCCTCGTTGAAACCCTGACGGACAATCGCAACCGGACCAGCGCGGAAATGCGATCCCTTTTTTCCCGAAACGGCGGAAACATGGGGGAGGCCGGCTCAGTGAGCTGGATGTTTGAAAGGCGGGGAGTCATCAGCGTCACCGGGAAGGGGCTGGATGAGGAAAAGCTGATGGAAGCCTCCATCGAGGGCGGGGCAGATGACCTGGTGCCGGACGGCGAGGATGGCTACACGGTTTACTGTGATCCTTCCGTCCTGTCCCAGGTGAAGGAAGCCCTCGCGGCAAAAGGCTATGCCGTTGCAAACGCGGAGGTCAGCATGGTCCCCAAGAATTCCGTGGAGATCACGAAGAAGGAAGACGCCGCGAAAGTCCTGAAATTGATGGAAATCCTGGAAGACCACGACGATGTCCAGAACGTCTACGGCAACTTCGACATTCCTGATGAGGTGATGGAGGCTATTGCTGGCTGATCGCCGCTCCATCCGCTGCCTGGGGATCGACCCGGGGATCGGGAGGATGGGCTTCGGGCTCGTCGCCCAGGCTGGAAGTACCCTGACGGCCGTTGAATATGGCTGCATCGAAACCCCTCCCGGGGATCTTCTCCAGAAGCGCCTGCTCTGCCTTTTTTCCTCGCTTGAGGAGATTTTCCACCGTGTTTCTCCCGATTTCCTAGCGGTGGAACGCCTGTATTTCGGGAGAAACACGACGACCGCAGAGGCCGTCTGGCAAGCAAGGGGTGTCGTTCTTCTGCTGGCCGCTCAGCGCGGTCTGGAGGTTTTCCAACCCAAGCCCGCGGAAGTGAAAATGGCGGTTGCCGGGAACGGCAACGCAACAAAGGCGCAGGTCCAGCACATGGTTTGTGAGATTCTGCGTCTTCCGGCGCCTCCGCGACCGGACGACGTTTCCGATGCGCTTGCGATCGCCCTGACGGGCCTTGCCATTCGGTCCGTCCAGTCCAGGCTGAATCCTGCAGGAGGACCGGCCCCATGCTGAGAAGTCTTTTCGGACAGGTGATTCAGGTCGAGGACGAAACGGTGGTCCTCGACGTCAACGGACTGGGAATCGAGGTCCATTGCAGCCGGAGAGCGCTCGAATCCTGCGTCGAAGGGGAGATGACCCGCATTCAGACCTTCCTTTTGGTCAACGAATCGGGGATCTCCCTCTTTGGCTTCGCCAACGACGAGGAAAGGCGGCTTTTCCTCGAACTTCTTGCCGTGAAAGGAATCGGCGGCCGCATGGCCATGAGCCTGCTGCGGGCGGAACCTCCCGGAAGGCTGATCCGGGCGATCCTTTCCTCCGACCTGGAAACGCTGACAAGAGTCCCCGGTGTCGGAAAGAAAACCGCCGAACGGCTTTGCTTCGAACTGCGGGAAAGACTCGCGAAAAGCTTCCCTTCATTCACCCGCGATGGGGCGGAACCGGCATCCTCGCCGGCAGGTAGCGAAGTGCTCGAGGCGCTGGTGGGGCTTGGCTTCTCCAGGCATGAAGCCGCTGCCGCCGTCCGCACCGCGCTTTCGCAAGCCGATAGCGGAGCCCGAGAAGAGGAGATCCTGGAATCCGCCTTGCGCCTTTTGAACCGCATCAGGGGTGAGTATCGATGAATCAGGAGACGAACCGAATGGTCGAACCTTTCCGGGGGGTCGGAGAAACCGATCTCCTTTCGCTAAGACCCCAAAGCCTGGAAGAATTCGTCGGACAGAAATCCCTGAGAGAGAAACTCCGGATCTATATCGACGCGGCCCGAATGAGAAAAGAACCCCTCGACCACCTCCTGTTCTTCGGGCCCCCGGGCTTGGGGAAAACCACTCTAGCCGGGATCATCGCGAACGAAATGTCGGGGAACTTGAAGGTCACAACGGGGCCAGCGCTTGAAAGGGCAGGGGATCTGGCCGCCCTCCTGTCCAACATCCAGGCGGGCGACGTGCTTTTTATCGATGAGATCCACCGCCTTTCTCCCAACGTGGAGGAGATCCTTTACCCCTCCATGGAAGATTTTTCGCTGGACATCATCGTGGGCAAGGGCCCTTTCGCCAGAAGCATCCGCTTGAAACTGCCCGCCTTCACCCTGATCGGGGCGACCACCCGTCTCGGGCTTTTGACTTCCCCGCTGCGGGCCCGTTTCGGGATCGTCGAGCAGCTCGACCTGTACACCGCGGAGGAACTCTCGGAAATCGTCATGCGAGGGGCTGCCCTTTTGAAAATCGACATCGACCCTTCGGCCGCGGGCGTGATTGCCCAGCGGTCAAGGGGCACTCCCCGGGTGGCGATTCGCCTCCTTAAGCGGGTGCGGGACGTCGCCTCGGTCACGAACCATGCCAGGATCGACGCCAGCCTCGCCAAGGAGGCTCTTGAAATGCTATCGATCGATCATTCCGGCCTGGACGAAGGGGACAGGAAACTGCTACGGGCACTCATCGAGCTGTTTTCCGGGGGACCGGTAGGCCTGGCAACCCTGGCCGCGGCGCTGAACGAGGAGCAACAGACGGTGGAGGACATTTACGAACCTTTCCTGATCCGAAAGGGACTGATTGAACGAACGCCACGGGGCAGAAGGGCCACCCCTGCCGCCTTCGAATACCTCGGGATCAAGCCTCCCGCGGGGTATGCACGTCAGATGCCCCTTCTGGAGGGAGCCGAATGAACCTCTACACGTTTGGGAAAACCCTCGTTCAGATTGGACTGCTGTTGGTTTTGCTGGGGGGCCTCCTGCTGCTTGCGGGAAAAGCGGGAGTGCCTTTCGGGCGGTTGCCGGGAGACCTTTCCTTCCGTGGCAAGCACTTCATTCTCTTCGCGCCCATCGCGAGCATGCTTCTCCTCAGCCTCGTCCTGACGATCCTGTTGAACCTGTTCCTGAGGTGGTTCAAATGAAAAAGCCGATCCATTTCTTTTCCGTTCTCCTGCCGGTCGCAATCGCTCTTTTTTTCCTTCTCCCTTCCTCGCACCTGGAGGCCTCTTCCCGGCAGGTCCGTGTCGGTCTGGAAACAGGGGTCTTCTCGGGACGGATCGATTCGAACTCCGCCATTCGCGTTTTGGTTGCCTCAGGCGGTTCTTTCTCCGCAGGAGCCACGGCTAGCGTGGAATCCGTTCCCGGAGGGATCCTTGTCAACGGGAAGCAGGTTTCACTCCCGGCTGAGTTCGAGAGTTCCCAGGGGTTCCTCTACTGGAACGGGAAACCTTACCGGGGAAGGCTCCGACTGGTTTCCCGCCAAAATGGCTTTTCGGTCGTCAACGTCCTCGATGTGGAATCCTACCTTCGTGGTGTCCTCAAGATCGAGGTGAACCCCGCATGGCCAATGGAAGCCCTCAAGGCACAGGCCGTCATTGCCCGCACCTATGCCCTGCGCCAGGCGGGCCGCCACGGAGCGGAAGGATTTGACCTCTGCGCCACGACACATTGCCAGGTTTACAGGGGAATGGCCGCTGAAGATCCCAAACTTGACCGGGCCATCGCGGAAACCCGGGGAATCGTCGTGATTTTCGGCTCGGAACTTGCCCAGACCTATTATTTTGCGGACGGAGCCGGCTGGACAGCCGACGTTTCCAGCGTCTGGGGCGGGAAAACTCCCTATCTGACCTGCCGTCCCGAACCGGTTCCCTATGAAACCCCTCATTCTCGCTGGAGAGCCTCCCTGACACAGGAAGCCCTTCAGAAGATCATGAACACTCTCCGGCAGCCCGTTGGATCCATCCTGGAAATCCGGGCGCTCCAAAGGGACGCCGGGAACCGCGTGACTCTCCTCGAAGTGAGAGGAACTTCCGGGAACGCAACCATCAAGGGACATTCCTTCAGGATGGCAGCGGGAAGCAACCTGATCCGAAGCACCCTTTTCGAAGTCTCTCCGGCTTACGGCTCAACGTTTTTCAATCCGCCCGAAAAACCCGTCCCGGGACCAGCGGCGCCTCCGGGAGCCCCGGGAGAGGACCCCCTCGTCGTTCTGACGAGACAGGGGGCGTTCACCAGCGACGAGCTGATGGACATGCTTCTTCACCCGGAGAAAAAAACCGATTACCTCAAAAAGGCCCTGTCGAAAGGGGAAACGAAAGCCTCGGTCCCCCTTCCGGCTCCTGCACCCTCAGCCCCGTTTCCCGGGACGGTTCCCCCCGCTTTTGAATTCCAGGGGAAGGGGTGGGGACACGGAGTCGGCCTCTCCCAATGGGGTGCAAAAGCCCTGGCGGAAAACGGATGGAAGTTCGAGGCCATTCTAGGGCATTACTTCCCGGGTACAACGCTTCAGGCGATCCTCTGAGAGAAAAGGGCCAGCCTCATGAACGGGAAAGACCTCGAAGGCGGGATGCCGAAAGACACCCTGCCGGATCTGCTCAAGATCGATGCCTACGATTACGACCTTCCCCCGGAGCAAATCGCCCAAGTGCCGGCGACCCCGCGCGATTCGTCCCGTCTCCTCGTGCTGAAGCGTTCAACAGGCCTGCTGGAGCACCGGGTTTTCCGGGAAATTCCAGAGTTCCTCCGCCCAGACGACCTTCTCGTGCTGAATGACGCCCGGGTGATCCCCGCCCGCCTTCTAGGGCAGAAAATGGGCGGGTCCGCCCGATGCGAGATCTTCCTGTTGCGGCCGACACACCCCGACTGGAGAGAGTGGGAAGCGCTGGTTCGACCTGGAAGGAGACTTCAACCGGGAACGACGGTCCTTCTGGCGGAAGGATCCACCGTGCGGATCGAGGAAAGACTTCCCGAGGGCCTGAGACGGGTTCAGTTTCCCGAAGCCCTCGACGTCCATGACTTGATCGCCAAAGCGGGTCAAGTTCCCTTACCCCCGTACATCGAGAACGACACGATCGATCCCGAACGCTACCAAACCGTCTACGCAAGCCGGGAAGGCGCAGTGGCTGCTCCCACTGCCGGGCTCCATTTCACGGAAAGCCTTCTGGAAAACATCCGTTCCAGGGGGATCGAGATCCGTAGACTGACCCTTCACGTGGGAATCGGCACTTTTCGACCGGTCAAAGAGTCTGATATCCGCAACCATCCAATGCACGAAGAATTCTTCGAAATTCCCGAAGAAACTGCCCAAAGCGTGAACGAAGCCCTCCGCCGGGGAAGGAGAATCGTTGCGGTGGGAACGACCGTCGTCAGGGCCCTGGAGGCTTCTTCCCAAACCGGAACCTGCCTGCCCGGCATCAATCGGACAAGGCTGTTCATCTATCCTGGATACCGTTTCAGGGCGATCGGCGCTCTCATCACGAACTTTCACCTGCCCCGAAGCAGCCTCCTGATGCTGGTTAGCGCGTTTGCCGGGCATGAACCCATGATGAAGGCGTATCAAACCGCCGTACGGGAAAAGTACCGCTTTTTCTCTTTTGGAGACGCGATGTTCATCGAATAGAGTGGCCTTCCGGATCCCCGCATTCCTCAACAAAATGGGAGGGTTGGAGTATATTGATTGAGGAGAGAAGGGGGGGGAAACCATGTGGCTATGGAGTTGTTTGGCTCCACATCCGCCCATCATCGTCCCGGCGGTAGGCCGGGGGAGGGAGCGCGAAGCGTCGAAAACCCTCCAGGGGATGAAAATCCTTGCGGAAAAGGTGAAGGGCAAAAAACCCGATCTGCTCTTCGTCCTGAGTCCTCACGCACCGTTCGGAAACGGACTGATGTTTGTCGATGCAGACACCTTCGAGGGGGGGCTTCAGCAATTCGGTGTTCCCGGTTCTTTCTTTACGGCACCGGGAAACCCCGAAGCCGTCCAGAAACTGTCCGCTTTCCTCGGGGGATCGATTCGTCTCCGCACCTGGAGGACCTCCAAGTTCGCCCTTGATCATGCCTCGGTCGTTCCCCTGACCTGGTTTGCCGAAGCCTGGGGACAGCTGCCGCCTCTCGTTTTGGCCAACCCGATCGGCCTGGACCTCGACGCCGCCTACAGTCTGGGGAAAAAGCTCACCGGGTTCGAGGACCCGCGACGCTGGGCTCTTTTGGCAAGCGGAGACCTGTCCCACCGCGTCACCCCGGAAGCCCCCGCTGGATACCATCCCGACGGCCGGAGATTTGACGAGGCCGTGATCAAGGCCTTAGGCCATTGCGACGCCTCCGCGCTTCTGCAGCTTGACCCGGACCTGATTGACCGAGCCGGGGAATGTGGATTGAGATCTGCCTTGGCCTTGCTTGGTCTCGCCGGAAGCGGACCGATCGAGGTCCTCTCCTACGAAGCCCCGTTCGGGGTGGGGTACGGAATCGCGTTCTGGGAAAAGGCGGAAAGGAAGGGACTGCCGCATCTTGCCCGGGAGGCAGTGCTCTTTTACCTGAAGACCGGGAAAAGGCTTCCCGTGGAACAGGCTCGGCAAATCTTGCCCGATCCGAAAATCTGGACCGAAAGGAAAGCCTGCTTCGTTTCCCTGAAAGAACGGCGGAACGGCAACCTTCGGGGCTGCATCGGCACGATCGAGCCGACATGCCCCTCGCTGGGCGAAGAAATCATTCGAAACGCGATAGCCGGCGCCACCCAGGATCCACGCTTCGAACCCGTCAGCCTGGCAGAATTGCAGGACCTGGTTTTCTCGGTTGACGTGCTTGGGCGACCTGAACGGGTTTCGGGGCCCGAATCGCTCGATCCGAAACGGTTTGGCGTCATCGTCGAAAAGGGGAATCGGCGCGGGCTGCTTTTGCCTGACCTGGAAGGGGTCGACACCGTCGACGAGCAGCTTTTCATCGCCAGCCGCAAAGCAGGGCTTCAAGGCCCGGAAGGAGCCGACCTGTGGCGGTTTACGGTCGAGCGGTTTCGGGAGCAGGAAGAACAATGAACGGGTCTGAAGCGGGGGCCGCAAGAGCGCTCTGGTGGAACCGGGAAAACGGCAGTGTTCGCTGCACCCTTTGCCCGCACCGTTGCCTGATTCAACCGGGGCAGCGGGGGCGCTGCGGAGTGCGGCAGGCTTCCGCTGACGGACAAACCCTCGAAGCCCTGAATGCCCGACTGGCGGCCGCCATCCACCTGGACCCCATCGAAAAGAAGCCGCTGTTCCACTGGCAGCCGGGCAGCCGGATCCTTTCGGTAGGGACTGTCGGCTGCAATCTCGCCTGCCCTTTCTGCCAGAATTGGGAGCTGGCCCGCTGGGATCCCTCCGTGGGGCTGTTCAGGATTACGCCTCAGGGCCTCCTGAAAGCGGCCAGGGATTCGGGAAGCAGGAGTGTGGCCTTCACCTACAACGAACCTCTCGTTTGGTACGAATTTCTCACCGAAGCAGCCCCGCTCCTTCAAAGGGAAGGGTTCGACGTTGTTCTTGTCACCAACGGCACCATCAATCCGGGACCTCTGGAGGCGATCCTTCCGTTTCTTTCCGCGGCAAACGTCGATCTCAAGGCTTTTTCAGAAACGGCCTACCGAAAGATGGGAGGCTATCTCCAGCCCGTTTTGGAAACGATCTGCACGCTGAAAAAGTCCAATGTCCATGTTGAACTCACCCACCTGCTCGTGCCGGGAATCAACCTCGAAAGGGCCTCCTTCGAAGACATGGTCGAGTGGATCGCGGGGCTGGACGAAACGATTCCGCTCCACCTTTCAAGGTATTTCCCACGATGGAAATGGACCGAACCCGCTACCCCCCTGCCGGTCATGGAAGAGTACCGGCAGATCGCGTCCGGCAGGCTTTTCTACGTTTACCCGGGCAACTTGCCCGGCCTGGGAATCACCCGGTGCAGGAAATGCGGACGTGACATCGTTGTACGCGATGGATATAATGTTGTGCAGCTTGAATTAGATCCATTGGGAAAGTGCCGGTTTTGCGGGCAGGAGAACGGATTCGTCGTTCACCGGTAATATCCCGGACCCGGGGTTTCAAAACTGCGGAAGGAGGGGCTATTTTGGACGGAAAGGTGATCGCACTGAACGGACACTCTCTCTCGCTCGAAGACGTCGTCAAGGTCGCGAGGGAAGGATTTGGAGTCTCCCTCGATCCCGCAGCGGTGACCTTCGTGGAGAGGGGAGGGCGCATCGTCAGGGAATGGGCCAGGGATGGAAAGGTAATCTACGGGATTACGACGGGATTTGGGGACCTGGCTTCGGTTTCGATTCCGCCCGACCAAAGTGAACTGCTTCAGAAAAATCTCCTCCTTAGCCATGCCTGCGGAGTGGGAGAACCTTTGCCGGAAGACGCGGTTAGGGCGATTATGCTGCTGAGGATCAACACGTTGACGCGGGGCTTTTCCGGAATCAGCCTAGAGACTCTGACCCAGCTCGTCAATTACCTCAATTTGGGAATCCACCCGGTGATCCCGAGCCAGGGCTCCGTCGGTGCCAGCGGCGATCTCTGTCCTCTTTCCCACCTGGCGATCACCCTTCTCGGTGAAGGGGAGGTTTTCTACGGGGGCCGCAGGATGCCGACAGCCAGGGCTCTCCAGGAAACCGGCCTGAAGCCCGTTTCCCTGAAACCCAAGGAGGGCCTGGCCCTCAACAACGGAACCGCCTTTATGGCCGGCCTGGCGGCTCTTGCCGTCTACGATGCATCGCTGCTCTCCAAGGTCGCGGACATCGCCGCGGCGCTTTCCCTCGAAGCGCTGCACGGAGTTCCCTACGCCTTCGATCCCAGGACCCACGAACTTCGGCCCCACACCGGGCAAAAACTGGTGGCGGAGAATATCAGGACCCTGATCCAGGATAGCCGGATCATTGAGCGCTTCAAGGGAAACCGCGTCCAGGACGCCTATTCCCTTCGCTGCGTCCCCCAGGTGCACGGGGCTAGCCGCGATGCGCTGGAATTCGTCCGGGGAAAGATCGACCTTGAGATCAACTCCGTAACGGACAACCCGATCATTTTCCCCACAGACGGCATCGCAATCAGCGGAGGCAACTTCCATGGGCAGCCCATTGCCCTCGCCATGGACTTTTTCGGCATCGCCGTCGCAGAACTAGCGGACATTTCAGAGAGAAGGGTCGCCCGGCTTGTGGACCACAAACTCTCGGGACTGCCCCCCTTTCTCGTTCCAGAAAGCGGACTGAACAGCGGATTCATGATCCCGCAGTACACGTGCGCGGCCCTTGTTTCAGAGAACAAGGTCCTGGCGCACCCAGCCTCCGTGGATTCGATCACCACCTCGGCCTGCCAGGAAGACCACGTTTCCATGGGAGCCCATGCAGCCCGGAAGGCCAGGACAATCCTGGAAAACACCTTCAACGTCCTTGCCATCGAGATCCTGACGGCGGCCCAGGGCATCGATTTCAGCCTGCCCCTGAAGCCGGGAAAGGGAACGGAGGCTGCCTACGCGGCGGTGCGGGAGACGGTCCCCTTCTATGAAAAGGATGCCTTCATGGAGCCACTGATCCGGGAGGTCCACCGGATTACCCGTTCCGGAAAGATCGTGGCGGAGGTAGAAGCCGCCGTCGGCCGGTTGAACTGAAAACCAAAGGAAGACGAACGCCATGCAGCTTTTCCTCGAACAAATGCTGAACGGCATCGCCATCGGGGCGATCTACGCGATGATCACGCTGGGGCTGGCCCTGGTGTACGGGATCCTGCGGATCCTCCACGTGGCCCATGCAGCCGTGTACACGGTTGGAGCCTATGTCGGTCTTGCGGTTTTCGCCGCGACCCAAAACATTCTCCTTTCGGCCGCCGGAGCCATGGTGTCCTGTGCGGGCCTGGGGTTCCTGATCGAGCGGTTCGTCTATTACCCGCTGCTGAAATACCCTCCCTACGTCCCTCTCATCGGGAGCATCGCCTGCCTGCTCGCCATCGAGGAGATCTGCCGTCTCGCGGCGGGCCCCTACATCCTCTCGTTTCCGGCCCGGCTGCCGTTCCCGAGCTTCACGGTGGGGGGGATCGTGATTTCCTCGACGCTGACGGCGGTTTACTGCATCAGCGCCGGGGTTCTTGCCCTTCTCTGGTTCATCACGACGAGAACCGAGCTGGGGCTTGCCATGCGGGCGACCTCGCAGGACATGGCGATCGCGAGCGCCATGGGGATCAACAGTCACCGGATCATCTCCCTGACCTTCATGATCGGCTCGGCGGTGGCGGCGATCGCCGGCATCCTTGTGGGGATCTACTACAACCAGGTCTATCCCTCCATGGGGGCGGTGCCTGCCTACAAGACCCTGGCTTTGATCGTCGTGGGGGGGCTGGGGTCGGTCCCCGGGGCGGTCCTGGCGTCGATTCTCCTCGGGGTGGGGGAAACCCTGCTGATCGGCTACGCGGGCATCCCTCTCCCGCGGGATGCCCTGGCCTTCATCGCCATGATCGCCGTTCTTCTCTGGCGGCCGCAGGGGCTCCTCGGCAGCCGCGGGTAGGGGAGGGGACGCTTTCATGAGCGAGTATACGATCACGATCGGGACCTTGATCGCCATCCAGGCCATCGTCGCCTGCGGCCTGAACGTCATCGTCGGCTACGCGGGACAGATCTCGCTGGGGCACGCGGCCTTCTTCGGGATCGGGGCCTATGCCTCGGCCCTTCTGACCACGGCGGGGGGGCTATCCTTCTGGACCGCCCTGCCGGTCGTCCTGGGGATCACCGGTCTCGTGGGGCTGTTTCTGGGGCTTCCCAGCCTCCGCCTGAGGGAAGACTTCCTGGCGATCACCACCATCGGGATCAACTTCATCGTCGTCTCCATTTTCCAGTACGTCCCCTTTTTCGGCGGGGCCCTGGGGATCGGGGGAATCCCCCGGATCGTCCTTTTCGGGGAAAGGATCCGGGGAGTATCCTTCTTTCTCCTGAGCGCGGGCTTCCTCGCGGCCACCCTGGCGATCTGCTGGCTGTTCACCCGGAGCTGGTCGGGCCTGGCCTGCTTCGCCCTCCGGGAGGACGAGACCGCCGCGTCCAGCATGGGGGTGTCCCCCGTGCGGTTCAAGCTGACCGCCTTCATCCTGGGAACGGCCATGGCGGGTCTGGGCGGAGCCCTCTACGCCCATTTCATGCGCTTCATCAGTGCCACCGATTTCGGCTTCCCCATGTCGGTCATGATCCTGTCCATGGTCGTCCTCGGAGGCATGGGAACGCTGTGGGGCCCGGTCCTGGGGGCCCTCGTCCTGGGCATCCTCCCGGAGGTGTTCAGGCCCCTGACGGACTACCGGATGTTCCTTTACGCGGCCCTTCTCCTGCTGATGATCCGTTTCCAGCCCGGGGGGCTGTTGGGGGAGAACAGCCTGGCCCGTCGGACCTTTTCGCGGCTGAAGGGAGGGAAGTCCTGATGGATGAACCCCTTCTCAGCCTGCGGGAGATCTCCATGCACTTCGGGGGCCTGAAGGCCCTGGACCGGGTGTCGTTCGACCTGCACGAAGGGGAGATCCTGGGATTGATCGGCCCGAACGGGGCAGGCAAGACCACCTGCTTCAACACCGTTTCCGGGGTTTACCGCCCGACCTCCGGGGAAATCCGGTTCCGCGGGAAGAGGACGGACGGTCTGCCGCCCCACCGGATGGCTGCCCTGGGAATCGGGAGGACCTTCCAGATCGTCCGTCCCTTCCCGAACCTGACGGTCCTGGAAAACGTCATCGTGGCCTCGGGCCTGACCTGCTACGGGAGACTGATCCCCTCCTGCCGTTCCTGGAAAGGGCGCAAGACCCGGGAAGAAGCGTCGGAAATCCTGGCCCGGGTGGGGCTTGAAAGCCAGGCGGGGCAGAAAGCCGGTCTCCTGCCCCTGGGGAACCTGAGGCGGCTGGAGCTGGCGAGAGCCCTGGCGCTGAAACCGCATCTCCTGCTTTTGGACGAATCCTTCTCCGGCCTTCGGCACGAGGAGATCGCCCAGCAGGAGGAACTGGTCCGGAAAACGCGGGAGAGCGGGATCTCGATCCTTCTCATCGAGCACAACATGAGGGTCGCCATGGGATTGTGCGACCGTCTGGTGGTCCTCGACCACGGGAGGAAACTGGCCGAGGGAAAACCGGAAGCCATCCGGAACAACCCGGAGGTCATCCGGGCCTACCTGGGGAGGGGGGGAAGCGCCAATGCTTCTTGAGGTCCGGGATCTGCGGATCGCCTACGGGGACATCGAGGCCGTACACGGGGTTTCCTTCTCGGTGGAGGAAGGCGAGCTGGTTTCCATCATCGGGGCGAACGGGGCGGGGAAAAGCTCGATCCTGAACGCGATCATGGGGCTGGTGCCCGCCCGTTCCGGCTCGGTCCGCTTCAAGGCGGCGGAAATCTCGAGGATGGCCGCCCATGAGCGGGCCCGGGCAGGAATCCGCCTGGTGCCGGAAAGGGCCCGTGTTTTTCCCCGGCTGACGGTGAGGGAAAACCTCCGGGTTGGCCTGTACGGGATCCACGACAGGGCCCGGGAAGAAAAACAGCTCGAGTGGCTTTACTCCCTTTTTCCGATCCTGGCGGAGAGGAGCGGTCAGAATGCCGCGACGCTCTCCGGAGGGGAGCAGCAGCAGCTCGCCATCGCAAGGGCCCTGATTTCCGATCCCCGTCTCCTGCTGGTGGACGAGGTTTCCATGGGGCTCATGCCGAAGCTGGTGGACGAGGTGTTCAAGGTCCTGCAGGAACTGAACCGCCAGAAGGGGCTGACGATCCTGCTGGTGGAGCAGAACGCCCTGGCGTCGCTGGAGATTTCCAGGCGCTCCTACGTCCTGGAAACCGGGAGGATCCAGTTTGAGGGCGAGTCCGCGGTCCTGAAGGATGACCCGCGAATTCGAGAGGCCTACCTGGGCCTTTGAGACCAGGCACACGAATCAGGATTCAAATTCATTTCGGGAGGTGTTTCGGAAATGCGTGGTTTTCGGGTTTTTGCGGCTGTTCTGGTGATCCTGTGTCTTTTGATCGGCGTTGCTTCCGCGGCGGAGACGATCAAGATCGGGATGCTGGCCCCTTTGACTGGATTTGCGGCGGCGGATGGCGCCAGCGCCTTGAATTCCGTCAAGATCGCCGTTGATCAGGTCAACGGGCAGGGAGGGGTCCTGGGAAAGAAGATCCAGCTGGTAGTCTACGATGACCGGGCCGACGCCAAAGAAGCGGTCGCCCTGGCCTACAAGCTCATCGAGCAGGATAAGATCTCTGCTTTCGTCGCGGGCTCCTATAGCCTTCCCACCCGTGCCGTCGCCCCGATTTTCCAGGAGGAGAAGATCCCCCTGGTCGCTGCCTACGCCATCCACCCGGATGTCACCAAGGCAGGCGAGTACTGCTTCAGGAACGGGTTTTTGGGCACGGTGGAAGGAAAAGCAGCAGCCTATACCGCCCACAAGCTCCTGAACGCGAAAACGGTCGCGCTTTTGACCAGCGACAACGATTTCGGCCGGACCCTGGTCGAGGGATTCAAGATGTACCAGGCAAAATACGGCAGGGACATGAAGATCGTCTACGAACAGGCCTATCCCTTCAGCGAGAAGGATTTCAAGCCCTACCTCTCCAAGATCAAGGAAGCCAACCCCGACCTGATCTTTGCCAGCGGCTACTATTTCCAGACCGGACCGTTGCTCAAGCAGGCCCGGGAACTTGGAATCAAGTCGAAAATCCTTGGAGAGGAAGGGGCGGACTCTCCGAAACTGGCTGAAATCGCCGGTGAAGCAGCGGAAGGATTCTACATCGTTACCAACTTCGACCGGGATGACCCGCGGCCCGTTGTCCAGAACTTCCTCAAGGAATACCGGAAGCGCTACAAGATCGAACCGGACATGGTGGGAGCCTCGGCCTACGACGCGTTCATGATCATCGTAGACGCCATGAGGAAAACCAAGACGTATTCCAACCCCACTGCAATCCGGATGGCCATTTCCAAGACAACCAATTTTGATGGCCTGACCGGGATCATCAAGGGCTTCACCCACATCGGGGAAGTTGTAAAGCCAGTCCAGGTCCAGGTCGTGAAGAACGGCTTGTTCCGGCGTTTCGGAGTGGTGGACGACCCCGAACTGATTCGTCCGTAGAAAGGGATCCTTCGAGGCGAGGGGTGTGCCTGCGTGTCCGCACACCCCTCATTCACGAAAGGGAACCGGGCGTTCCCTCTGGAGGTGCATGAGATCATGAGCATCAACAGCGAAATCAGCAAGGCCATGACCATCCGGCTGGACGGTCCTTTTCCGCCGGATCCGGTTTTTGAACCCGGGATCCGGCGCGCCCCGAACCGGGGATACAGCCTGAACCGCCGGGAAACCGAGCTGGCGCTGAAAAACGCCCTTCGGTACGTCCCGGAAGAATGGCATGAACGGCTCGCCCCCGAATTCATGCAGGAACTTCTGACAAGGGGGCGCATCTACGGCTACCGTTTCCGGCCTCAGGGGAGGATCTGGGGGCGCCCCATCGACGAGTACGAGGGAAAGACGGTCGAAGGCAGAGCCTTCCAGGTCATGATCGATAACAACCTGGATTTCGACGTTGCCTTGTACCCGTATGAACTGGTCACCTACGGCGAAACGGGGCAGGTCTGCCAGAACTGGATGCAGTACCGGCTCATCATGAAATACCTCCAGGTCATGACGGACGAGCAGACGCTCGTGGTGGCCTCGGGACACCCGCTGGGCCTGTTCCGATCGCGCCCCGACAGCCCCCGGGTCATCATCACCAACGGCCTCATGGTGGGGATGTTCGACAACCAGGAGGAATGGCACCGGGCCATGCAGCTGGGGGTGTCAAACTACGGCCAGATGACCGCGGGGGGATGGATGTACATCGGCCCCCAGGGGATCGTCCACGGGACGTTCAACACTATCCTGAACGCGGGACGCCTGAAACTGGGGCTGGGACCGAACGAGGACCTCTCCGGGCGCCTCTTCATCTCCTCCGGCCTGGGGGGCATGAGCGGGGCCCAGCCGAAAGCCGTTGAAATCGCCCGGGGGGTGGGGATTTTCGCGGAGGTGGACGCCTCCCGGATCGAAACCCGGCACAGCCAGGGATGGGTTTCCCGTGTCACCGCGGACCTGGACGAGGCCTTCCGCTGGGCGGAAAAAGCCATGGCCGAGAAAGAACCGCTTTCCATCGCCTATCACGGGAACATCGTGGACCTTCTGGAGTACGCCGTGAACCAGGGAAGGAAGGTCGACCTGCTTTCGGACCAGACCTCGTGCCATGCCCCCTACGAGGGAGGCTACTGCCCGCAGGGACTCACCTTCGAAGAGCGGACCGAAATGCTGGCAAAAGACCGGGAAGAATACCGGCGGAGGGTCGACGAAAGCCTTCGGAAGCATTTTTCCCTGATCAAGACGCTGGTGGAAAGGGGAACCTACTTCTTCGACTACGGGAACTCCTTCATGAAAGCGGTATTCGATGCGGGAGTGAAGGAGATCGCGAAAAACGGCCGCGACGAACTGGACGGGTTCATCTTCCCCTCGTACGTGGAGGACATCATGGGGCCGATGCTTTTCGACTACGGCTACGGTCCCTTCCGCTGGGTCTGCCTGAGCGGGCGGCACGAAGACCTCGTCAAGACGGACCGTGCGGCCATGGAATGCATCGACCCGAACCGGCGCGGCCAGGACAGGGACAACTGGATCTGGATCCGGGACGCGGAGAAAAACGCCCTGGTGGTGGGAACCCAGGCTCGAATCCTGTACCAGGACGCCGAGGGACGGATGCGGATCGCCCGACGGTTCAACGAAATGGTGCGGCGCGGAGAGATCGGCCCGGTCATGATGGGGCGAGACCACCATGACGTGTCGGGAACGGATTCGCCTTTCCGCGAAACCGCCAACATCAAGGACGGGAGCGCCATCATGGCGGACATGGCCACGCACTGCTTCGCCGGCAACGCCGCCCGGGGGATGAGTCTCGTGGCCCTGCACAACGGCGGGGGAGTGGGGATCGGGAAAGCCATCAACGGCGGGTTCGGGCTGGTGCTCGACGGAAGCGAGAAGGCCGACCGGGCAATCGAACTTTCCCTGGCTTGGGACGTCATGGGGGGGGTGGCCCGGAGGGCCTGGGCACGAAACGAAAACGCGCTGGCCACCAGCATGGAATACAACCGCCAGCACCCGGGAACCGACCACATCACCCTGCCGTTCATTGCCGACGAGGACCTGGTCAGGGAAACCGTCAAAAAGGCCCTGGACGGAACTCTTGGAAAGGATGCCTGATTTCTGATGAGCAGGAAACTTCTGGAATGCGTTCCGAATTTCAGCGAGGGAAGACGACCGGAGGTCATCGAGGAAATCGTCACTCCGTTCCGAAAACGGGCCGGATGCACCCTGTTCGACTACCGGGCAGACCCCGATCACAACCGCCTGGTCGTGAGCCTGGTGGGAGAGCCCGAGGCGCTCGCGGAATCCCTCCTATTGGCAGCGGAAGTCGCCGTCCGGCACATCGACATGAATCATCATCAGGGAGCCCATCCACGCATCGGCGCAATCGATGTCATCCCCTTTACCCCTGTCCAGGGGATGACCATGGAGGAATGCGTGGCTTTCTCCCATGAATTCGGCAAACGGTTATACGAAAAGACCCGGATCCCGGTCTACTTTTACGAAGAGTCGGCCCTTAGGCCGGAGAGGACCCGCCTGGAGGTCATTCGAAAAGGGCAATACGAGATCCTGAAGAACGAAGTGGAAAAACCCGAACGCAGCCCCGACATCGGTGAACCGAGGCTTCACCCGACCGCCGGAGCGACAGTGATCGGAGCAAGAAAATTCCTCGTGGCCTTCAACGTCAACCTCCGGACCACGGATCTGGCCGTGGCCAAGCGGATCGCTGCAGCCGTCCGGGCTTCGAGCGGAGGACTCTGTGCCGTAAAGGGAATCGGCGTTGCCCTTGAGGACAAGGGAATGGTCCAGGTTAGCATGAACATCGTCGATTACGAAAAGAACGCACTTTATCGAGTGCTGGAGATGATCCGGTTCGAAGCCCGCCGGTGGGGGGTCGAGATCGCGGAAACGGAAATCTACGGGATGATCCCGGCCCGGGCCATCCTGGAAAGCGCAGCCTATTACCTCCAGGTGGCGGATTTTGACCCTATGCAGGTCCTGGAACTGAAGCTTCTGGAAACGATGGGGAGCGAAGAAGCCCGATGACGGTCAAGCTATTTGTCAACGCGTGCTGCTTCACTCCGATCGATCCCGGCCATCCCCTGTCGGGAAATGACCAGGGAATGATCCGGGAGATCCCTAAGGGTGCGATCCTGACCCAGAACGGAAGAATCCTCCAGATCGGCCCGGAACCGGAGGTCCTGGAGGCCGTCAGGCACCTGCCCCCAGACCAGGAAATCGATTGCGGGGGGCACTGCGTCATCCCGGGTTTTGTCGACCCCCACACTCATCTATGCTTCCACGGCTTGCGGGAATCCGAGTTCTCCATGCGGCTGGAAGGCATTCCCTATCTTGAAATCCTTCGGCGCGGCGGGGGAATCCTCTCTTCAGTGAAGCGGGTACGGGCGGCCGAAGAAGAGGAACTCTTCGCTTCGACGCTTCAGCTTGCCCAATCCGCCCTGGCTCACGGGACGACAACGATCGAAATCAAGAGCGGATACGGCCTTGAGACGCAGGCTGAACTCAAGATGCTCCGGGTGATCGATCGAGTGGGGAGACAGTCGCCGTTGGATGTCGTCCCGACCTTCATGGGGGCCCACGCCATACCGGAAGAATACGCCGGTGATTCGGAAGCTTTCGTCGAGATGATCATCCACGAGATGCTGCCGGAGGTCGCATCCCAGGGGATCGCCCGATTCTGCGACGTTTTCTGCGAGGAAGGGGTCTTTTCAATCGCTCAAAGCAGGCGTATTCTCGAAGCCGCAAGAGCCTTGGGGTTTGGCATCAAGATCCACGCGGACGAGGTCCACGACCTCGGAGGGGCGGGGCTGGCGGCCTCTGTCGGTGCCCTGTCGGCCGAGCATCTTCTCGCGGCTTCCGATGAAGGATTGAAAGCCATGGCCGCTGCCGGAACCATCGCGGTCCTTTTGCCGGCGACGGCCTACAGCCTGGGTAAACCCTTCGCCAGGGGAAGGGAAATGATCCGCCTCGGCGTTCCCGTCGCTCTGGCGACGGATTGCAATCCCGGATCCTGCTTCTGCGAGTCGGTTCCCTTCGTGTTCGGTCTCGCCGTTTTGGGCATGAAACTTTCCCCGGAAGAAGCGCTGACCGCGACCACCTTGAATGCGGCCTACGCGCTCGGGCGGGAGAAGTCCTGCGGCAGCCTGGAACCTGGGAAAAAGGCGGATTTTCTTATCCTCGAGGGACAGACCCCGGCGATCCTTGCGTACCATGCGGGAGGATCTCCCGTTAAGGCCGTTTATAAGGGTGCAGAACGCGTTATTTGATTTGGAAAGGAGTCTCTTATGCTTTCAGATCTTTCTCTTCGAGATTTTGTCAAGGAATTGGGTTCCGCCTCTCCAGCTCCTGGGGGCGGTTCGGCGGCTGCTCTGGCCGGGGCTCTGGCGAGCAGCCTCTGTTCGATGGTCGCGGCTTTGACCGCCGGAAAGGAACGTTTCCGGGACGTATGGCCGGAAATGGCCGAAGCCGGGGAAAAAAGCAGGCAGCTTACGGAAAAATTGATCGAATTGATGGACCAGGACGCGGAGGCATACAACCACGTCATGGAAGCGATCAGGATGCCCAAAAGCACGGAAGAAGAAAAGTCCCTCAGGGAACAGGCGATCCAAGAGGCCCTGAAGTCCGCCTGCAGGGTCCCCCTTGAAACGGTGCGAACAGTCGCGGAAACGGCCAGCATTATGGAATCGCTCCTTTTCAAGGGAAACCCCAATGCGGTCACCGATGTCGGTTCCGCGGGAAGGCTCGCATGGGCAGCTGCCCATGCCGCAGCCTACAATGTCGAGGTCAACCTCAGGGGAATCAGTGACCCCTCCTTCGTGGAGGAAACCCGAAGGCAGCTCCGTTTCGAGCTTTCGAAGGTCGAGGCTTCCGCCATTGTCGCGGAGGCCGAAATGCAGAAGAGGTTTTCTTAAACAAACGTGAAGCCAGGAAAGAAAACCCTGCCTTTGATTCGATCGGGTGGAGTTGGAATTGCTCTCCTGACGCTTCTTCTCTTCGGAACGATCGTTTCGAAGCATGGGGCGTGGTGGGAAAAGAATGTCCCTCTTGGCAAAGGGGCCCCGGTCGAAGCCCTGGTTGAGCCGGGGCAGAATGCGCTTGCTGTCGCCCGATCCCTGGTGGAGCAAGGCGTAACGAGCGGCGATGCGCGGGTTCTGTCCCGCTGGTTTTCTCTCCTGGGAATGGATAAACGACTGCAACCTGGCCTTTACAGGATCCGCCCGGGAACGCCCTGGGAAATAGCCCGACAGATGCAGCATCAGGAGCCGGACTCCGCCGGAGTCCGGCTCATCCCGGGGACTTCCCTCGGGGAACTTGCGGCAGGGCTCTCCTGTTGGGGTGGAGAAGCCGTTCTCCTGCGCGAGCTTGCTGATCCATCCAATTTTCCTCCAGCGATGCGCAGTTACCTGCCGGAAAAGCCTGAAGACCGTCTCGCATTTCTCCTTCCGGACACGTACCTCGTGACCCCATCGCAAACCGCCTTGAAGGACCTGGTCCGCCTGGCCTCCCGCAAATGGCTGGAAAAGGTCGGTTCCCGGGTGCCCGAGCGGGTTTCGCCTCAATGGATCAGGGAACGGGCGATTCTCGCCTCGATCAATGAACGGGAAGCCAAAGACAACAGTGAGCGGGCAAGGGTTGCGGGGGTTTTCGAAAACCGCCTGAGGCTCGGGATGCCGCTTCAATCCTGTGCGACGGTCATCTTCGCCTGGAAACAGCGGGGACGACCGCTGAACCGGCTAAGTTACAAAGACCTCGAAGTCGATTCGCCGTACAATACCTATCGGAATAAAGGACTTCCTCCGGGCCCCATCTGCATTCCATCCGAGCCGGCCTGGCGTGCGGCGCTGTTTCCGGAAAAGCACGAATACCTGTATTTTTTCCTTTCTCCCTCTGGAAGCCACCTGTTTTCGAGGACTTACGAAGAGCACCTGGCCGCACAGGGGACAGCCTCCCGAGACGAAAATCAGGATGGAAAGGGGATTGAAGGCAAACCATGACGTTTTTCCAGGGGAAAGAACCGCCGGCGGTCTGCCCAGGCTGCGGAGCCTTCCTGCAAAGCGATGATCCAGAAGCGCCCGGCTTCGTTCCGGAAGGACTGAAACCCCGCCAAGGCTTGGTTTGCAGGCGCTGCTTCCGTCTAGTCCATTACCGCCAGGCGACGAAGGCCCCGCTCTCGGACGAGCAGGTTTTCGGGATCCTTCGCCGGGAGATGGAGAATGCCGATGGCGGCATCGTATTTCTGGACGCCTTGCAGCTGGCCCCCAATCCCCGTCTCGAAAAACGGCTGAAGGAATGGGGGAAGCCATTCCTGAAAGTTATCAACAAATATGATATGCTTGCATCATGGTTTCCTGAAGGGAGCCCAAACGGGAGACTCGAAGCGATTCTGGGGAGCTCGAAGGACGAATTCCTCACGATGAATGCGCTGGATCATGCTGCCGTCAAGAAGGCCCTTGCGTGGCTCGAGAGGCGCTTTCCTAGCGGGGCGAGGATTTTGCTGATGGGGCCGGTCAACTCAGGGAAGACGACCTTCCTGAGAAGCGTCTGCGCAGAAGCCCGTTTTGCCTCGAGTTCGCCGATGCCGGGAACCACTCTGGGCCCCATCGAAGTTTCGAATTCGCGGTTGGGCATGACCTTTGTCGACATCCCCGGGTTCCGTTCAGACGATCCGTGGATCCCGGTTCTTTGCCCGGATTGCCTTTTCAGGCTCCAGCCGGAAAAACAGATCGTGCGCTCGGTGTACTCCCTGTCTTTTGGGGACGCCCTTCTTTTCGGCGGCCTTGTCGAAGTCAAAGTTCTGAATTATCCCAAGGGAAACCACCTCAAAATTGCAGCCTTCACCCCTGAATCCCTGAAGCCCCACCGCACGAAGCTGCAAAGAACGGCGGAGCTGGTTGAAAAGCACGCGGGGGGACTTCTGAAAATCCCTTGTCGGGGCTGCCGAACGATTCTTGACGGCATTCCTCGAACCGAGGCGGAGGTTCAGATCTCTAAGGGACAGGATCTTGTGCTTCCGGGTTGCGGCTGGATCACCCTCTGGCGGGGAGAGGGACTTTTTTCTGTTGCCGCGCCCCATTTTTTCAAATTCAGGACGCGGGCTGCGCTGATCCGAGGAGATGAGATTGATGAACGTTGAACCCCTTGCCGAAGGGTGGAACTTTCTTGGCGAACAGCTTGCAGCCCTTTCGGGCAAAACGGTGGACTACGTCGATCTCTTCGTGCAGTCCGCTTCGGGACACAGTGTGACGTTCGAAAAGGGGAGGGTCGAGGAGGTGTCTTCCGGTGCTTCCGGCGGTGTCGGGGCAAGGGTCCTTCTGGACGAGCACTCCGTCTTTTCGCATTCACCGGATTCTTCCCTGAAGGGCGCCTGGCTTTGCATGGGAGAAACCCTTGCCAGGGCTGGACTTCCCTCCCTCAGCACGCTTTCCTTCACGCCGGCGGGCTATACGGATTTCGAACCGGTCCGGCTGAAGGCCCCGGAAACAGATCCTTTGGGCGAAGTCGACCGATCCATCCGAAACGCTTCTCCCCATGTCCGGCAGGTGACTCTCCGGGCCAAGGTCTCCGGACGGCGCACCCTCATCGTCCGCGGCGACGGAAAGATCGTTACGGACCTCCGCTTTCATTCCCTTTTTGCGGTCCAGGTTACGGTCGAACGCAAAGGGACAATCCAGACTGGATACGAGGTTCGCGCCTTTCAAACCGGACCCGGGAATTTTTGGGACGACCTGTTCCCCCTGGAAGTCGGCCAAAAGGCACTGGAAAGAGCCCTGCTCATGCTTGAGGCCAGCCAGTGCCCGGCAGGAAGAATGCCGGTTGTCCTCTCCGGCCAGGCGGGAGGAACCATGATTCACGAGGCCTGCGGGCACGGCCTGGAAGCGGATATCGTGCAGAAGGACTATTCGGTTTACCGCGAGCGCCTCGGAGAGCAGGTCGCAAGTCCGCTCGTCACTCTCGTGGACGACGCGACGATCCCGAGAGCGTATGGAAGCTACGAGTCCGATGATGAAGGGACACCGGCCCAACGCACCATCCTGATCGACAGGGGGGTCTTGAAAGCGTATCTGACGGACGTGCAGTCAGCCAAAAAGGGGGGTCTTCCTCTGACGGGAAACGGAAGGAGGGGTTCCTACCGGAATCTACCTCTGCCGAGGATGAGCAACACGTTTCTTCTGCCCGGCGAAGATCCCTTGGAATCCCTGCTGGACAAAGCAGGAAAAGGCCTGCTCGTGACAAAGATGGGGGGGGGCCAGGTCAACCCGACCTCCGGTGATTTCGTTTTCCAGGTGACCGAGGCCTTTCTCATCGAGAACGGGAGGATCGGGAAACCCGTCCGGGGTGCCACCCTCATCGGCAACGGGCCGGAAACGCTGAAACAGATCGAAGCGATTGGCGGTGACCTCCATTTTGAACCCGGCCTGTGCGGGAAAGATGGACAGAGCGTGCCGGTCACGGATGGGCAACCCAGCCTTCTCATTCGGGATCTGCTGGTAGGGGGGTGTGAAATCGGCGATGGCGAGGGTTAGGAAACAGGAACCCGAACTTCGTGAGCGACAAAGCTCCACGGTGCGGAAAGGATCCGGCGATTCTCCAGAAACGGCGGCCTGGATTGACGGAGCCGTCGTTTTTGTGCTCTTCCTTGCCGTCTATTTTCTGGCTTCGCTCTACACGGACCTGACCGGAGCCTGGGGGCAAACCATCAGAAACGGCTTCTTCGGGATTGCCGGTGGCGGGGTCGTGCTCCTGCTTTTTTTCGTCCTGTACTGCGGGCTTTTCCACCTCCTGAGAAAACCGGTCCAGGACATGGCAAAACAGGCCGGGGGAACGATCGTCCTGTATCTTTGCCTGGAGGTCGTTCTGTTCATCGGCCAGGGTGCCTGGCCCCTGGCGGCCGTTGATTGGCTCAACCCAGGGCTGCTGGGGAGGGCCATCGGGGAATTCCTCCTGAAACAAACGGGCGTCCTGGGCATCGTTCTTGCCGGGCTTTTCGGGGTGTTCCTTTCTGCAGCCCTGTACGGGCTGATCGAGCCGCTCGACGTCGTGCACTGGGCGGCGACGATCCGGGAAGGGCTGTTTTCGGGAATGCGCCGGTTCAAAGATTTTGTGTCGGAGATTTCCCTCCCCATGGCAGGTAAACTTTTTCCGAGGCAGACGGAGGGCGTTTCTGAACTTTCAACGGCCCCGCTTCTTTCCACGGGTGGGACTCAACTTGCTGAGCCGCCGGAAATCTCCACTTTCTCTCCATCTGCTGCGGAAGAGGAAGCGGATGACCTGCTTGTCCTACCCGTTGAAGAAGCGCTCGAACCGGCGGATTCTCAGGAAGAGGACACTCTTCCTGAGGGGATCGATCCTTCCGCCTTCCCCCCGCCTCTTGAACTTTTCGGAAATGAGGGGATTACCGTCAACCCGGTTTCGGACGAGCTGATCCGCAACCAGGGGGAGCGAATCATCTCCACCCTGGAAGAATTCGGGGTTGAGGCCGAGCTGGCAGAAACGATCACCGGGCCAACCGTCATCCAGTTCCGCCTTCAGCTTGCACCGGGGATCAAGGTCAGCAAAGTCGCGGGCCTCAGCAACGATCTGGCCGTGGCGCTTGCGGTTCCTGCCCTGCGGGTCGAAGCTCCCATCCCGGGAACGACCTTTGTAGGGATTGAAACGCCAAATCCGAGAAGATGGATCGTTCCGTTAAGAGCCCTCCTCGAGTCAACCCCCTTCCAGCGCGGCGATTTCGATCTTCCTCTCCCGCTAGGACTTACCGTCGACGGCGTGCCGCTCGTCATGGGGCTAGAAGACCTGCCACACCTCCTCGTTGCAGGGACCACCGGGTCAGGGAAGAGCGTCCTCGTTTCCAGCTGCATCATCGGGCTCTGCTGCGCCAGAAGACCGGATGAACTGCGCCTCCTGCTGATCGATCCCAAGCGGGTGGAGATGACTCTCTACGAGAAGCTCCCCCACACCCTGACCCCCCCCGTCGTCGACTCGAAAAAGGCCGTCCACGCTCTCGGATGGGCGATACGGGAAATGGAGCGCCGGTATGAGCTTTTCGCAGGCGCACGGGTCCGGCACCTGAAGGCCTACAACAGGAAAGTCCTGCCGAAAGATCGTCTTCCTTACATCGTCATTGTTGTGGACGAACTGGCCGACTTGATGATGACCTCTCCGAAAGAAGCCGAGGATTACATCTGCAGGCTCGCCCAAATGGCCAGGGCCACAGGCATCCACCTCATCCTCGCCACCCAGCGGCCTTCCGTGAATGTCGTCACCGGACTGATCAAGGCCAACATCCCGGCGCGGGTTGCCTTCACCCTTCCTTCACAGGCGGATTCAAGGACAATCATTGACCTGTCCGGGGCGGAAAAGCTCCTCGGGAAAGGAGACATGCTTCTCCTGACTTCCCGCTACCCGAAGCCCCTTCGAGTACAGGGCCCCTGGATCGACGAAAGCCGGATCTCCTTGTTCATCCAGCATGTCCTGCGGGTTTTCGGCGAACCGCAACATATCGATATCGACAGCGACGAAAACGGGGCCTGGGGAGAAATCGCTGCGAACCTGGAGGATCCGCTCCTGGAAGAGGCCGTCTCGATCATCCTGCAAACGGGGATCGCTTCGGCCAGCCGTCTCCAGAGGCAGCTGAAAATCGGTTTTACGCGCGCGGCACGCCTGATCGACACCATGGAACAGTTGGGCATGGTGGGTCCCCAGGAAGCCTCTCGCCCGAGGGAGATTCTGGTTGATGAAGACAAGGCCGAGGAGATCCTCCGTCAGGCCTTCAGCGGAGGGAGTTGATCCACAAATGAAGAAAGTCGAGGAAATCAGACTGCCTCAGGTGCTTTTGTCTTCCCCGATGATCCCTCAAGGGGAGGAAATCCTACTGGTCGCCGGGGGGCGTAAACCCAGGGTCAGCTGGCTGCTGGAAGCCGCCGAAAATCGAACCGTCTGGGCTATTGACCGGGGCGTCAACGCCTGCATGGAAGCCGGAATTCTGCCCTCGCTGATCCTGGGGGATGCCGACAGCGCTTCCCCGAAGCTCTGGAAAGCCGCGACGGGGAGGGGAGCAGAGGTGCTGTCCCTTCCCCGCGAGAAAGATGACACCGACCTCCAAATGGCTCTCAAGACACTCGCGATGCGGCTGGGAAGAATCAAAATCCTCGTGACGGGTTGCTGGGGAGGACGGTTCGACCATACCTGGAGCAACGTGCTATCCGTTCTTGGGACCCTTCGTGAAAGGGATGGCTATGCGGTCCTTGTCGATCACAGGGAACTTCTGGCCTTCATTCGGGGCGGGGAAACCGTAACGCTCACACAGCTCAGAAGACCTGAAGCCATTTCGCTTCTGGCGTTCTCGGAACGATGCACGGGAGTTTCCATCCTAGGGGTTCACTGGCCCCTGGAGAAAACAGAACTGGACAAGGGGCTCCCGTATGCGATCAGCAACCGCCCAAAAGGGGATGAACCCATCGTTGCGGGCCTGGATGGCGGTGAGATGGGTCTCTACGTCAGCTGGTGGGAACGATAGGACGAGGGAGAGGGAGTCGAACCAAAAAAGGCGGGCTGCCCTTAGACAGCCCGCTTGACCAGACCGGAACGAAGACAGCGCGAACAAACCTTGAGCTTGGTTCGGCCTCCTTCGCCAAAATCGACCCGAACGGTTTGCAGGTTCAACTGCCAACGACGGCGGGTATGGCGGTTCGAGTGGCTTACGTTATTGCCGGTAACGGGCCCGCGGCCACAGCACTGGCAGACCTTGGACATCGTCGATCCCTCCCAGATTGGAAACCATGCAGCGAGTGGCATTGTATCATACGGCAGTATGGTTGGCAAATCCGTTTGAACAAACGACCGGAAAGAGGGGGGCAGCATCCCATGAGTTTTTCGAAGGAAATCGAAGCGCTCCAGGCCATCGTCAAGCGCCTGGAGAGTGAACCGATGCCGCTAGAGGAAGCGATGAAGCTGTTCGAAGAGGGGATGGCGAAGGCGGAAAAGTGCAAGGCCTTCCTGGACCAGGCACGGCAGAAAGTGATCCTTCTTTCGGAGGGCGACAACTCCGGGGGAACGGCCTGGGATCCCTTGAGCGGAGAGGAAGCCGTGTCATGACGGAAAGGGAAGATGACCTGGATCTTCGCCTTCGGCGATGCCGGGAGGAAGTCGACCGGGAAATCGAAAGACTGCTCGGGAAAGACTCTGGGATCCCCGAGCGTCTAAGGGAAGCAATGGGGTATTCCCTTCGGGCAGGGGGCAAACGCCTGCGTCCATTCCTGTGCATCTCTGCAGCGGAGCTTTCCGGCTGTCCGGCGGAATCGGTGCTGCCGATGGCAGTTGCCCTCGAGATGTTCCACACCGCTTCGCTAATCCACGACGATCTCCCATGCATGGATAACGACCCGCTACGGAGGGGCAAGCCTTCCAACCATATGGTTTTCGGCGAAGGGCTCGCCACTCTGGCTGGAGATTCCCTCCTGCTCTGGGCGTTCGAAACCGCAATTTTGAATCTTCTGCCCGTTTTTCCAGCGGAACGGATCCTCGGGGCAATCAGCGAATTCGCGAAGGCAATCGGGCCCTCGGGCGTCTGTGCGGGCCAGGTCCTGGACACCGACCCTTCAAGCCGGGAATCAGAAGTGGATTTTGTCTGGAAAATCGCCTCCCTGAAAACCGGGGCCCTGATCCGAGCTTCCGTCCTGGCTGGTGGAATTCTCGGCGGTTTGGAAGACGTGAAAATGGAAGCATTATATAATTATGGGACACATTTGGGCTTGGCCTTCCAGGTCGTGGACGATATCCTCGATGTCACGGGGAATTCGGAACAAATCGGGAAGACTCCGGGGAAGGATTCTGTCCAGGGAAAGATTACGTTCGTTTCCACCTACGGGATGGAAAAGGCCCGCAGGATCGCCCGCGATGAGAGCCTGAAGGCGATTGAGTCCCTTTCCTGCTTCGGACCGGAAGCGGATCCCCTGCGTTCCCTCGCCCGCGTCCTGCTTGATCGATCCAGTTGAACGGAGGCGAATCGCCAGAAGGATGGGTATTCTCGAGAACCTGAAGAATTACGAGGGATTCAGGCAACTTCCAAAGGAACAGCTACCGGGGCTCTGCCAGGAGGTCCGGGAACTGATGGTTCGTGTCGTTACAGAAAACGGTGGACACTTGGCATCTTCACTCGGGGCTGTCGAACTCATCGTTTCTCTGCTTCGCGTCTTCGATCCCAGGAAAGACCGCATTCTCTTCGATGTGGGGCACCAGGCGTATGCCTACAAAATCCTGACGGACCGCCTCGAACGCTTTCCGACCCTGCGCCTGGAAGGCGGAATTTCCGGTTTCCCCAAACGAAGGGAAAGCCCCTTCGATCATTTCGATGTAGGCCACAGCAGCACGTCAATCTCAGCCGCCCTTGGATATGCCAAGGCCCGGGATCTGATGCGGCAGAACCACGAGGTGGTGGCGGTCATCGGAGACGGGGCGCTTTACAACGGACTTGCCATGGAAGCCCTGAATAATGTGAAGGAAACACAAAGCCGTCTGACCGTGATTTTCAACGATAACTCGATGTCGATCAGCCGCCCTGTCGGGGGCCTCGCCGATTATCTGGCCCGGCTAGCGGTCAATCCCTATTACAAGCGCTTCAAGGAGTACGTAAAAGACCAGTGCCGGAAAAGGCAGCGAGGGGAATCCATCGAGGATCTGCTCTCCCGCTCCAAGACACGGATGAAGTCCCTGCTGCAGCCCAACAACATCTTCGAGGGCCTGGGAATCAGCTACTGGGGCCCCTTTGACGGGCACAACCTGGATGAACTGCTAGAGATCTTCAATCTTTCCCGGTTTTATGGGCAGCCGCTCTTGATCCATCTTCGGACGAAAAAGGGAAAAGGCTACCCGCCGGCCGAAGCCGAACCGACGCGATACCATGGGATCCCGGGAAAAACGGCGCAAAAAACGAAACCTTCGGGGACCAGCTGGAGCGATGTCGTCGCCCATTCCGTGAGAGAACTGGCCGAAACCGATGAACGCATCGTTTGCCTGACTGCAGCCATGAAAGACGGGACACGGCTGAACGGTTTCGAAGAACGCTGGCCGAATCGGTGTTTTGACGTGGGAATCGCGGAAGGGCATCTCCTCACCTATGCCGCGGGCTTGGCCGCCGGCGGAATGAGGCCCTTTGTCTTCATCTATTCCACGTTTTTGCAGAGGGCCATGGATCAGCTGATTCATGACATCGCCATGCAGGACCTTCCCGTGGTTCTCCTCGTCGATCGGGCCGGCCTGGTGGGGGAGGACGGAGAAACCCACCACGGTCTGCTTGATGTCTGCTGGGGAAAGTCGATCCCCGGAATGGCCATCATGGCCCCGCGAGATGCCGAAGAAGCCTGCTGGATGATCCGGGAATCGTATCGGCAGGGACATCCAGCAATGATCCGTTTTCCCCGCGGCCTCGCACCGGATCGGCTGAAGGCTTCGGGCAACCCTGACGCCCCGCAGGACTGGGGGAAAGCAGAAGTGCTGATCGAAGGAAGGGCCCCCTGGACGATCATGGCCTACGGAAAAGCGGTCTCCCTGGCGCTGGAAATCCATGAATTGGCAGCGCGGGAAGGCCTGCCGGAGCCTTCCGTGCTCGACCTCCGTTTTGTACGGCCAGCGGACTGGGACCGAATCGACACGATTCTTTCCTGCAACCGTTTAGCCTGTGTCATCGAAGACGGGTTCGTCTGCGGGGGGTTCGGTGAGGCGATCGCCGCCCGGGCCAATTCGATCCCCGGTTCTCCACGGGTGCTCCCTTTCGGTGTTCCTGACCGCTACATCCCGCAAGCCACGGTTGCAGCCCAGTGGAGAGCCTGTGGACTTACGGCGAAAGAGATCCTGGAGAAGGCTCTTGACTCGCTCGAAGGAACGGCTCGATAAGCTGCTTGTCGAAAGGGGACTCGCGCCGACCCGTGCCAAGGCACAGGCGCTGATCATGGCTGGACTCGTTCGGGTCAACGGATCCCCCGCGGACAAGGCGGGACAACAAGTTCCGGTTGATCTTGACCTGACGGTCATCGGACAGGAAGACGAGTGGGTGAGCCGCGGGGCGAAAAAACTGATCAAGGCTCTGGATGTTTTCGGAATCAATCCAGCCGGGCTCGTTTGCCTGGATGTCGGGGCTTCTACCGGAGGCTTCACCGAGGTCCTTCTGTCCCGCGACGCTTCCCGAGTCTACGCAGTCGATGTAGGATACGGACAGCTGGCCTGGAAAATCCGGACCGATCCAAGGGTCGTCGTCATGGAACGGACAAACGCCCGTTACCTTAGCCGGGAATCATTCCCGACGCCGATCGACTTGATCGTGGTTGACGCTTCCTTCATCTCGCTGCGTCTCTTGCTGCCGCCCCTGCTGGACATTCTGAAACCCGACGGAGAGATGGCCGTCCTGGTGAAACCCCAGTTCGAGGCAGGCAAGGAACGTATCGGGAAGGGGGGAGTGGTCCGTTCCCCAGAAATTCACCGGGAGGTGCTCGAGGAATTTATCGATTACGTCCGGGGCCTACCTGGAATCAGCCTGGCAGGGTTGACCTGGTCCCCCATCAAGGGGCCGAGCGGGAATATCGAATTCCTTGCGCATCTCTCGCGGGTCCCCCGAGAGGGGAAAACTCTTGAAAACGTGAAGGAAACGGTGGCAGCCGTCGTTTCTGAAGCAGTTCTGGCCCTATCCGGAAAACCGGAACGGGAAGGCACAGAAAAAGGGGATTGAACGATGAAAGACAAAATCGGCCTGCTGATCAACCCGCAAAAGCCAAAGGCTCTGGAAATCGGCAAGCGTCTCCTTCTTTGGGGGGCAGAAAAGGGCGTTTCATTCCTCGCTCCACCCCACGAAGCCGCTGTTCTTGGAATCCCGGGTGCAGAGGACGAGGACTGGAAAGAGCAAGTTCGTTTCGCTGTCGTCCTCGGCGGAGACGGGACCTTCCTCAGAGCCGCGAGGTACGTGCTCGGAAACGACATCCCGCTTTACGGGATCAACGTCGGGAGGCTGGGTTTTTTGGCCTCGGGCGACCCGAACCGGGCAGAAAAGGATATTGAAACGATCCTCGAGGGACGTTTCTTCACCCAGAGAAGGCAGCTTCTTAAGGGGACCGTATTTCGCAAAGACGCGATGGTCCACGAGGTCTACGCCCTCAACGACCTTGTCGTGACAAAAGGCGCTTTTGCCCGGGTCATTACCCTCGAAATCTCGGTTGGGCAGCGTCCCTTGAGCCTGATGACCGGAGACGGACTGATCCTTTCAACCCCCACCGGATCGACCGGCTACGCCCTTTCGGCCGGAGGCCCCATCATCCCACCCCACGTGCACTGCATGCTGCTGGTACCGATCTGTGCTCACACCCTCTATGCCAGGCCCATGGTTTTCGGCGAGGACGATCTCATCCGGATCATCCCGCGGGGAGACCACCGGGACATGATGCTGACACAGGATGGGCAGCTCGGGTACGAGCTTTTACCAGGAGACCAGATCTGCGCATCGCTGGCAAAGGAGAAATCGGTGAGCATCATCCTTTTGCCGGACCGAGACTATTACGATCTTCTTCTGGAGAAATTCCAGTGGGGGCAGAACGTCATCGAATGAACATGCCGAAAGGGGAGCTTTCCGAATTCTGGGTCAAAAATATCGGGGGCATCCGGCAGGCCCGTCTTGTTCTAAAGGGCAATTTCATCGCCGTAACGGGCGAAAGCGGGGCGGGGAAAAGCAGCCTGGTCAGGGCCTTAGAGCTCCTAGCAGGGAAAAGGGGGCAAACGGCTTCCATCCGTTTCGGTGCCGAGGAAGGAGAAGTGTGGGGAATTTTCCGGGAGAAAGATTCCGGGAAAGAAATCGTCGCGGGCCGCATCCTCTCGAGAGGGACGAAAAACCGGAACTTTCTGGGAGAAGAAACGGTCCCGTTCGCAAGATTGAAAGATTTCACGGAAAGCCGCATCGGCATCCAGAGCCAGTTCTCCCAGCTTGACCTGCTTGACCCCCGCCGCCAGAGGGATCTTCTTGACAGCTGCGGAGGGGAGGAATCCTCGAGGTTGAGAAGGAAGCTGGCCCTGGATTTCGAAAGAGCGATGGGGCTGGAAAAAGAACTTTCGGCCTTGCAGGATAGAAGACGGGAAGTCGAACGAACCTTTCTGGACGCGGAAAAGGTCATTGAAGAGGTACGCCGCCTCCAGCTGAAGGAAGGCAACGAGGCTGGATGGAAAGAGGAACTCGAGTCCGTCGAACAATTCCTTTCCAGCCAGAAGAAATTGCTGGAAATCGCGAACCGTTTTGTTGGCGGCGCTTCCGAAGAAGGCCTAGCAGACGAATTCCAACGGTGGATCCGAGAAATGGCCGGACTGCTTGACAAAAATCAGGAAGCGGCCCTGGGAAACTCGTTCGAAATTCTCGTGAAGGAAATTCAAAAACTGGAGAGTTTTGCCAGGACGCTCCTTCTGGACAGACGTTTGGCCGAGGCGGAAGAGCGGAGAGAGCTCCTTGAAAACAGGCTTGGCACGCTTCGGAAGCTGAAACGGCTCGTGGGCGTCGAATCGCTGGATGAATTGCTCGCTTTTTGCGAAAAGGCCGAGAAAAACCTTGACTGGATGCGAAAAAGCTCCATGGAAAGGGAAGCCCTTGTTCAGCTTTGCCGGCAGGCAAGGAAAGAAGTCGCCCAGACGGCTAACGCCCTGGGACAAAACAGGCGGGCCCTAGCAGCGAAACTTGAGGAAACCGTGACATCGCATCTTGCCGACCTTGCGATGGAAAACTTCCATTTCGGGGTTTCCCTGAAAGACCTCGGAAAAATCCGGCCAAGCGGTTCTGACGAAATCGAATTTACCCTTTCGAATGGGAATTTCAGCGGCCCGATCGCCCGTGTCGCCTCAGGCGGTGAGCTCAGCCGGATCCTCCTGGCCCTCCAGGTTTCCCTTCCGGACGACCAATTGCCCCCAACGCTTGTTTTCGACGAGGTCGAGGCGGGGCTGGGGGGGCGTTCAGCCCTTTTGACCGGATTCAAACTCCGGGAGCTTTCAGGCCGGTGCCAGGTCATCCTCGTCACCCACGAGGCAGTGATCGCAGCAAGAGCCGACCAGCACTTTACCGTCCGCCGCAACGGGGACCTGACGGAGATTTCGGAAGTCACGGGGGAGGAAAGGGCAGCGGAAATCGCCCGAATGCTTTCAGGCACTCCCGATTCTCCGGAAGCCCTCGAACATGCAGTCGCCCTTTTGAAAGAGACAACATAAAAGCTTGACGGACCGCCGCAGGGACCTTAAAATTCAAAAGCTGTCAACATATCGCTTGGGAAGGGCTCAAGTGCCGAAGGCCGCCCTGTGGCCCAGCGGGAGGAGGAACGATTCGATGTATGCAGTGATTGAAACAGGAGGGAAGCAGTATCGCGTATCGCCGGGCGAAATCATCCGTGTGGAGAAGATGAGCGCCGAGCCTGGAGCGTCCGTTAGCCTTGGCAAAGTCCTTTTTTTCGCGGACGAGAACGGGGTCAAGATCGGAACTCCCTTCCTCGAGACGGTCAACGTTGAGGGAACGGTCCTCCGGCACGGCCGGGAACCGAAGGTGTTCATTTTCCATTACAAGCGCAAGAAAAACTACCGCAAATTCCGCGGACACCGGCAGGACTTCACGGAAGTCCGCATCGATGCGGTTCGCGGGTAGCGCCGGTTCGGGTACAGGAGGAAAACGATGGCTCACAAAAAAGGACAGAGCAGCAGTACCAACGGCAGAGATTCCATCGGAAAGCGGCTGGGCCTCAAGCGGCACGACGGCCAGGTCGTCAACGCGGGAACGATCCTCGTTCGGCAGAGGGGAACAAAGATTCACCCAGGCCTCAACGTGGGGAGGGGCAAGGATGATACGCTTTTTGCCCTAAAGTCGGGAATCGTGCGTTTCACGACAAGGTGCGGCCGCAAGGAAGCCCGGATTGAAACGGTCCCAGCCTGATTCGAGATCTTTCTGCGCTGAGATTTGCAAAGCGAAAGGGGCCTTGCAGGGCCCCTTTCGCTTTCAAAAGGTTTCTGCAATGAGGTGTTGCGATTGAAATTCATTGATTTGGCGACCATCACCGTTCGTTCTGGAAACGGCGGCGATGGCTGCATGAGCTTTCGAAGGGAAAAGTACATCCCGAAAGGCGGCCCGGACGGAGGGAATGGGGGGCGGGGAGGGAACGTGTACCTCGAAGCCACCCGCTCGCTGCAGACCCTCGCCGATTTCGAGTTTGAGCGGCGCTTTTTCGCCGAATCGGGGAAACCGGGGGAGGGAGCTCGGAGAAACGGTCGGTCGGGAGAAGATCTCCTGATCCCGGTCCCCTGCGGAACCCTGGTTTTTGATCCCTCTTCCCCGGAACCGGTCGCCGACCTCGTGGAACCGGGAGACCGTTTTCTTGCCGCAAGGGGCGGAAGGGGAGGAAGGGGAAACGCGGTCTTCGCCAGTTCTTCCCGCCGAACCCCGAGGTTTTCAGAAAAAGGGATGCCTGGAGAAGAGCGGACCCTGAGACTTGAGCTCAAGCTGATCGCGGATGTGGGGCTTGTCGGCATGCCCAATGCCGGGAAATCGAGCCTGCTTGCGGCCCTTTCCAAGGCCCAGCCCAAGATCGCTTCCTACCCTTTCACGACGCTTTCTCCCAATCTCGGCGTGCTGTCCGTTGACGATGACCGGGTCATCCTCGCCGACGTCCCTGGGCTCATCGAGGGATCCCACCGGAATCTCGGGCTCGGGCTGGCTTTCCTGCGCCATATCGAACGGACGCGGTTTCTGGTCCACGTCCTCGACGTTTCGGATGGAGCAGGCATCTCATCCGTTCTGAAACAGTGGGAAACGGTCCGGGAAGAATTCAGGCAATACAAGGAAGCTCTTCTCGACACTCCAACCCTCGTCGTTGGGAACAAGATCGATCTTTTAGAAAACCGGTCAGTCCTTGAGGAAATCCGTGCGGTTTTTGAAAGGATGGGGTTGCGTTTCTTCCCGCTGAGCGCCCTGACCGGGGAAGGGATCGGAAACCTGGCAAAGGCGATCGTGGAGTGTTCGCGGTCCATCCCGCGCCCGACTGGAGAAACCCGGCTGGTCGCCCTGCAGGAGGAAGAACCGGGATCCGCTTCCGCCTCGAGGAAACGGGATGTCGTCCAGATCGTAAAACTCCGAGCGAACCGGGGGTACCGAGTGATCCATCCCCGGCTTGAAGAAGCCGTCCTAAGGTACAATTTTGAACAGGACGAGGCGATCATTCGATTTTCCAGGCTCCTGGCGAGATATCGGGTGGAAGAGTTGCTCGAGGAAGCCGGTGCCAAAGAAGGAGATTTGGTGAGCATAGGGGAAACGGAATTCACCTTCAAACCGGAAAAAGCGATCGAAGCCCCCGCAAGTCGCGACGAATGGGAAGCCTGATTTCGAAAGGGGAGAGGAACCTGAACCAGACCTTTCTTGCCCGGAATCGAGTCGGAATCATGGGCGGCACGTTTGATCCCATCCATTATGGGCATCTGGTGTCCGCAGAAGAGGCTTATTTCGCCCTGGGGCTTTCCGAGGTGATTTTTGTCCCGACGGGAAATCCCCCTCACAAGCGGACAAAACTCGTTTCCTCACCCGAGGACCGCTACACGATGACCCTTCTGGCTACCCTGGACAACCCCCATTTCAAGGTTTCACGGCTTGAAATCGACCGCGGGGGCGACAGCCACACCGTCGACACCCTGAGGGAAATGCGGCACTGGTATGCCCCGGGAAGCACGGAACTTTTCTTTATCACGGGCCTCGATGGAGTCCTCGATATCCTTTCCTGGAAGGAACCTTACGCGATCATCGAGCTCTGCAGGATCGTGGCGGTCAGCCGGCCCGGCTACAACTCCGCCCGCCTGAAGGAATTGCCCGAACCGATCCAGAAGGCCATCATCCCCCTTGAAATCCCGCTCCTCGCCATTTCAAGCACCGAAATCCGGGATCGAGTCCTTGAGGGGAAGAGTACGAGGTACCTCCTCCCCTGGACGGTTGAACACTACATCTTCAAAAAAAACCTCTACATTCGAAACGGAAGGTGAAAAGGCTTGAAAAAAGCCCGCCTGGCTCTCTTTTTCACTCTCTGTGCCCTTTCGATCGGCCTGGGAATCGCCTGGCGAATGCACACGATCGTATCCCCAGGATCACAGGAAATCGAAGAGAGTTTCGAGCACGACACTCTGACGGGAAACATCAATATCCTCGCCGTGGGAATCGACGATGTCCAGGGATCCCATCGTTCCGACACGATCGCCGTCGTGGCAATCAATATCGATGACCGGTTCGTCAAGGTCCTATCCCTTCCGCGCGACCTGCGGGTCCAGATCGAGGGGCATGGCTGGCAAAAGCTCAACCACGCCTATGCCTACGGGGGAATCGACCTTCTTCGTTCCACGATCTCCAATTTCCTCGGGATTCCCCTTCACTACTCGGTCATCGTCAACTACCAGAGCTTCCCAAAACTGGTCGACCTTCTGGGAGGGGTGTCGGTGGACGTCCCCAAGCGGCTACGCTACACGGACCGGGCCGGCGGACTCTACATCGACATTCCTGCAGGGCGCCAGACACTCAACGGGAAAACTGCACTAGAGTTTGTCCGCTTCCGCCACGATGCACTCGGGGACATCGGTCGCATTCAGCGCCAGCAGCTCTTCCTAAAGGAAGTCCTGAACAAGCTCAAAGAACCGGAGACCGTCGCCAGGCTTCCGAAGATCGTGGAGGAGGCGACGCGATTCTTCCAGACGGAGATCCAGCCAACTCAGGCCATCCAGATGGTGAACTACCTGAAGGACCTTGACCGGGGCCGGTTTTCCTTCGAGACAATGCCGGGAAAAGCTGCAATGATCGACGGGATCAGCTACTGGCTGGGGGATATCGCTCTTGCCTCACAGTATTTGACAACCCCCCCGGCTCCTGTCAGCGGGGACAAGGCAGAAAGCCCGGAAGGAACGGCCCTGGTTCCCGCCGATGCCATCCTGGATCGAATCAAGGGACAGATTGCCGTCCTCAATGGGTGCGGGGTCAAAGGGGTCAGCCAGGCTTTTTCGGAACACCTGCAGCGTCTCGGGATCGACGTGGCTTTCCTAGGCAATGCCAAGCATTTCGATTACCGATACACCAACATTGCGTACCCGGAGAACCCAACGGCCCAGGTTCTTTCCAATGCAAAGGCGCTGGGGGATCTCTGCGGTGTTCCAGCCAACCTCGTCCGTGCAAACCGGGGAGCCACCCATGCAACGATCATCGTCGGGAAAGATTATGATATAATTCTGAAAAGGTTAAAACAATACAAACGGAATCTATAGTTAATTATTTGTTATAGGGATGAGGTGACGCATGATTGAAGGAGAAGATGAGCAAAGAGATTCAAACGATCGTCAAATCGCTGTCCGACAAGCACGCTGAAAAAATCACCGTTATGAACCTTGGAGAAACCACAACGTTGGCCGACACGTTTATCCTGGCCACCGCCAATTCCGATGTCCACATGAACACCTTAACGGAAACGACCTTGGACACCCTCGAGGAGCTGGGACTCCCGTCACGGCTGGAAGGAGCCTCAAGTCCGCGGTGGCGCCTGGTCGACGCCGGGAACCTGGTGATTCACATTTTCAGCCGGCAAGGCCGTGACTATTACGGGATCGAACGAATCTGGGGCGATGCGGAAACGGTCGAAATCGGTGAGGATCTGCCCCTGTAACACGTTTCTGGAAACCAATCAGACAACGCGAAATTGGGACAAAAAAGGGGCGCATTGAACGCCTCCTTTTTTTGCCCCAATCGATTGTCCTATAATGTATCTTATGTTGCATTATTTCCTGAAAACCCAAAAAAACGCCCCCGGTTGTCTCGGTTTCCCGGGGGCGTTTTTCAAGCAAACGGTACCCTACAAAGCCGCGATCAAGATCTGCGCGAAGGAATCTGCCTGCAAAGAAGCCCCGCCCACGAGGGCCCCATCGATGTCCGGTTCGCTCAATAATCCCGCGGCGTTTTCCGTCTTGACGCTACCTCCGTAAAGAACTCGCAAAGCCATTCCCGCTTCGTCGCCGAAACGCTCCGCGACAAAACGCCTGATGGCCTGGCAGACTTCCTGTGCTTCGCCAGGGGTCGCGTTTCTACCGGTGCCGATAGCCCAAACAGGTTCGTAGGCGATACAGACAGACCTTCCGACTTCATCCGGCGGAAGGCCCACCAGGGCCTTCATCAGTTGTTTTTCGACAACCGCCATTGTTTCCCCTGTCTCCCGTTCCTGCAGGGTCTCGCCCACGCAAAGAACCGCCCGCAAACCCGCCGACAAGGTAGCATCAATTTTCCGGCGGACTTGCTCGTCGGTTTCACCAAAGAACTGGCGACGCTCACTATGTCCTATAATGACATAATCGCATCCTGCTTCCTTCAGCATGTCCGCGGAAATCTCCCCCGTGAAGGCCCCCTCGGACGCCCAATGGACGTTCTGTGCCCCAACTTTCAACCAGGGTAAGTATCGCTTGCCTTCCAGGGCCCTCCAGAGGCTCGTGAAGGGGGGAAAAATCGCCATCTCGACAAAGGCCCCCTCCAGGGCTTTTTTTGCCCCTGCATCCCTTGAGATCCTCGCCTCGAGATCCGAAAGAAACTTCCCTGTGGCGGAAATCCCGTGGTGCATCTTCCAGTTGCCCGCGATCAGCGGTGTTCTTTCCATGTTCCCTCCCCTTTGGGTTAATCTAGAACAAACGGCTGGATTCCCGGCAGAGGAAGACCTTCGAAGAATTCAAGGCTGGCTCCTCCTCCGGTCGACACGTGCGACACCTTGTCCGCAAACCCCATGGAGCCCACCGCGGCCGCCGTATCTCCGCCTCCCACAACGGTTTGGCATCCCATAGCCGTTGCTTCTTCAAGGCTTTTCGCAATTCTCCGGGTCCCCTCTGCAAAGTGCGGATTTTCGAACACTCCCATCGGTCCATTCCAGAGAACGGTGGAAGCGCCGGCGATCGCCCGGGTAAAGGCCTCTGCAGCTTTCGGACCAATATCCAGCCCCATGAGGTGTTCCGGGATGGCTTTCGAGGGGACGATCTCAATCGGTCCGGACGTGTCCGGTGATTCTCCGGCCACGATGTCTTCGGGCAGGTATACTGTGATGTTCCTTGCAGCGGCCTCTGCAAGAAGGTTCTCTGCAAAACCAATTCGGTCCTGCTCCACAAGGGAACGTCCGACATTACCCCCTTGCGCTTTCAGGAAAGTAAAGGCCATTCCTCCCCCGATGACAAGGGTATCCACCTTTTCAAGGAGATGGCCGATCACCCCGATCTTGTCGGAGACCTTCGCGCCCCCCAGGATCAGGATGAACGGGCGTTTCGGATGATCCCGAACCTGCCCGAGGATTTCAACCTCCCTGCAGAGGAGGATCCCTGCGTAGGACGGTAGAAACGCGGTGATTCCCTCCGTCGAGGCGTGAGCCCGATGCGCTGCGCTGAAGGCATCCATGACGAAAGCGTCGAAAGGCTCTGCCAGTGCTTTGGCGAAGTTGGGGTCGTTTTTTTCCTCCTCGGCATGGAAACGGACATTTTCAAGAACCAGAATCGAGCCCGGCCTGGCTTCTGCAACGGCCTCCGCCACGAGAGGGCCCATGCATTCATCGACGAATCCGACGTCCCAGCCCGTCAGCTCGGCGAGCCGATAGGCCACCGGCCGGAGGGAGAATTCCGGGGAGGCTTTCCCTTTCGGTCGGCCAAGGTGGGAGATCAGGCTGATTCTTGCGCCCGCTTCCCGGAGTCGGCGAATCGTGTCCAGGTGGGCGCGAATCCGGGAATCGTCCGAAACGGCTCCATCGCGCAAGGGAACGTTGAAATCGACCCGGACAAGGACCCTCTTCCCTTCCAGCCCTGTTTCGGGCAGGCCCTTCATTTTCATCGCTATAGCCCCCTCCTGGCTACAAGGTTGGCAAGGTCCACAACCCGGCAGCTATATCCCCATTCGTTGTCATACCAGGAAAGAACCTTGGCCAGGTTCCCGACGACCATCGTCTGGGAGGGATCAAAGAGTGACGAGGCAGAATTCCCCGTGAAATCGACGGAAACAAGCTCTTCATCGACAATGGAAAGGATTCCCTCCATCGGTCCTTCCGCCCAGCGGGCCATCGCCGCGTTGATCTCTTCGGGGGTGGCCTCCCTCTTGAGGACCGCCGTCAGATCGACAATCGAAACGTCGGGGGTCGGTACGCGAAGTGCGATCCCGTTCATTTTCCCTTTCAGTTCCGGGATGACCCGCCCAATGGCCTTGGCCGCACCGGTGGTTGTCGGAACGATCGACATGGCGGCCGAACGACCCCGCCGTCGATCCTTGTGGGTGTGATCGAGGATGCTCTGGTCGCTTGTGTAAGCGTGGGCGGTCGTCATGAGCCCCTTTTCGATCCCGAACTCTTCCTGCAGGACCTTCGCCACTGGGGCCAGGCAGTTCGTGGTGCAGGAGGCACACGAAAGAACGTGGTGGTTTTCCGGGTCATAATCCCCTTCGTTGACCCCCATCACGATCGTGCAGTCGTCGTCTTTCCCCGGTGCCGTGATGATAACCTTTTTAGCGCCCGCCTTCAGGTGAAGGCCAGCACCGGCCTTGTCCCGAAATTTCCCGGTCGCTTCGATGACAATGTCCACTCCGAGGGACTTCCAGTCAAGCTTTTCCGGATCGGCTTGCGCCAGTACTTTGACAGGTGTCCCGTCAATCACGATCGCGTCCCCTTCAACCTGGACATTCCCGGGAAAGGTTCGATGCACCGAATCGTACTTGAAAAGATATGCCAGGTCCTCGATCGGAACCGGCTTGTGGTTGATCGCCGCAACCTCTACCTGCCCTTCGTGCCGGTGCTGGAACAGAGCCCTCAGCGTGAGGCGGCCGATCCTTCCGAAACCGCTGATTCCAAGCCTGATTTTTGCCATTTTGCTCCCCTCCCCTTTCTTGCAATTCCTCTTTCGGTTTGACCAGGATTCATGCGAAAAGGGTACAGCCTCGGCCATACCCCTTCTTTCAAATCCTATCAAATTTTAATCCGTTCCGTCCGGTAAATCAAGGAAGGCTTTCCTCTTCAGTCCAGGTTACAGGCTCACCGCTGCTGCAAAAGGAGGTCTTCCTCCATGACCCGCAGGATTTCCCCCATGCTTGCCGCGCTCAGGACGTCGCCGTGAGGGAGGTAAGGCATGCTCCCATCAAACACCTCGGCAATGCCCCCCAGGCACCCCTGCCTCAAATGTGCCGTAAACGGACGGATGAAGCACCAGGCAATATCGCTCCTCTTCGGGTTAAATCTCATGTAGGCCGTCACAAATTGTCCCAAAAGCCAAGGCCAGGCCATCCCGCGGTAACGGGCCTTCTCTTTCTGGTCGAGTCTCCCCTCGAACCTGCCCTTATATTTTTCGTGATGGGGATCAAGAGTTCTCAGCCCGTAAGTGGTCACGAGCTCGTTCCAGCAAACTTCCACAACCGATCTCCCGATCTCCGGGGGTAGCGGTGAACTCGGGAGAGAAACCGCGAGGATCTGGTTCGGACGGATCGCATCATCCTTTCTCTCCCCGTCAACGGAATCGAACAGGAATCCGCCCTCCGGATTCCAGAACGTCTGGAGAAACGCTTCCCGGGTCCGATCTGCCTGTTTCCCGTACTTTTCCGATTCTTCCGGCAGGCCAAGCCCTTCTGCGAACTGCTCCATGGCGCGCAAGGCGTTGTACCACAGGGCATTGAATTCCACGAGTTTCCCGCTTCGGACCACAACGGGGCTGCCGTTCGCGGTTCCCTCCATCCAGTGCCTCTCCGGGTCAGGCTTCTCAAGAACCAGGAGGTCATCCTCGCAATGCAGGTCGAGGACTCGAATCGCCGTTTCATAACGGGAAATCATCTCCGCTAGGATTTCCCAGTTCTTTTCCACGAATTCCAGGGAACCTGTCCTCTGGGTCAGTTTTTCCAACGCATAGAAGAACCACAGCCCTGCATCCGCGGCTTTCAGGAGGGCGTGCCCCGTGGAAGGATCAATTTCGCTCGGCATCACCGAATCGTTGAGGCGGGCCAATTCGAGCCAACGATTGAGAATTTCCTCGGCGTCGCGGTAGCGTCCCATTGAGAGGGTCAGCCCAGGAAGGGCGATAAAGGTGTCCCGGGCCCGTTCGCAAAGGGATGGATACCCGGAGAACAGGGTCATCCCCCGGTCCTTCCCCGAGGCAAACAGGTGAAGCGCCGTCCGCGTCAGGTCCCTCACCGCGGAGGACTGCCCAGCGGGTTCAAGCTTGCCGAAACGGCTCTGCAGGTTTGCAATCGCCTCTTTCTCGAAAGCCTCGATCTGCTCGACGGAAGGATGGAAGGGTTCGGCAGAGAAAACCAGATAGGCGGTTTCCCCTTCCTCCATCTCGATCGAAAGAGCACCCGGCGACCAAAGATCCTCGGTCGATGGAGCGGGAATCTCGTCTTTCTCATAAAGGAGATGGTCATGCCAGAATGCCTTGGGGTGCCATTCGCCCTTGGAATAAGAAAGAAAACTGCTCATTCCGCGCCCATTCACCAGAATCCCGTTGGCGGCATAATCCGCATGAAAGGAGTCTTCCGTGGATTTTGGCCGGACATCTGTATACAGGCGATGGGCGAAAAGAGGTCTCGCCTCCAGCTGGATCCGGTCCGGGCTTGCCAAAAGCTCATACTTGACAACGCAGGCGTCCCTGCCTTCTGGCATGAACACCGTTTTCCTCATGAGCAGGCTGTGGACGACAAACAGGATGCTGGGCAGGGGGTTGGAATGGAATTCCTGGATGTAGCGAAACCCGTCGGGGAAAATGACATCCTTATAACGGTTGGTGGAAAGTTGATACTTCTTGCCCCGGGTAAAAAGAGTCTCCTCCACTTTACTGACGAGGACCCTGTGCTGAGCGCAATCCCGGGGCCGGACGACCAGAAGCCCGTGTTCCCTTCTTGTATTCGCTCCCGCGACCGTCGAGAAACAGTAGCTCCCGCAGCCGTTGGAAACGAGATACTCGCGCCCGGCCCCCTTTTCGTAGGTGTTGACATCAGCTTTCCCAAGGTACATGGCAACCATCCCCCTTCACGGTGTTCTCCAAAAGTCTCCCCAAGCGGCTCCATCTATATTCTACTGTACTTTTCGTCACGGGTCTTGAAAGCATTTGCCCCAGCTCCCGAAGGGATGCGCTGGGATTTTCGAGCCTTGTCGTTACAAGTTCCCGATAGGAAGGTGCCAGTCGGTCAAACAAGCCTGAGGAACGAACCCGTTCGGCCAGTTCCAGCTGCCTTTCCGCCGCATCTAGGCTTTTCCGGATGTTCGCCGAATCGCAGTTGACCAGTTTATTCGCCCTGTTCCTCATGGAACGCATCAAGGACTTTTCCTCGAGGGCCAGACTAGTCCCGTAGAGCCCGAGGCCCGAAAGAAAAGACACAATCTGAGCCTGGTCCCGGATCAGAAGGTCGGTATGGAAAGAACGGAAACGCTCGGTGTAGCGGATTCCCGATAGTTTCAGCAGGGCCGCTGTTTTTTCTTCGATCGGCCGTTTCTTTTGTTCGAACCGGAAAACCAGGTAATACCCTGTCTGGGGAAGGTAAAGGGACCCCAGCCCTCCCCAGACCCCCTTCAGCCAGGCCCATCGACATCCAGGGGGACCTTCTTGGAGGTAGCGCAGGATCCCCAGGGCTTTTTCCATCATGGATTGCGGGACAACGAGAGCCGGGTGCCCCTTGAGGTCCGGAGGGAATCTCAGGAAAGATCCCAGCTCCCCGAATTCCTTCCAGGTCCCTGCATTCCAAAGACGATGCAGGCGCCTGAAGAGGAACAGACGCCTGGAGGAAAGGGCCGTTTTGTCCTTCTCTTCCTTTCCCTTCATGGAAAGGAAGAGCGCTCCGATTTCGGCGTCCGCCTCCCTCTCGCCATTGACTGGAGCGGTCAGCCATTCATCCCATAACTTTTCTGCAATCGCGCTCATCTTCCCAGCTCTTTCGCCTCGCGGGCCACTTTCATGATCGCTTCCGAAACCCTCTGGGTCTGATGTCGGACGAGCCCTTCCGGGGTGATTTCAAGAAAATCCCCGCGAATCACCTGGACTTTCGCCTTTGCCAGCCGGACCTCTTCCCGTTCTTTCAGGATCACGGGCTCCGATCCCGTTTCCCGGTATCGCTGCAGGATGTCTTTCGGCACTTCCGTTTCATTGACCATGACAATATCGGGGTACTGCCCGAGGACTTGCTTAATCCATCGCACATGGTCATAGACCGAAAACCCGTCCGTTTCCCCCGGCTGAGTCATCACATTCGCCACGTAGATTCTCGGGGCCTCGGCCCTGCGGATCGCCTCTGCCACCCCCTGCACCAGCAAGTTCGGAAGAATGCTGGTGAAAAGGCTCCCCGGGCCCAGCACGATCACCTCGGCTTCCCGGATGGACTCAACCACTTCCTGCAAAGGCCTGGCGTCCGACGGCTCAAGATGGACCTCGGTGAGCTCACGGCCATGACGCGCCACATCCAGTTCTCCACGATATCGGTTCCCCTTGGCATCCACTCCGGCGATCGTCACGGCTTCCGTCGTAACAGGCAGGACCCTTCCCCGGATCGCGAGGAGCTTGTTCATCTCTTCCACAGCCAGGCGGAAATCCCCTGCCAGCTCGGTCGCCGCCAGCAGCACCAGGTTGCCCAGGCTATGGCCCGCTAGTTCCCCCTTGTTAAAGCGAAAGCTCAGGATCCGGTTCAATGCGCTGTCGTTCTCAGCTAAAGCGATGATACAGTTTCGGACATCTCCCGGCGGCAGAACGCCCCATTCCGTCCGGAGGCGACCGGAACTGCCCCCTTCGTCCGTCACCGTGACGATGGCCGTGATATTCCGCGTGTAGGCTTTCAGCCCCTTCAGAAGCGTGGAAAGTCCCGTGCCCCCGCCTAGGGCAACGACACGGGGCCCTGCCGCTAGGCGGTAGCCGATGGCGCTTGACATGATTTCGGCAAGGCCCCGTCGATTCCGGATTGAACGACGCATCCAGAGCATCACGGCGAACCCGCCGATCAAAATTCCAATTCCAAAAGGCGTCAACCACTCCAGGTTTACCATGTCTGCTCCTTGTCGATATCCCGGTGCCGGACAACGCACGAAACGCCCGTTTGCTCCAGCCTGGAGGCGAACCACTCCACGACGGCAACCGAACGGTGCCTCCCCCCCGTACATCCGACCGCAATGTGGATCTGTGTTTTTCCTGTCCCTTCGTACAGGGGAAAGATGAACTCGAAGAGTTCCTTCTGTTTCGACAAAAACTCGACCGCCGCGGGAGAGGCCTTGAGAATATACTCGACAACCGCTGGATCCTTCCCGCTCTGGGCACGCAGACTGGCTTCGTAATAGGGATTGGATAGGAACCGGACATCCACGAGGTAATCACAATCCTGGGGAATTCCATGCTTGTATCCGAAGGAAGTCAGGAAAACGGTCAGGCGTCCCGGGGGAGTTCCAAGGCTTTCGAGAACGCGCCCCCTCAATTCGGATAGGTTCGAACCCGTTGTATCCAGGACCACGTCAGAGGCTTCTCTTATTGGAGCCAGGCTTTCCCTCTCTCTCTGGATGCCTTCCAGCGTCGAAAGATCGGGTCCAAGGGGATGACGCCTCCTCGTGCATTCGAACCGCCGGATCAGGGCCGAATCCGATGCATCCATGAAGAGCAGCGTAACACTGGCGAGCCTTCGCCTGAGGCCCTCCAAAACCGCTTCAAGGTCCCTGAGGAGATCGTCACCTCGGATATCCACCACCGCGGCCACTCCGTGAAGGACCGCCGCCCGGTGTTTCCCCAGGACCTCGACAAGTTGCGGCAAAAGGGACGGAGGGATGTTGTCGATCGCAAAAAAACCCTGGTCTTCCAGGATGTGGAGCGCAGTCGACTTCCCTCCCCCCGACATTCCGGTGATGATCACGATCTTGTCAACAAAGGACCCCAATGTCTCCGGCATGACGACTCCTCTTCTAGGTGTGTGTATGTCCGTGAACCGCACAATCCCCTTCCCAGCCGTTCAGGATATCGAGGGCATGCCGCAAAACTCCTCCGATGGCCTCGTAACACTGACGCGCCCCTCTTTCGCTGCCAGGGAATGAGATCAAGAGACAGCTGCCTCTCGTCACGGCGATCGCACGGCTGAGGATCGAGCGGTCAAAAAGGGGTTCGGTTTTTCTCCGCATCGCTTCCCCGAAACCCGGGACGATCCTGTCCGCCACGTCCTGAAGGGCCTCGGGGGTAACATCCCTGCTGGAAAGCCCCGTGCCGCCGGTGACGAGAACCAGATGGAGTTTTTCCCTGTCCGTCCAATCCCTGAGCGTTTCCGCGATCAAAACTCGATCGTCCGGAACAATGGCCCGCGCGGAAACCACCGCCCCGATCGGAGTCACCAACTCCTCCAAGGCCGGCCCGGCAGTATCCTTCCTTTCTCCCCGGCTTCCCTTGTCGCTGACGGTGAGAACGCCCACGTTGACCGGCCTAAGAAGGGTAGCCTTCTGGGAAAGAGACAAAAAACCTCCTCTGACCGGCTTGAGCTTGAAGGAAGTTTCGAACGGCTCCTCGATCAAAAGGACCGGCCCATCCTTTTCGAAAGCGACAAAAAGCCCTTCCTTCATCGGGCAATCGGAAGAGAATAGGATTTGCCATTGCCCCTCTCTCAGCCTTTCCATAAAACCAGGCCCCGAAGCGAAAACTTCGGCAGGCTTCCCGTTCACCCGGCACTCTCCCTTGCTCCCCAGGTGAAGATAGAGCATCGAAAGCCCGTCCGCCTTGTTTAACCCCTCCACGATTCCGATGACCCGCATCCTTCACACCCCTTCGGGAATCCTGTATTCTCCGCTTTTACCACCCTTTTTCATGAGGAGGCGGATATCCCGGATTTCAATTCCCTTATCTAGAGCCTTGCACATGTCATAGACAGTCAGCGCGGCAACGGAAACGCCCGTCAAGGCTTCCATTTCCACCCCCGTAACCTCCCGAGCCTTCACATGGCATTCCACGTGGACCGCTTTTCTTTCCAGGACGAGCTGACAGCGAACGCTTGCCTGATCCAGACGGATCCCGTGACACAACGGAATCAGAGAAGCCGTCTGCTTGGCCCCCTGAATCCCGGCAAGCTCGGCAATTTTCAGGACATCTCCCTTTTGAACCTGGTTTTCGAGGATCGCGCTGAAGACGCGCTCCGGCAGATGGACCCAACCTTCCGCTACGGCTTCCCTGTTGGTTTCGGGCTTTCCGGATACGTCGACCATCACCGGGTGTCCTTCCCTATCCAGGTGTGTCAGCTCTCCCATTCTTCATCCTCCAATCTGTGACATATGCCTGGAAGAGGCAGAAGCGTCCTTCCAGCACTTCGGCTTTTTACCCGCTTCTGCGACGATCAGCCCGCGGACCGTTTCCATTTCTTTCCTGCGGAGTGCCTCCCTCAGGGAAACTCCTTGGGGGCTGAAGAGGCAGCTTCGAAGCTCTCCTGTTGCGGTGATCCTGAGTCGGTTGCAAGTTTCGCAAAAGTGATGTCCCACTGCGGCAATGAGGCCCAGCCTCTGTCCGGTTTCCGCATGAACCAGGTATCGGGCCGGGCCTTCTGGAATCCCGTGATTTGGACTCCTCCGGGCTTTCGATTCCGGGATCCACTTTCCGCGGTCCGGAAGCGACTCGAGAATCTCGTCCGCCGAGATAAATCGATCCCGGCTCCAGACGGAATCATCCAGCGGCATGAATTCGATCAGCCTCAGGACGGCCCCGCAGGATCCGGCAAAGTTGAGAAGATCCGGAATTTCCCCGTCGTTGAAACCACGCATCAGGACCGTGTTGATCTTCATGGGGACACGGGATCGTGTCCTGAAGGCAAGGATTCCCTGCAGGACCACGTCAAGGGAACCGCAACGGGTCAGAAACCTGAACTTTTCTGGATCCAACGAATCCAGGCTGACATTGAGGCCGGCCAGGGGGATCGAGGAGAGTTCCTCGACCATCGAAAGCAGAAGGGACCCGTTTGTCGTCAGGGCCACATGCAAAGCCGGAATTTCCTCGTGAAGGCGACGGAGAAAGCCGGTCAGGCCTTTTCTGACGGTGGGCTCCCCTCCGGTTACCCGGATTTTTCTGACTCCCATCTCGTGAAGCAAACGGCAGAGGGCCAACAGATCCTCATACGTCAGAATCCGGTCGTGTTCGAGCCAGTCGACCCCCTCTTCCGGCATGCAATAGCGGCATCGGTAGTTGCAACGATCCGTTACCGAGATCCTCACGTAATCGAGCCTCCGGTTGAAAGAACCCATCAATCCGGCCATCGGTATCCCCCTAATGCTTCAACTTGCCTGACCCACTCCGGTTCCCGGATCGACTCTAGAACGGCCTTTACACCCGGGTGCTCCAGGTGCTTATCCGGAATGACCAGTTCGAAAGGTTCCCAGGCCATCGTCACGAAATCCAGGCCGAAGGCGTCGGCGGCAGCCCGGATGCCCAGAGCCGCATCCACGACCCCGGAAGCCACTCGGCTCGCAGCATCCAAGTGGGTCATGGCCTGGGTTGCGTAACCGGCTATTCTGGACCGGTCCAAACCGGCCTCCTGAAGGAACCAGTCGAGGAGGACACGCGTCCCTGCCCCCGGTTGCCGGTTGACGATCCGGATTCCCTTTTTGACAAGGTCCTCGATCCTCGAAAGCTCCCTGGGGTTGCCTTTCGCCACCAAAAAGCCCTGTTCCCGGTAGTACAGAAGCACCCGAACCCAGGACTGGCCGTTTGCGAACTCTTCAATAAAGGCATCGTTGTAGCGCCCGGTTTTTCCATCCAGAAGGTGGCAGGCCGCCAAATGCCCTTCTCCCCGCGCAAGCGCCGCGAGCCCACCGAGGCTCCCGACCGGACGGATCGCGAGGTCGGCCCCTTTTTTTCGAACGGGAGTCACGATCCTGGTGAACGCCGGATCGTCTGAGCCCTGGAAAAGGGCCCTCCTTGACCAGGGCACCGGCTGCCGGAACCACACGGTTACTCCGGTTCCCTTTGGGCATTCGACCGTTTCCGCCGGCAAGACTGCGAACCCGTCCGCTTCATGCATCGACAGCATCGTCGAGGCCCCGGAGGAAAGAATCCAGATAAGGTCCTTCCCTTCCACCCCGGCGGCCTTCACCCTTAGCCACTCTTCCACTCCCGGGGGGGACGAATGAGGGAGCATCATTTCGCACCGCAGGGAGCCGAAGGCCCCCAGGGCTCGGCGAAAAAGCGCTTCCGTCTCCATCTCGCCAACCGGGATGCCCGACATGGAAAACGCCGCGGGGGCAACAAGGCTCCAGGCTGTAACGGCCGCAGACATGGGGAATCCTGGAATTCCGAAGACCAAGGCCTCCTTGACCCTGCCGAACAGGGCGGGACGTCCCGGTTTCATTCGAACCCACCTGAAAAGGATCTCCCCCTCAGCGGAGATCACCTCGGCGGTGTGATCCCTCTTTCCCTTCGCCGTTCCGGCCCCGATCAGTACCAGATCATACGTTTCCGTTGCCGCTTTCAGCTTTTCCCTGATCAGGTCCGCTATATCCGGCAACACGGGATAGGTCTCCAGGTCCAGTCCCCATTCCTGAAAAATGCCCTTAAGAAGCGATGAATTGGTTTCCGGGACTTTCCCCCTCGGTCCCTCTTCGGTTACACCCCATTCCTGGATCGGGCAGATTTCGTCTCCAGTCGGGAGAAAGAGACACTTCGGACGGCGATAGACGGGGATTTCTTCCACTCCCGCTCCCAGGAGGAGTGCAATGAGGGGGGGATCAACCCTTTCGCCCCAGCGGGCCAGAATCTGTCCCTTCATTACGTCCTCCCCGACCGGGCGGACGTTCGCCCCCGGTGGCAGGGCTTTCGAAAGGAGGAGATCACCGTTCTCGGCCGTTGAGGTATCCTCCACCATCACCACTGCGTCGCACCAATCCGGCAAGGGACTGCCGGTATTCACCCACTGGAAGCGGTCCCGGGGAAGTCGGACCACTGTCGCTGGAGTGGCCCCGCCTGTTTCGGCCGCCAGAAGGGCGTAGCCGTCCACAGCTGAAGCCGCATAATGCGGAACGTTCCGGCGGGAAATGACATCCTCTGCCAGAACGAACCCCAACCCTTCCTGCGGAGGGATTCTGACAACCCTCGGGAACCCAGCCTCCTTGACTGCTTCAAGGATGATCTTTCTTGCCTCCCGGAGGCTGACATGTTCCAGGCAGGTCCTCACCATTGCAAAACCTCCACTTTCTCTCCCTTTCTCCGCGTCTCCTCGTTTTCCGCGAGTCGCACAAAAGCGTTTGCTTCTTTCAGAACGGAGACGTATCCTGACTTGCCCGGCATGGGCAGGACTTCTCCGTCAGAAAGGATCGCTGGGATGAACTCCTCCACACCGGCTTTCCCGAAAAGATCCCCGGCCAAAACCGCCTCCATCTTCTTCAGGGGGCTTTCGATCCCGGCCAGCCGGTATAAAAGCGGGAGCAGCAAAGAGATCGCCACGACGGAGCAGGACAGCGGGTGCCCAGGCAATCCCAGAACCAGGCGCCTGTTTTCCCGGCAACCCGCGATGAGGGCTGGTTTCCCGGGGCTCATGTTGATCCCGCGGACGAGAAGACCGGGGAAAGGAAGGGTTTCCATGATTTCGGAACAGAAGTCCCGAACGCTCACCGATGAACCGCCGCTGAGTACCACGATGTCGTTTTCTTCCATCGCTCCCCTGACCGAGTCAGCCAGCCGATCTCGTATGTCCGGCACAATCCCCAGGCGTTTCGCCGGGAATCCGTGTCGCGCCAGGAGGAATTCCAGAAACCAGGCATTCGCGTCCCTGATTTTCCCCGGCGGAAGGGACGGCGTTTCCGCGGGAACGATCTCGTCCCCGGTCGAAAGAATGCCGATCTTCAGATCGTAGATCGCAACCGTGCAAATCCCCAATGTCGCCAAAATCCCGACATTTCGATCCCCCACGAGATCGCCCGCTTTCAAAAGCAGGTCCTTTTGCCCGATTTCCTCGCCGCGGAAAACAAGATTCTCGCCGGACTGGAGGGCCTTTCGAACCTCCAGCCAGCTTCCAGCCTGAACCGTATCCTCGAGCATCACCACGGAGTCGGCCTCATTGGGAATCATTCCCCCGGTGTGGACAAGGACACATTCCCCTTCTCCGATCCGCTTTTCAGTCCACTCTCCCATCGGAACTTCCCCAATGATTCGGAGGAAGACCGGGGCCGAATCCGAGGCTCCGGCCACATCCGCAGACCGTAAGGCATAGCCGTCCCGGGTGCTTCGCGTGAACGGCGGATAGTCTACCGGCGCAAGAAGGTTCCCCCCGCTTCTCTTCCCCATTGCATCCTGAAGGGGGACGGCACGAGTATTCAAGGTCCAGGGGAAATCCAGCGCACGGGAGACATATTCAATCGCTTCTTTCCTCGAAATCAACTCTTTTACAAAACCCGACATCCCGGGAACCCCCATCCACCCTGCTCGTTTTAACGTGTTTTAACGATCAGAACCGGATATCCCTTATCACTCAGCGTTTTCGCCAGTTTTTCAGCCTCAGGCCGGTCATCCCCGGCCTGAACCACCACTTTCGTGAGGGTCGCTTCACCGCTGGCCGCCTCGATCAATCCAGCCTCGAAGCCTTCCTGCCGCAGCTTCTTGATCAAATTCTCCGCATTTCCCCGGTCCTTGAAAGCCCCAACTTGAACCCCCCAGGTTTCCTTTCCGGCTGGTTCCGTCCCTTTTTTCGGGCTGGGCTTTACGGCTTCGGTCTTTGGAGGAGACGGAGGCGCTTCCGACTCGGCAGGGGCTTGGCCTGAGGCCTTCGCCGGGACGGCTTTGACAACCGGCTTTTCCTGTGCGGGTTTTGCCTTCGGAGTCGATTCGGTTTTCTGCAACGGACTCCCCTCGGGAACGGCCACGACGGTCTCTTGCACTTCTCCGCTCGCTGGAATGGGATTTGCCTCCTTGACGGCAGCAGAACCGGTTGCCTCGGTTTGTTCGACACCAGCCGGAGTGGGTTCCACCCTGGCGGACGGGAAGAAGAACAGGCGGATTCCGAGAACAAGCACCCCGACGGCCACCAGGCCTACGATTGGAAGCATGAAATGGCCGAACCCGAAACTCGTTCGACGAGACCGGCTCCTGCGGCTCCTTCGGGAAGGGACACGCCTCTGCGGGCGCTCAGGCAGCTCATCGGGATCCATTTCGTCTTCGTCCATTTCCCATTCTTCGGATTCAGGACGCATCGGTTTTCCCCCCTCTTCTTTTTTCAACAAGGGCTTCCATCAAATCCACGATTTCAGGGCCTCCCCAGGAAAGGCGATATTCAATTTCGGCCTCACGCAGGCTCGAAAATCGAACATCGCAGCTTTTGCCCAGTCTTTCCGAAAGGGAGGTCTTCAGGATCCGGAATCGGTGTTCCGCATCCGCTACGCCCACGAAGGGCTGATTTTCCCAGGACGTCCCCGGCTTGGGAACGAAGACATTCACGGAAAGTGAAACCCCGAGGCGTAACTCTTTCCGGATCGACTCCGCGAGAGAGGCGATCGCGACAAGATCCTCTTCGGTTTCCGTGGGAAGCCCCACCATGAAATAGAGCTTCGCTTTCCTGATCCCTTCGCTGGACGCCATTTCGAGCTTTTCAAGAATCTGTCGGTTGGTAAAGGCCTTTCCGCAACGGAACCTCAGCCGATCCGATCCGGCTTCCGGTGCGATGGTCAGGCTTTCTCGCCCCGAAACCCTAAGCGCCCTGACCATCCTGCCCGTCAAGTTGTCGATTCTCAGTGAAGCAAAGGAAACCCCCTTCTTCAGTTCTTCAAGGGTATCCAGCAACGGTTCAAGCCCCGGGTAGTCCCCTGCTTCCGGCGTAACCAGTCCCACCTGTCTGAAGGGAACCGTCGAAGCACATCGTTTCAGGGTTTCCAGCACTGCTTCCAGGGACCTCTGCCGTAAAGGTGAAAAGCAGGAAGGCAGGACGCAGTACGGGCATCCGCGGCCGCATCCCCTTTGCAGCTCCAGAAGAAGGGTTTTCCCAAAGACGGAATTCGGGGAAATCCAGATCCCGTGTCCCAGAGATTCCTCGCAGGGAGTTTTGGCGCCCCTTTTTGTTCCGTTTTTGAGGAGCTCCAGCGCTCTCTCCTCGCCCAAAGCAGGGACCAGGATGGAAGGATGTTCGTCGAGCGCTTCAACGATGGAGCCCCGGTCGCCTGCCCCGCGGCGGCCCCTGAAACATTCGGCAAGATGGGGGATCACGGATTCCCCGTCGCCCAGTACGATGAAATCGGCGACCGAGATCAGCATTGCCGGGTTGATCGAGGTAAATCCACCCGCAGCCCCGATCAGAGGGAACAGCTCCCCTCTTCGCTCTCTTCCCCTTGAAGGGATCCCGGCCCTTGACAGGATTTCCAGGAAGTTCAGGGCATCCGGTTCATAAGCGATGCTCGCCGTAATGATGGGGAAGTCCTGCAGGGGACGGCGGCCTTCCAGGGACAGGTTGGGGAACGGCGAAAGAAAAAAGCGCTCTACGCCAATCCCCATCTTTTTCAAGTGGTAATACGCATAATGAAAGCCGAGGTTCGAAATCCCTGTTCCGTAATCTGAAGGAAAAACGAGAGCCCAGGAGGGGTCCCCTCCCCGCGGCATCGAAACGACTTTGACTTCATTTCGGGCGACGGCTTCCCACTCTCTTCCGAACCGGGGTGATTCACGATAAGGTGAAAGTCGCCTTGATCCCCTCAATACACCGGCGCCTCCGGCCGCCCGGTCAATCTCCGGCCTTCCGCCGCCGGATCACGGAAGGGATGTCCAGATGGTTCGTCGGAACCCCGCTGATCTTGAAGAGATCCTCCTCCTGAGACGAGGAACGCACCTCGGCTTCCTCCAGGTCGATCCGGCTCTTCTTGACCCGGGGGACTGCCGCCTGAACCGGCTGAGGCGTCGACGCCCTTCGGACGGTCTCGATCTTCCGAGGTTGGACTGGAGCCACGGCCTGTTCCGAAAAGCCGGTCGCGATGACCGTAATCTGGATCTTCTCCCCCATCGATGGATCGACCACGTTGCCCCAAATGATTGTTGCGTCTTCATCCGCTGCCTCCGTGATCACGCTGGCAGCCTGGTTGATCTCATGGATTCCCAGGCTCGGGCCCCCCGTCACGTTGAAAAGGACCCCCTTGGCACCAGCCATCTGGGTTTCCATCAGGGGGCTATTGATCGCCGCCCTCGCTGCGATCTCCGCCCTGGACTCCCCTTCCGCCTCCCCAATCCCCATGATCGCTGAACCAGCGTTGCTCATGACCGTCCGGACGTCGGCAAAATCAACGTTCACCAGTCCGGGGCGGAAAATCAGGTCGGTTACCCCCTGCACCGCCTGTCTCAAGACATCATCTGCAAGTCGGAATGCGTCGCAGAGCGCCGTCTTGCAATCGGAGATTTCGAGCAGCTTGTCATTGGGGATGACGATCAGGGCATCCACCTTGTCCTTCAGGTTTTCAATCCCGGCTTTCGCCTGCATAAGCCGCTTTTTCCCCTCGAAGGAAAACGGACGGGTGACCACCGCAACGACAAGGACCCCCATTTCCTTCGCCACTTCCGCGATGACTGGGGTCGACCCTGTTCCGGTTCCGCCCCCCATACCCGCCGTCAGGAAAACCATATCGGTTCCCTCAAGGATCTGGCGAATTTCCTCCCTGGATTCCTTCGCGGCTTTCATCCCGACCTCGGGATCCGCTCCCGCCCCCAGGCCCCTGGTCAATTCCTTGCCGAGGACAATCCGTACATCAGCTTCCGAGGTCTGAAGGTGGGCCATGTCCGTATTGGCTCCGACGAACTCCACGCCGACAAGTCCGCTTCTTGCGATATGGTTCAGTGCGTTGTTTCCGCCACCGCCGATGCCCATCACCTTGATGACTTCCCTGAATGGACGGCTCGCTTTCTCAATTTCAAAAATGTCGGCCATGCCGTTCGCCTCCTGCAGGATCCAGAATGGTCAAAACAAATCCTTCACGGATTTCCGGATATTTTCCATCACCGCTTTGAGTGCACCATTCCCTGCCCGTTTCTTGCCGTTAGCGGCACTGGCAGCCCCCCTGCCTGTGCGTTTGGCCCTGCCTCCCGAAACGGGACCGTCGAGCGATAGGTCCGATTCGATGTACCGGTATGGATTTCGTTCCTTCTCCAGCACGTAGCGGATGATCCCGGCTCCGCTCGCGTACTCTTCGCTGTTCATTCCCGGCGGCATCCGGCCCGCGTCGATGGGCCCGGCCACCCGAACCGGCATGTCGAGCAGCCTCGAAACGTAGGCATCCAGTCCGGCCAACCTCGAAACTCCTCCCGTCAGGACGATTCCCCCGGGCAGCATGGAGACTCCTGACTCCTTAAGTTCATTTTCCACCAGGGAAGAAAACAGTTCATCCAGCCGGCAGGCGATCACCTCGACCACCTCCCGGGTGCTGAAGGACAGGATTTTCCCCAGGCTTTCGACTTCGATTTTTTCGTTCTGCCCGAAACTGTCCGGAGATAGCGAGACGCTTTTTTTCAGGGCATCGGCGCGGCTGATCGGAATCCGAAGAACGCAGGCGAGGTCGTTGGTGATATGATCCCCACCCACGGGAATGACGGAAAGCCTGCGGGGCCTCCCCTCCGAAAACACGGAAACCCCAGTCGTTCCCCCGCCCAAGTCAACCACCGCGACCCCTGCCATCGCTTCTTCACTCGATAGGCATCCCAGCGAACTTGCAAGAGGTTTCATAACGAGCCCGGAGACATCCAGCCCCGCCTTGCTCACGCAATTGACGACATTCTGGATCACCGCGGAGGGGACGATGATCGACTGGAGTTCGACCTCAAGCCGCACTCCCGTCATATCCAGAGGATCGTCGATGCCCGGATGCCCGTCCAGGGTGTATTCGACGGGGATCGTGTGAAGGATGCACCGATTGACGGGTACCGCGATCTCTGATTGCGCGGCCTCGATGATCCGGTCCACATCCTCGATCATCACCTGCCTGGCGGAACGGCCCAGGGAGATCATTCCCCGGGTTCGGACACTCGCCGATTCCGCACCTGAAAAGGCCACGGTAACGTCTTCGATCCCCAGGCCCACCATGCTCTCGGCATCTTCAACGGCAGCCTGGATGGCCCGCGTTGCCTGGTCCAGGTTGACGATCATCCCCTTGCGGATTCCCATGGAAGGGGCTTCACCGACACCAATGATCTGGGCTTCGCCGCTGCGCGAGTCCAATTCTGCGACGACCACCGCGATTTTCGTTGTTCCCAGGTCCAGACCGACCAGAAGATCGGGTTCGTCCTTCAATTCGATTCGCTCCCTTCCGGCCTAAGCCGCTTCCCGCCCGTCCCGTCAGGAGAAACCATCCGTGCAACGATTTTTCCTTCGTAGGTCGCGTCGATCACAAGGATTCCCTGTTTCGACAGATCCGGATCCGAGAGGATCCCTTTTACAGCGGCAAAAACCGCTTCCCAATCCCGCGGATCGTCTTTCAATTCCAATTGTATCCTTTGATTGTTCCTTTGCGCAATGACTTTCAAATACCGTTGTCCGCCTCTTGCGGAAACCACCGTTCGAATCCGGTTGCCCAGCCAAGATTTCCCTGCCAGGCTATCCTCCCATTGCCTGATCTCTGCAATCGGAAGGCTGGATTTCTGGACGGACGAATCCCGGCGATTCGGATCGATAAATGGATTGAGTAGCTGCTTGTCCCATTCCCAGCTCTGCAAACGCTTTCCTTCTGCGAACGTCTTGCCTGTACCCACGGAAAAGTGTTTCGGCCAGATGAAGCCCTCTGCTGAAAGGATGTACTCCCGCCCCTCGTAAGACAGGGAAAGCCATGGGACATACGGGCGCACGGCAATTCCGATTCTGCCCCACCCTGGACTCGTAATTTTGATTTCGGCCGGATAGTGCTCTCCCAGTTCCCTGGCAATCGCACTTCTTCTCATCATGGGGAGGATCCAGAACCGCCTCGAAAGGCTTCCGACCGATTTCCACAAGACGGTTTCCGGCAGGCTGCCTGGCGGCTCAACCGTCAGCTCGACCAGCCGGAGAAGCTGGTAATGGTTTTCCAACCCGCAGAGGATTCCGAAAAAAAGGGCAAGCCAAAGGAATTTTCGGCCTAAAGCCCCACCCTTAATCCCACGGCCCACCGAGAAGGTTCACCTCCAGTTCCAGCCAGATACCGCTCGCTTCGTACACTTTTCGCCTGCAGGCTTGAATCAGCTCCCAGATCTCGCTTGCGCTGGCGGAACCGCGGTTCTCAATGAAATTCGCATGAATAATGGAAACCCTCGCGTCCCCATTCCTCATCCCTTTGCAGCCCGAGCGGTCAAGCAAAAACCCCGCGGGTTCCTTTCCAGAACCCGGATTCTTGAAAACGCACCCCGCCGTGTTGGCTCCGTGCGGCTGAGCCTTTCTTAGAGACCAGAACCTTTGAGCTTTTTCCAGGACGACCTGCCGTTCTTCCTTCAGGAGTTTGAGCCCGCAGCGAGTGATCAGGCGAATTCCCTCCCGAAGCGAACTGAACCGGTACCGGAAGGAAAGTTCGCTGGATTTCCACCGGCGGAGCGTCCCATCCTCCTCCACCGTTTCCACCCATTCGACTTTCTGCCCCACGGCGTCCTGCCCCGCCCCGGCGTTGCAAATCAGGGCCCCCCCGATGGTTCCGTGGATGCCGGTGGCGAATTCCAGGCCCGAGTACCCGTAGGCCAGGCAGAAATGAAGCAGGCGGCGGATCGAACATCCCGCGTCAGCTTCAAGAAGGAAGGTGCCATCCTGTTTCGGCGAGAAGGTGAAGGTGTTGATTTTGCCCATCCAGAGGGTCAGGCCGGGGAGACCCCGGGGGTGAACGAGGATGTTGCTGCCGCCCCCGATCATCCAGACCGGCACCCCTTCCCTTCGGCAAAAGGCAAAGGCCCCGTGTGCCTCATCGGCATTGCGCGGGGCCAGGAAGGTTTCTGCGTTGCCTCCGGCCTTCCAGGTGGTCAGGGGCGCAAGAGGGACCTGCTTCTCAAGGACTGTATTCAGTTGTCTTTCAAGCGCTGCAGGCCATTGCATCGGGAACGGGCTCTTGCTGTTCGAGGCGGCTCATCAGCAGTTCGCAGGCTGAATTGACGTTGCCGGCGCCCAGCGTAAGGATCAGGTCGTCAGGCCGGGCCTCTCTGCCGATCCGTTCGACGGCTTCTGCGATGTCCACGCACATCGTTACCTGACGGGAGCCTTTTTCGATCATCGCCTGCACGATGAGATCCGAGGAAACTCCCGGGATCGGCTGTTCGTCCGCTGGATAGATGGGGAGGAGAAAAAGCCGGTCCGCCTGGTTCAAAGCGTCTGCAAAGTCCCTGTACAAGGCGGCGGTCCGGGTGTACCGGTGCGGCTGGAACAAAGTAACCAGGCGGCGGCCCGGGAAAATCGACCGGACGGCTCGAAGGGTAGCAGAGACTTCTCTCGGATGATGCCCGTAATCGTCATAGAGATCAACTTCTCCCACGGAACCCATGTACTGCAGCCGGCGTTTTGCACCCTTGAAGGCTTTGAGGGCTTCACAGGCCGTCTCGAAGGGAACGTTCATGCAGGAGCAGGCAGCACAGGCTGCCAGGGCGTTCAACACGTTGTGTTCTCCGGAGACCTTCAGGGTCATGGCTCCTTTCAGACGGCCCCGGTGCAGGACGTTGAAAGACACTCCGCCCCCCCGAACATGGTTGACGTCCACGGCTCCCCAATCCCACCCGGAACCCCAGCCATAGGTCGTAAGAGAGCCGTCGAGCCCGGAAGCGCGGTTCTGCTCGATCAGCCTCGCTGCGCCCGGATCCTCGCCGCAGATGATAACGGATGATTCCTTCTTCCGGTTGTTGATGAAGCGGTTGAACGCCCTTTCGACATCTTCCCTCGTGCGGTAGTGGTCAACGTGGTCCCAGTCCACGTTGGTGATGACCGAAACATTTGTCCGGAAAAGCTCGAAGGAACCGTCACTCTCGTCCAGTTCTGCAACCATGGGAAGCCCGGCTCCCAGCCTTGCATTGGCGCCGATATCGCAGACTTCCCCGCCGATGGCCACCGTGGGTTTCAAACCGGCCCTATCGAGGATCAGGGCGGTCATGGAGGAAGTGGTCGTCTTTCCGTGAGTCCCCGCGATCCCGACCCCAAAGCGTTCGTTGAAAAGAGCGCTGAGAACCTCTGCCCGCCTCGCGATGAGGATTCCCCTCCTGCCGGCTTCGATCAGCTCCTCGTTTCGATCGGGAATTGCACTGCTGTAAATGAGGAGATCCGGCCGGTAACGATCCAAGTGAGCGGGGTCGTGCCCGAGCACGCAATCCACTTTGCGGGCCAGCAATTTCTCCATGTAGTAGGAATGAGCCATATCACACCCTGAAACCTCGAATCCGAGTTCGGAAAGAAGCGCGGCCAGTCCGCTCATTCCAGAACCGCCAATTCCAAGCAGGTGGACATTCCTGATCCGGTCATGGCTCAGTTTGAGTCCATCCATGTTCCGTCTCTCCCTTCAAGAGTCCTGAGGATTTCCCTAAGAAAGCTCCGATTGATCCGCTCCGCCGCGACCCCCGGGTCCGGGGAACATCCGTCACCCCATGACCCCATCGACCCCAGCTGATGAAGCTTGGAAACAAACTCCGTCCTGCCCTCCAGCACCTCATCCCAGACAAGCCCCTGCCCGTTTTCGCAAAACACCCTTGCGTTGGCGGACTGGTGGTCGTCCCGGGAATCCGGCCAGGGAACAACCAGGGCCGGAATCGACCAGGCGCGCAGCTCGGATAAGGTTGAAGCCCCTCCCCGGACAATGGCAACATCCGCCAGGGAGTAGAGCGTTTCCATATCCCAGCGACGCGGTATCCCCCAGACTCTTTCCGACAGGTGATTATCCCCTTTTCCCTGTCCCATGACAAGGAAATTCCATTCCCCAAAATCGGCATCCCTGGAAATTTCTTTCACTCTTTCCACGAGAGACCGGCTCCCCAGTGACCCGCCTAGCACGAGGCAGTTTTTCCCCCCGGGGAAATCACCCAAGTTTAGTTTATTCCAAGCTTCCCGGCGAGGCAAACGTCTCATGGCCCGGATCGGGGTTCCCACCTCGACATACCGCGAAAGGCCGAAAGGGTGGCAGATTCGCCAGCCCGTTAAAAGCTTTGCCCCAAGGCGGACTCCCATTCGCGTGACGCGCCCGGCTACGGCATTCTGCTCGTGGATGACAAGAGGGGTCCCGAAAAGCTTTCCCGCCACAAGCGCAGGGAAGGAAACATAGCCCCCGAACAGGATACAGGCCGACGGAGGCCGATTCCTGAACAAGCGGACCATCTCCCCGAGCGCCTTCATAACTTGGAGCCACCGGTTTGCCGCGGTCCTTCCCCGCGCTCCGACGGGGGATCCCTCAAAGGACAGAAAAACCGCATCCAATCCCGAACTCCCGTAGATTTCCCGTTCCAGGGGCCGGTTTCCGGCTACATGGACGATCTCCAGGTCCTCCACGGTTTCGGACAACCAGCGGCCAAAGGCAACTGCCGGGCAGATATGTCCGCCCGTCCCGCCCGCCACCAGGTAAAGACGCTTCAGCCCGCCCGCCTGCATCGGCTAAGCCTCAGGAGAAGTCCCACCCGCGCCCACATCATGACGATGGAACTCCCTCCGTAACTCAGAAAGGGCAGAGGCATTCCCGTAAGGGGGATCAGCTTGGTCACACCCGCCACGTTGATGGCCATCTGGCAAAATACGTTCAGGCAGAGGCCCCAGACGAGACAGGCCTCAAACGTCCCCTCCAGCCGCCGGTAGTGAATGAACAATCGATAGAACCAGCAGCCGAAAAGAGCAAGAACACTGAGCGTTCCTGCCAGCCCCAGTTCTTCGCCGATCGCCGCCAGGATAAAGTCTGTATGGGACGCAGGAAGATATTTGAGTTTCTGAAGCCCTTGTCCGAGGCCCATTCCCCAGACCCCTCCGTTCGCAAACGCGACCAGTCCCTGAATGGCCTGGAAACCGCTCCCGAGGGGATCGGCCCAGGGATCGAGGAATGCTTTCAAACGCCTCAGGCGGTAGCCGTGGGTGAAAATGAACGGGAATCCAAGCCCCGCCAGCCCTCCGCCGAGAGCCAGGGGTAGAGTCCAGCCATAAAGCGGGATGTAGATCCCCATCGCCAGGACGAAGACGAGAATCGTGCTTCCCATGTCCGGCTGGAGGAGGAGCGGGACGGCGGAAATCCCCCACAAAATCCCGGCTTTGACCAGGGCACCGATTCGAGTTTCCCGATCCCTGGATTCGAAGATCTTTCGGCTGGCGTGGATCGTGAAGCCAAGAAAGAGGATATCGGCCGCCTGGACCGTTACCACCCCAAGATTGACCCAGCGCCTTGCCCCTCCGGCCGTCACTCCAGTGACCGGGAAAAGGGGCAAAAAGCAGAACAAGACGGCGGCGAGCCAGAAAAAACCGCTCCATTTCCTCCACGCCTGCACCGGAATCGAATAGGAACCAAGCATGGCGATCATGCCGACAAGGATCCAGACCGCCTGTTTCATCCCCAGCGCCTGCGGGTTGCCAAATCGCGCCATCGCGATCGGGCTGGAGGAAGAACTGATCATGATGACCCCCATCCCGCTCAGGAGGAGCGGGATCAGCCACAAGAGAGGATCGGCCACGCCCTCGTCCCGGACGAGGGCGGTGCGGGGATCAGTTCCCTTCCGCAGGTTCACCAAGCCCTTCTCCCTCCCGGATCCCAAGAACCAGCCGCTGAAAGTGCTTGCCTCTCTCCTTGTAGTTTGGGTAGGCATCCCAGCTCGTGCAAGCCGGAGAGAGCAGCACCGTTTCCCCAGCCACGGCCTCCCGGTAAGCCGTTGCGACCGCCTCTTCCATGTCACGGACCTTCCGGATCCCTTCAAAACCGGCATCTTTCAGGGCGTCACAGATCTTTTCGCGTTCGGTTCCCATAACCAGGGCAAGCCTCGCATGCCGCTTGACCGCCTGGGCGAGCGGGGTATAATCCTCTCCTTTCCCCTGTCCGCCGAGGATGACGAGCTTGACCCCGGGAAGGGACCCGAGAGCCGTTACAGAAGCCGCAACGTTGGTTCCTTTCGAATCGTCTACATAACGGACACCGTTGATTGTGGCAACCGCTTCGCACCGGTGAGGCAAAGCCGAAAAACTTCCAAGAAGGGGTTCGGCAGTGCTTGCATCGAAGCCCAGGGCCTCGAGTGCAGCCATCGCCATGGCTGCGTTCTCAAGGTTGTGCTTTCCCAGCAACGGGAGGCTGTCAAAGGTGAAAAGGCGCTTGGGGCCTTTTTCCGTCCAGAGGACCGCCTCCCTTTCCCCCATCACGATCCTTCCTTCTGTAGGGAACTCTTCGTTTGAGCCGAGGGAAATCTTCCGAACGGCATCGAATTCCTGGAAGAAATGGAGATCTCGACCCTGCAGGATCGCCCAGCTTCCCGCCTTCTGCATCCGAAGCAAGTTCGCCTTTGCCGCGACATAGTTTTCGTAGGAACCGTGCCAGTCGATGTGATCGGGGTCAAGATTCGTCACGACCGCGACATCCACGGGAAGCCGGTTGGCCCAGAACAGCTGGAAGCTGCTCAATTCCATCACGAGGACATCCAGGGGAAGATCGGCGTAATCCGCCAGCGGACTTCCGATATTCCCCACTGCAGCCGCCTTCATCCCCATTCTCTGGAGCAAATGGCCTAGAAGCGCGGTCGTCGTTGACTTCCCGTTGCTGCCGGTGACCCCCACCCGCTTCCCCTTGAGGTAGGGAGCGACAAAATCCAGTTCCCCCACCAGCGGGATTCCCCTTTTTCTGGCTTCCTGGACGGGAACGGCACTAGGGGCGACTCCCGAGCTGAGGACGATCAGGTCTGACTCCCAAAGCCTTGGACCATGCTCGCCGAACTCAAAGGCGATCCCCATCGATTCCAGCTGCTTTGCGGCAGTTTCCCGAAAAGCCCCGCTGTCGGAAACAAAAACCCGGGCTTTCTTCCGTTTCGCCAGAGAGGCCAGCGAAAGGCCGCTAACCCCTGAGCCCACGATGCCGATTCGGATCCCTTCAATGGACGCATTCTTGTTCTGCATCTGATTACCCCCAGGCTTCCATGGCCTTCTCCAAGAAGAACCCCGTCGCAATCATTCCCGCAGCATGAACAAGCCAGAATCGGGTGACCACCTGCGTCTCATGCCACCCCAAAAGCTCGAAATGATGATGGAGCGGGCTCATCCTGAATATCTTTTTCCCGAACCCCCGTATGGCGACAATTTGAATCGCAACGCTGGCGATCTCGACTCCGAAGAGGAAACCGAAGGGGACCAGCAGCATCAGACCGCCGCCTGAAACACACAGGCTGACCAGAAGTCCCCCGAGAAAGTGGGATCCGCAGTCTCCCATGAACACCCTCGCCGGATGTGCATTGTGCCATAAAAACCCCGCACAGATCCCCGCTCCCACAAGAGAGGCGGTTTCGAACGCCCCTGGCCCGATGAGAGGAAGAAGGGCCAGTCCCGCGAAGCTGAGCCCCGAAGCCCCGGCGGCGAGTCCATCCAGCCCGTCGGTTACATTTACGGCATTCATCATTCCAACGCTGCAAAAGCCCAAAAGCGCGATAGCGGAAAGCAGGCCAAGGGAAATTCCAGGAAACAGTTCCACCCGGTTCACGAGGAGGACGTAGGCACTCCACGGGAGAGCGACAAGAATCTGTAGGGCGAGCTTTTCCAGCGACTTCAGGCCCTCGCTCGAACGTTTGGAAAACTTGAGCCAGTCATCTGTGAACCCCACGGCAAAGGCTCCCAGCGGCAGCCCCAACAGGCCTGGGACTGCCTGCCAGGAAAGGTTCCCGAACGCGACGAGACAGAGGCAGAAGACGATCGGGAAAACGACCCCTCCCATCGTCGGGGTTCCGCTTTTTCTCTCCAGGTGAGTCGAAAGACCGTACGACTTCTCCACCTGCCGGACCTCCCACCTGCGAACCAGGCGGATCCACTGCCCTTCGAGAATCCCCGTGAAAAAAGCCGCCATTGCGGCAAGGCTCCATCCGGCAACCGTGTTCATGGGCATGACAGCCTTTCCACGACTTGTTCAAGCCCGTAGCTTCTCGAACCCTTGACCAGGACGGTATCTTTCTTCCCGACCAAACCTTCCAGAAGGTCGGCTGCCTCTTTTGCATTCCTGACCCGCCACTGCTGAACTTTCGCACCGGCTGGCGGTTCGGTGATGTTTTCCCACTCTTCCCCGACAAGAACCACTCCATCAAGGAAGTCGAACATTCCGACAATCTCGGAATGCAGCTTCCCGGATTTCTCCCCGAGCTCCCTCATTCCTCCGAGCACGGCCAGCCTCCGCCCGGGGACGGCAAGCGATCTGAGAACCTCCAGGGCTGCCGCGACCGAGGACGGATTCGCGTTGTAAGATTCGTCAATGAGCAGGTGCACGCGCCCGTCGCGGATCCATTTTCCGCGGCCCCGAAGGGGAGCCATCCCGGAAATCGCTTTCAAAAGGATCTCCATGGGAACATCCAGGGCCAATCCCACCATGACGGCAAATCCGATGTTGATGGCGTGATGCGTGCCTTTGAGCAGGGATCGGCAAACCCAACTCTGTTCCCCGTAGGACAACCCGACTTGAAGGTTCCCATCCTCAAAAACGGTATCCGCCCCCGTTAAAAGCAGGGCGCTTCCCTTGCGGTAGCCGACTCCTGCAATTCGAAACGGGCGCTGCGCGCCTTCGATTGCCTGGCTGAGCCTCGAGTCGTCCGCATTGTAGATGAGCAGATCCAGTCCTTCCTGTGGGATGATTTCCAGTTTTGCAGAAAGGACCCCCTCCAGGTCCCCCAACCCTTCGAGGTGCACCGGGGCAATTGCGGTGATCACGGCAATGGTGGGGGGGAAATGCTCCACGATGCTGCGGATTTCTCCGGGGTGGTTCGTCCCCATCTCCAGCACGAGCACTTCCGTGCCGGGAGGCATGGCGAGAACGGTCAGGGCACAGCCGATCCTCGTGTTGTGGCTTCTTTTCGCAGAATGGACCCGAAAGACCGGTTCAAGGGCGGATCGGATCAGTTCACGGGTCGTCGTCTTCCCCACACTTCCTGTCACCGCGATCTTCACCTTTGGGGAAACCTCCTGGAGATACCCTTCTGCGATCTGCACCAGGGCCTTTTCGGCATCTTCCACGACCAGGCAGGAAGCTCCGGCCTCCAGGATCCTGGGTTCCCACGGGGCAATCCCCTCGGCCGTTCCAATAACGAGTCCGGCACCATTGTCGAGGGCGGCCCCCACGAACCGGTGACCGTCCGCGTGTGCCCCGGGAAGCGCGACAAATCCATCTCCAGGGCAAACGTCCCGGCTGTCCGGCCAAAGGTTCCCAGGAAACGGAATTTCCGGTCCCTTCACGATCCCGCCGCAAAACGCAGCCGCTTCCGAGAGGCGAAGCCTTTCCCTATGCATGGGGGAACTCCAATCCTCGGGCCTTTGCCCAATTCATCACCGTTTCCTTGTCGCTGTAGGGCAAGGTTTGATCCTTGATGATGATGTACGGTTCGGGACCTTTTCCCGAAACAAGGACGACATCTCCCGGCCGGGCGTGATCGAGGGCGTAGTGAATCGCTTCCGGCCGGTCGAGGATAATCCGGTGCGTTTTCAGCCTCAGGCCTTCTTTCAGCCCACCCTCGATTTGCCGGGCGATTTCCCCCGGATCCTCGCTACGGGGGTTGTCCATCGTGATAACGAGCTCGTCTGCCAATTCCGAGGCGACCTCCCCCATCAAGGGGCGATTTGGGGCGTAACGGTCTCCTCCCATTCCGAACACGGACCAGATCTTCCCCCGAACCACATCCCCGAGAGTTTTCAGGACGTTGCGAAGGGCGTCCGGACTATGGGCGTAATCGATGATGCAGCACACACCGTTTTCAAAAAGGTATCGTTCCAGGCGCCCGGGAACTTGCGGAACCCTCTCCAGCCCCAGGCGGATGGTTTCTTCGTGCAACCCAAGCCCGAAAGCGATCGTCGTGGCAGTAAGGATGTTGTAAATGTTGTACTGCCCGGTCAGCGGAACCTTCCAGTCGCGTGCAACGTTTCCGGACGGGAAGTGCACATCGAGCCGAATCCCTTCTAGGGCCATCGACCGGACCGTGGCATGAACGGTTTGCCTGCCGCAACGGACCAGCCCATAGGGAATGACGTTGTCAGGAAACTCCTCTGTCAGCCTTCTCCCGTAGGGATCGTCCTCATTCGCGGCCCCGGTCCATTGCCCCCGCGTATATTCTCCAAAGAGCATTCGCTTTGCCTGGAAATAGGTTTCCATTTCCCCGTGGTAGTCCAGGTGTTCGGGAGTCAGGTTCGTGAATCCGACCGCATCGAACTGGCAGCCTTCAAGACGCCCCTGAACCAGCCCGTGGGAGGAGGCTTCCATCACGCAGGCCTGGCTTCCGTTTTGCACCATCCGCGAAAGCCATTCCTGAAGCTCGACGCAATCCGGCGTCGTTCGTTCAGCAAGGGTTTCCCTTGTGCCGTCGTGGTAGACAATCGTTCCTAGAAGTCCTGTCTGGATTCCCGCCGATTCCAGGATCGAACGGACAAGGTAGGTGGTCGTGCTCTTGCCGTTGGTTCCCGTGATGGCGATCATTTTCAGCTTCTTGCCGGGGTATCCGTAAAAGTGCGCGGCAAGGGAGTTGACCGCCTTTCTCGCGTCATCGACGAGGATCTGCGGGATGTCCACGGCAAGAGGCCTCTCGCAGAGGATCGCGACGGCCCCTTTGAGACGGGCTTCTTCGGCATAATCATGACCATCGTGCCGTCCCCCTGGCAGGCAGCAGAAAAGGGATCCCGGAGTCACTTTCGCGGTATGATGAGCGATTCTTTCAATCTCAAGCTCGCTTGCCGGGGAAACCGCCCCCCAGACTGCAGAGCAGAAATGGCCTTCCTCATCAAGATGGGCAATGATTTTCCTGAAATCCATCGGTTCACGACTCCCCTCCGGGCGCATGATCTATCGGGCGAGCAAAAGGTAATCCTCAAGAATCGCCCTGAAAGCAGGCGCAGCAATCGCTCCGCCGAGGTGCCCCTTCTGCGATGGTTCCCCGAGGACGACCAGCAGGATATGGTCTGGATTTTCCGCGGGCCAGAACCCGACAAACGAGGCAACGAACCGCCCTTTTACGTATTTGCCCCGCTCAGCCACCTGTGCGGTTCCGGTTTTGCCGCCCACCGTCACGTGAGGGGAATTCGCGGCCTTGCCAGTCCCATTCGTGACGACGCGGCGCATCGCCGATCGAACCCAATCGCTGGTTTTCTTGGAGATGACCACGTTCCTGACGCAGACCTCTCCCCGGTAGACCACATTTCCCGTCCCGTCTTTGGCTTCCTTTACGATGAACGGGCGGACGCACCGCCCCCCGTTGATCACGGCGGAGAGGGCTGCTACCAGCTGGAGAGGGGTTACGCCGATCCCCTGTCCGATCGCGATATTGGCTGGGACAACGCCTCTCCATTGTTCCGGGGTGCTGACCAGTCCCGCCTCCTCACCCGGGAGCTCAATCCCGCTCGGATCGGAAAACCCCCACTGTCTCAGGTTGTCGTAGGCAAATCTCGGACGGAAACGGATCCCGATCTGCGCCATCCCCACGTTGCAGCTATTGACGATCAGATCTTGCAGGATCTCGCTCCCGTGCGCCTTGATGTCCGTCACCGTTCCATCGGCGATTCGGATTCGCCCGGCGCAGTGAAAGGCCTCGTTTTCCCTTACCAGGCCCTGCTCCATGGCAGTCGCCATAATGACCGGCTTCAGGGTGGAACCGGGCTCATAAACCCTTCCGATGACGTTGTTCAACCTGACTGCCGGGTCGAGCAGCGTTTCTCTCCGATTCGGGTCGAAAGTCGGCCAGGAAGCGGAGGCAAGGACAGCCCCGCTTCTCGGATCCATGCAGACCGCCGCGGCCCATTTTGGCCTGTATTCCACGGTCGCCTCCTCGAGATGCTTTTCAACGACCATCTGAAGGATCGGATCGATTGTCAGGGTCAACTCTCCTGGTCCATGTTGCTTCGGGGCTCTTTGGAGCGACAAAAGATCGATGCCCTGCCCCGCCGCGTCTCTTGCCAGGATCTTCACCTGGGGCGGCGAGTAAAGAATCTCCTGCCAGGACTGTTCAAGTCCGGCCAGCCCCTCGTCGTCGATATCGCAGAAACCGAGAACGTGAGCCAGCAGTTTCCCCTGCGGGTAAACCCGTTTCCTTTCCTTGAGAGCGTAGATCCCTTCCAACTTCTTCGAAAGGATGCGGGCAGCCACCTCAGGCGGAATTTTTCTGGCAACCCACACAAAACGGCCTTTCATGGGCCTGGAGATCTTTTCAAGCACTTCGGGGGAAATCAGGTCTCCCAGAACGTTTTTGACCACGGCAGCATTGGCGGGATCCCAGTATTGTGGGTCGATGAAAAGGCTGGTTGCGGGAATGGAAAGCGCAAGGGCGGAACCCCGGCTGTCGCGGATCACTCCCCGGCTTGTACTGATGGCGACCTGGGTCCAGTACTGGCTGTTCGCTTGCAGGACGGTTCTCGGATCAGGCCAGGCCTGAACGAACACAAGCCGTGCCGCCAAAAGACCAAGGGCAAGAAAGAGCCAGGTCCAGACACTTCCAAACCGTCTAAACAGGCTTATTCCGACTACCCCCTTGGCGACTGGATGAAAAAAACGAGATTAATCCTGCGCGTGAGCTTCTTTCTGGAACAAACCGGCAAGGCTGAAACCGGCAACAGGCGCTTTCTGACCTGAGATTGGCCGTAACGCAACGGACTGGGCGGGGCGAGCTGCAGGCGGAACCGTTACGACGGCGACTCCGGCGTCCGAAACCATGCCCATTTTTGCACTCGCCACACTATACACTCTTGATGGAGATAGTAAAGAAGCCAGTTTGTTTCTCAAATCGAGTTCAAGCTCCTGGTAGTTTTCAATGGTCTCGTTGAGGCGGGTCAGCCGCTGTTCGAGGCTCATGTTGTAGATCCGCAGCCCTCCGAGCCCCATCACGAGAACCCCGACAAAGACCGCCACGGCCGCAAATGCGGAATGCGCCCGCCCCTTTCGCTGCATCCGTTTTCGATTCCCGACCGGAGACGGCATCCCCTTTCACCTCCCTGGATCGATTTCTTTTCCGTTCATCCGGAAGACGCGCAACATCGCGCTCCTGGACTTGTAATTGCGCTGGACTTCCTCCGGAGAGGCCTGAATTGCCTTCCTCGGCATCCGACGTCCCAAACCGTCCTTTTCCCACTGGTTGAAGGCATGTTTTACAATCCTGTCCTCAAGGGAGTGGTAACTGACGACCAGGACACAACCGTTTTCGCCGATGGACCGAACCGCCTGGTTCAATCCCTCACGCAGGGCTTCCATCTCGTCGTTCACAGCGATCCGGAGGGCCTGGAAAACCCTTCTGGCCGGATGCCGGTTCATTTTCCTCTGAAGCGGCGCCGGCAAGGCGTTTCGAATCACGTTCACCAATTCTGCCGTTGTCCGGATAGGACCCTTCTGAGCCCGGTGTTTCACGATCCCCCTGGCAATCGGTGCGGCATGCGGTTCTTCGCCATAATCCCTGAAAAGTCTTCGCAGCTCGGCTTCGGATAACTTGTTGATCAATTCCTCCGCCGTCGTTTCGCCCCTACCCATCCGCATGTCAAGCGGCCCTTCCTCCTGGAAGGAAAATCCTCTTTCCGACAGCGATAGCTGGAGGTTGGAAACCCCCAGGTCGAAGACCACGCCGTCCGGCCTTCCCCAACCCGTCTCGCTGACAAGCTGCTGGAGACATCGGAAGTTCCCCTCGACAACACGGAAACGGCCTGCAGCCAGCGGGCCTAACAAACGTTCCCTGGTCCGCTTGAGGGCCATCGGATCCTGATCGATCCCGAGGACCCTGCAAGACGGCCACTCGAGAAGAAATCGCTCCGAGTAGCCTCCAAGTCCCACCGTGGCATCAACGATAAAAGCGGGGGGACATTCCCTGGACAATTGGGTCACGACTTCTTCGAGGAGGACAGGAATATGCTCGATCAAAAGCCGTCAACCTCCTCGGCGATTTCCGGCAGGGTTTCCAGAACCCTCGTCCTGTAGCGGTTCCACTGTTCGGAGTCCCAAACCTCCAGATGATCAAGAACCCCGTTGATACTGACCTCCTGGTCGATTCCCGCCTGCTCCCTGAGGGATTGCGGCAGGAGAACACGACCTGCGGGATCGATGGGAAGTTCATGGGCGGAGGCAAGAAGCACCCGGATCAAATCCCGGGTTTTCCCCTTTGAATAGGGCAGGTTATGAAGTTTTTCCAGAATTCCTTCCCAGCTTTTCAGCGAGTAGATGGACACGCAGCGGTCGATTCCGAAAGAGGCGACGACACTGTCCCCGAGTTCCTCCCGGAACCGGGCAGGGATCACTAGGCGTCCTTTTGAGTCCAGCCTGTGTTCAAATGTCCCCACCAGCATCGAAAAACCTCCCACAAAATGACACTTTATCCCACTTATGCCCACTTTATCACTTCACACCCGCTAGATATGATTCTATTGAATCAAATAAACCAATTGATTATGGGAGGCAGGTCCTATTTTTAGCGTTCGTTCATTTGGCTGGCCAAGGATTTTCGACCTGGAAGAAGAGCAGAGGACAAAAAAAGCCCCCCTTAAAGGGGGGCCGGGGAGTATCCCATAAGCCGGGTTCTGTCAAGAACGACCATTTATCTAGACTTGGACTTGCGCCCAAGTTCAAGCGACCGTACCCGGGGGTCAGCGGGCCGCCTCATCCCCCCCTATTCGGTCTTGCTCCGGACGGGGTTTGCCTAGCCTGCAGGTCACCCTGCAGCTGGTGGGCTCTTGCCCCACCTTTTCACCCTTGCCGGCAGCGATGCCGGCGGACTGTTTCTGTGGCACTTTCCTGAGGTTCGCACCTACTGGACGTTATCCAGCGTCCTGCCCTTTGGAGCCCGGACTTTCCTCTCCCGCCGGTGCAAACAACCGGCGGCAGCGGTCGTTTGTGATACTCCCCGGATCCATTTTACCCCAGAACCGCGCTTGAAGGCCTATTTCAGTGAAGCATGCAAAAACGCGAGTTCCACGTAGGACGCTGCCAGTTCTCGGATGCGGTCGCGTTCTTCTGGCCGAATCGAACGGACCACCCTTGCCGGAACCCCCATGACCAGGCTTCCGGGAGGAACCTTTTGTCCCTCCGGTACAAGGCTTCCCGCCGCTACGACAGAGCCCTCTCCAATCTGGGCCCCATCGAGCAGGATCGCCCCCATCCCGACAAGGCACTCCCGATCAACGACGCATCCGTGAAGGATTGCGCCGTGTCCAACGGTCACGTCGGGACCAATCCTGACGCCCCGTTCGAGAGTGACGTGGAGGACCGCCCCATCCTGGATGTTGGCTCGGGATCCGATGCGAATGCTGTTCAGGTCCCCTCGCAGGACGGCTCCGTACCAGACGCTCGAGTCCTTTTCCAAGAAGACCGAGCCCACGAGAACGGCGGAGGCGGCAACAAAGGCCGCTTCCGCCGTTTCCAGCTTCCATTCGCAGGGGAATTTTCTCTTGTCCATGATCCTCTGACCCTAATGGGACCGGACGATTTCCTTGATCACCATCAGCCGGCTTTGGCTGGAACGTTCCATCTCATCCAGTTTCATCGTGATGTCCCGGATCGTTTCCTTGAATGACGGGATCATGACGTGTTCGAGAGCGTTCACCCGCCGCCGAGTTCGCTCGATTTCAGAAGCCATGAGCTTTAGGGCTTTCTCATCGGCCGCAAGCTTGATCAGGCGGGAGATCAGCCGCGAAAACTTCTCCAGCGCGATATCCAGGCTTCCGGGAGAGGTTGCAAGGCCGTAGCTGAGGGTTCCCCCGCCCTGGTTCACGGTGTATTCGGGAACGATGACGCTCATGACGTTCCTGTAGTCGACTTCCAGGCTGCAGGAAGCTCCCGAAATCATCAGAGACTGCTCCAGCATGGCCGGCAACGTTTGCGCCCTCGCAAGGAGGAAGCTGCGGTAACACTCTGCCAGCTCGCCCTCCAGCTGTTCCCGCAAGATTTTGATCGCCCGCGCCCGCCCAAGGAATTCCTTGATGAGGGCATCCTGTTTGTCCTTCAGAAGCTTGTGTCCCCTCTTCGCCACCACCAGGCGCTTTTTCAGCCTGGACAGCTCCATGCGGTTCGGGTTCACATTCAGTCGCTTCGCCATGGGTATGCCCCCTTAAGACAGAACGGCTTCCGACTCGTTGGCCTCCCGTTCCTTCAGGAGCGGCTTGAGATACTTCTCAACGTAGGCATCCCGCACGCGCTTCAGTTCCCGCACGGGGATCATCGTCAGCAATTCCCAACCGAGGCCCAGGGTTTCTTCGACCGTCCTGTTTTCATATTCGCCCTGCCTGACATAACGGTCTTCGAAGGCATCCGAAAAGCGGGCGAACGCCTTGTCTTCCTCCGTTAGAGCCCCTTCCCCGAGGATGATCGCGAGTTCTTTCGCTTCCTTGCCCCGGGCGTATGCAGCAAAGAGCTGGTTCATGAGGTCCGCGTGGTCTTCCCGGGTCTTTCCCTTGCCGATCCCCTTGTCTTTCAAACGGGAAAGCGAGGGCATGACATCCACGGGCGGGTAGATCCCCTTTCGGTGCAGACCCCGGCTGAGAATGATCTGTCCCTCGGTGATGTAACCGGTAAGGTCCGGGATCGGATGCGTCTTGTCGTCTTCTGGCATCGTCAGGATGGGCAGCTGCGTGATCGATCCCTTTCTTCCCCTGAGCCGCCCGGCACGCTCGTACATGGTCGCCAGGTCCGTGTACAGGTAACCGGGGTACCCTCGGCGCCCGGGGACTTCTTTCCGGGCCGCGGAAATCTCCCGGAGGGCCTCACAGTAGTTGGTCAAGTCCGTCAGGATCACCAAGACATGCATGTCGCACTCGAAGGCCAGGTATTCCGCGGCGGTCAGGGCCAAACGGGGCGTCGTGATTCGTTCGATTGCCGGATCGTCCGCGAGGTTCACGAACATGACCGTCCGTTCGATTGCTCCGGTTTTCCGGAAGTCTTCCATGAAGAACGAGGCTTCTTCAAAAGTGATCCCCATGGCGGCAAAGACGACGGCAAAGGCTTCGTGCCCGCTGATGACCGCCGCCTGGCGAGCGATCTGCGCCGCCATCCGGTTATGAGGGAGACCGCTTCCGGAAAAAATCGGGAGCTTCTGGCCCCGAACCAGAGGGTTCATCCCGTCGATGGTTGAAATCCCGGTCTGGATAAATTCTGACGGGAAATCCCGGGAATAGGGATTGATCGGGTTCCCGTTGATGTCCAGCAGCGCCTCGGGAATCACTCCGGTTCCTCCGTCCAGGGGCTCTCCACGGCCGTTGAAGATTCGTCCCAGCATTGTCCGGCTTACCGGCAGGGTCAGGACCTTTCCGAGGAAACGCACCTTGGTCGATTCGCAGTCAATGCCCGTGGTCCCTTCGAAAACCTGGACCAAAGCCTTGTCCGTCGTGATTTCCAGGACGCGGCCCCTTCTCCTCTCTCCGGAAGCCAGTTCGATTTCCACAAGTTCGTCGTAGCGGACCTCGTTGACTTTCTCGACAACCATCAGCGGGCCCGAAAGGTTGGTGATGGTTCGGTACTCCCTAGGCAACATGGACCTCACCCCCAGCCGGCATCAGATTGCCGATTTCCTTCTTGATGTCCTCTTCAAGCTGATCCAGCAACTGCAGTTCCTTTTCGTCAACGTAGCGCATACGGGTAATGCGTTCCCGGATCTCCATATCGGTGATGTCCTTCAGGGCTGCACCCCGCTTTAGTGCCTCCATCGCCAGATGATGGAACGTCAGGATGTTCTTCAGCATCTTGAACTGCTTGTCCATCGAAGCGTAGGTGTCTACTTCGTGGAAAGCGTTCTGGTGAAGGAAGTCTTCGCGCAGGGATTTCGCCGTTTCGAGGATCATCCGCTCCTCTTTGGAGAGGGAATCGATTCCCACAAGGCGAACGATTTCCTTCAGCCGATCCTCGTCCTCCAGCAACGACATGGCTTCGATGCGATTTTTGGCCCACTCCCCGTCATAAATTCCATCCCAGTACTCCCCAAGTTTTTCGGCGTAAAGAGAATAGCTGCTCAGCCAGTTGATCGCTGGGAAGTGCCTCTGGTAGGCCAGGCTAGCATCCAGGCCCCAGAAAACCTTTGTGACGCGGAGGGTATTCTGGGTCACTGGCTCGGACAGGTCACCTCCGGGAGGCGAAACGGCCCCGATGACGCTGACGGCTCCCTCAACCCCGGCCTTTCCAAGGCAGATTGCCCTGCCCGCCCGTTCATAGAACGAGGCCAGTCGGGTCCCCAGGTAGGCAGGGTACCCTTCTTCGCCCGGCATTTCTTCAAGTCGGCCGGAAATCTCCCGGAGGGCTTCCGCCCACCGGCTCGTCGAATCCGCCATCAGGGCGACCGAATACCCCATGTCACGGTAATATTCCGCGATCGTGATCCCCGTATAGATCGAGGCCTCCCGGGCAGCGACGGGCATGTTTGAGGTGTTGGCAATGAGAACCGTCCGTTTCATCAGCGGTTGCCCGGATCGCGGGTCTTCGAGCTCGGGGAATTCCAGCAGAACATCCGTCATCTCGTTTCCCCGCTCTCCGCACCCGATGTAGACCACGATCTCGGCATCGGCCCATTTCGCCAGCTGATGCTGGATGACTGTCTTTCCGGACCCGAACGGTCCCGGAACGCAGGCGGTCCCGCCCCGGGCAATCAGGAAGAACATGTCCACGACACGCTGGCCGGTCGTGAGAGGCACCACTGGGGGTAGACGCCGGGCAACAGGACGGGGGGTCCGAACCGGCCAGCGCTGAAGCATCTGGACCTCGCGGCGTTCTTCGCCGTCGATGAGAACCGCAATGGTTTCTTCAACGGTAAAATCCCCTTCCCGGATCTCCTCGACCCTCCCCTGCATTCCAGGCGGAACCATAATCCGGTGCTCGACCAGAACGGTTTCCTGGACAACCCCGAGGACATCACCCGAAACCACGAAGTCACCCTTCTTCACTTTAGCCCGGAAGGTCCACTTCCGGGAGCGGTCGATCGCCGGCACATTGATTCCGCGTGAAATAAAGGGACTCTGGGCCTTTTCCTCGATCGCGTTCAAAGGACGTTGAACGCCGTCATAAAACTGCTCGATCATTCCGGGGCCGAGTTCCACGCTCAACGGTGCGCCCGTACTGATGACGGGCTCTCCGGGCATCAACCCCGAGGTTTCTTCATAAACCTGAACCGAAGCCAGGTCTCCCTTTAGTTCGATGATCTCTCCGACAAGGCCGAGGTTTCCGACACGAACCACGTCGTACATGCCGGCCCCGGTCATTCCGCTAGCAACGACAAGCGGTCCGGAGATTTTGCTAATCTTTCCCTTTACAGACTTCCCAACGGCCACATGGATCGCCTCCAACCTGTTGCATCGTTTTTCGATCAGCCGGTCCAATCCCGATTTACTTCACCGAAAAGATGTCCATGCCGACTGCCCGTTCGACACTAGACTTGATCGATTTGAAACCCAAGCCCCTCGATCCCCGGAGTCCGGGAATCGGAACGATGCTCGTGTCTTCCTTTTCGTTGATTTCCTCGATCCGTTCCTTGAGGCGCTCGTACCAGTCCTCGACGACAAAAACGACGGCGTATTTCCTCTGAACAAGCTCGTTCAGGATCCTTTTCGCCTCTGCATCCGCCCCGTCTTCCAGAACGTGCGGTTCAATCCCCACCGCCTGAAAGGGAAGTACGCTCTCGTAATCGCCGAGAGCCGCCATCGACCTGTTTCGGCTAACCGCTGACATGCCGCAGCAACCCCCTCAGGACGTCCCTGTTGGCTCCGTTCGCCTTGCCGACAAGGATGATCCGGACATTCTTCGCTTCCATTTCCTTTAGCCAGAGGTAGTAAAGGACATACTCCGGAGCAGTGGAACTGTATCGAGTCTTCTCGACAACCCTGAGGACGTAATCGTCCAGTGCTTTTTCAACGTCGACGATGAGTCGGTCGAAATCGGAGATCTCCTGAAGCTGTGATAGGGCTCCGGTCAGGTCGGTGTAGGCCAGCAATCTTCCCCAGCTTTCCAGAGGTTCGCTCGTCAGGGAGAGGAGTCGCTCAACGGTAATGATGCCCCCCTCGTGCAGGAATCCGGCAATCCGGTTGTTCTCGACCTGCATCCGGCGGAGCCTCAGGAGGTTTCTCACGTTTTCCGCGTCGATCCTGCCCCGGACCCATTCCACGATACCTTTCCGCTCAAGTTTTGCGGCCAGCTTCAGCATTTCGGAGAAAAGCAGATCGTCAAGCTGGCGTTCGATCTCGAGGATGTCATGGAACTGTTCCCACTGGGCAAGAGACTGGGGGACGGCACTCCTCAGTCCGAAAGGCAAAAGACGGTAATCCTCCGACTCGAGCGATTCGATCAAAAACTCTGGGGAAACGTTCCCCAGCCGGGTCAGGAGATCCCAGCGCCGGGGGCCGCCGGATTTCTGCAAAAAAGAGCTCTTCAACAGCACCTTGACGTTATGGAAGTCATACGGCATCTTGCAGAGGGTGACCAGCGCCTTGTCAGGGACAAATTGTGCGGTTTCCCTGTACACGTAGTTCAGCTCCGCCTCGATGGCCCCGTCGAAAGCGCCCTCGTTCTTCATCTCGACGAGCCAGGAAGAATAGCAGGTCTCATTGAGAACTTTCAATGCTCCCTGCAGGTCCTCGGCATCCAGCATCCTCTGAAAGGCACCGGAATCCAGGAGGCGATTCTCCATCGCCCTCAGGCGTGCAACCGCATAGCCATAACTTTCCGCCTGGGCCATTCCCTCACCTCCCGTCAATTGGAAAAAAGTTTCTTGACCGTCTCCGCCTCGAGCTCTTCCCTGGCCGTCCGGATCAGCATTTCCCAGGAACAGTTCACGTCCACCAGGCCACGCCGGAGAATGAATCCTCCGGTGATCGGAGCCTTTTCCTCGGCCATCTTCAGGTTCCAGCCGTGTTTTTCATTGCATTGCTGCAACCACGTGGCATCCAGGGCTTTTTCGTCCCGTCCGACAAGGAACCACTCCTCGCGGGTTTCAACTGCCTTCAAAAGCAGGGTTTCTGCAAAGCGCCTGGCCTCATCGGCCTTCATTCCGCACATGAGCCCTTTTGCCGCTTCAAAGGCCTCGTCGATCAGGGTTCTTCGGGCGGTCAGGTCCTGGTTGTTCACGTCCAGCTTCGCCACGATTTCCTTCCTGCGCAGGATTTCCGGGATTTCCGTTTCCAGGCGCTTTTTCTGGGTTTCCTCCATCCGTCGGATCTCTTCCTCGGTTTGACGGTGGATCTTCTCAGCCTGGCTCCGGGCGGAAGAAAGGATCTCTTCCGCCTCAGCCCGGGCATCCTCCTCGATCTTCGCCTTGATATCGGTCAGCGACATGCCAGACACCCCGGCTAGAGCTTGATGCTATTCATCAGGATGATACTAAGAAGGAGCGCGAGAACCGCGTAGGTTTCAACCATGGCGGGAAGGATAACGGCTTTACCGATCTCTTCCGGACGCTTGGAAATCAGCAGGATGGCACCAGCGGAGGCTTTGCCCTGGGCGACCGCGGAATAATAGCATGCGATCGCGATGGGCATCAGGGAACCGAAAATTCCGATCCCCTGCCAGATGGTCACTTTCACGGCGGCTCCTCCAAGCAAACCCACTTTCAGGATGGCAAAAAAGGCCGCGAGGAGGCCGTAGATCCCCTGGGTTCCGGGAAGCGCCAGCAGAAGCAGGGCGAGGCCAAACTTGCCCGGGTCTTCAGTCATGACTCCTGCTGCCGCCTCGTCCGCGATCGCGATTCCAATCGCGGAGCCCGAACCGGCGAACCCCGCTGCAATTCCCGCCCCCAGGACGGCAATCATTGCCCCAAGCTGTTCCGACATGGTATTCAACAGAGTTGCGACAACCTGGTCCATAAGTTCCATTCCTCCTTAGTAAAAATGGGGTTTTCTTCAATCAATCACTGTTTTTCCTGCTGTCCGCAGGAATCAACGATCTTCACGAACTGCGTTTCGTGGCAAAAAGGAGAAAAGAGCCTTCCGTTCGCCTCGTAGAACTTGCTGAAGAACTCGACGTACTGGAGGCGAAGGGAATGGACGAAAGCTCCCAAGACGTTGATCGCCAGGCTGAAGATGTTGCCGACGACAAAAAGGATCAGGGCAAGGATCCAGCCTACGTACGGAACTCCCTCGGAGATCATCTTGGCAAGCAGGTTGATAATCAGCCCGATGGCAGCGCCTGATAGCCCCAGAGCCAGAAGACGGCTGTAACTGAGGGTATCCCCAAGGTAGGAAGTGATCCCGTACAGGCTGAGCGCTCCCGAAAAAGCTTTCCCAAGGATTCCCTTCTTGCTCCTCCCCTGGGTCAATAACAGGGTGACCGCTCCAGCGATGGACAGGCTTTTCGCAAGCATTCCCATCGAGGCGGGGGCTTTCCCGATCATGACGAGGAAAAGGAGGGCCACACCGTTAAGCAGAAGGATCCAGCCTCCGCGGTCGGCAAAGGCCTCCAGGTAGGATTTTCGCCGGAGGGCATCCCAGAAGGCAATGCAAAGTCCGAAAATCAGCTGGACGAACCCAAGGGCGAGGCAAACTCCGAGGTAGGTCATCGGATCGTTCATCGGATCCCAGACAACCAAACGGTCCCTGAGCGGACGAAGGAAATGGAGGAAAGCAAAGCTGTCGATCGTGTTGGCGAGCCACGATCCCGTAAGGGCGCCCATGACGATCGTCGAAAGGCCGCAAATGAACATGACGACGAGGAGTTTCCTGAGGTTGCCGCCAACGGGGAACTTGAGGAGAACCCACCCAAGCAGGGCCGACAGGATGATCCCAAAGCCCGCGTCGCCGAGACACATGCCGAAAAAGACGTAGAAAAAGGGGGCCATCATGAGCGTCGGGTCGACGCCCCCGTACGTCGGAACGCCGAACATGTTCGTGAGGGGTTCGCAGGGTGAAGCCCAGGCTGGGTTTTTGAGCAGGGAGGGAGCCACTTCCCCCTCTTCGGGAGCTTTGACCGTCGTTTCGGAAAGAGAACGGAACGGTTCCAGTTCTTTTTTGATCTTTTCCAGCGACTCTGCAGGGGCCCAGAAACGAATGAAATGGCTCTGTTCTGTCCTTTCGCTCGAATCAAGGGCCTCGTAACGCCCCTTCATCACGCTCCAATAATCCGACAGCGCCTGTACACGGCTCAGCCATTCCGCGGCAAGCGATCTCGCTTGGTTTTGCAGGTCGGTTTCCCTCTTCACCAGGAGCTCTTTCCGTGCTTCCAGCCGAGCGATTTCCTCCCCGACCGTTCCGGAAAGATCCCGTGGAAGATCGATCCGGTTGAAAGAGACTTCCGAGCAGATGGAGGCCACCTTTTCTTCGTTCTCGCGAAGGTAAACGAGAGCTGCTTTCGCGTCCTTATCCTTTTCCGGGTTGTTGATTCGGACAAACAGCTCCCCCTCTTTTCCCACGTGAGCGGAAAAGGCAACCTCAAGGCGATCGACCTGGTCTGCCGGTAACGTGCCAAGGATCCCCTTGACCCTTTCCGTTCCGGTTGTGAAAAAGAACAGAGGCTGGGGAAGTTCGCCGAAGGCTCGCAGAATCCCTTCCAATCCTGCGATCTGTGAGAGTTCCGTTCGAATTTCTACAAACTGTCTTTCCAGGTTGCGAAGGTGAAGGATGAGTTGCTGAAAATCCGTTTCCTTTGACCAGGATTCCAGTTCGCTCATCGAATGCTGGGGTTTTTCAGCCAGGGCCCTAGAGAGAAAACCGGCCTTTTCCCCCCGGTAGGTTTCCAGGAAACGCAAGGCGAAGCGCGCATCAGCCAGCAGGTTGTCATAGCGCTTGAGCTCATCCGATGGCGTAGCCCCCCCGGCCTTCTCAGAAGCGCTGTCGGGACCTCCCCTGATGATCTCGCAACACCCGAGGCGCTGCAGTGACGCGACCACCCGGTCCGTCACGGATCGATGCAGGGCAAGCTCGACCTTTTTCATCTCAACTAAGGCCATATTTCGCCGTCACCTCTTTCACCAGCCAGGTCGCCACTTCTTCCACCCTCGACTTGCGTCCCTGGACGAAGGCTTCCGTCTGCTTCTTCCCTTCGGCCCGGATCGTTTCGGCGCGCTTCTCCGCTTGCGCTTCCGCCTCGGCGATTTCCTGGCGGAACTTCTGATGCAGTTCCTGCTTCGCTTCCTTAGTCCTTCTTTCACTTTCGGAACGCGCGTCGGAAACAAGACGAGAGGCTTCCGCTTTTGCCTGCTGTATGATTTTTTTTGCGTTTTCCTCTGCCTGCCTTATTTCTTCAGCCAAACTTGCCGCCATTGTTTTCACCTCCCTTGCAAACCGTTTTAAAAAAATGCATTCTACAATACACAGAAAAATTCACCCCGAGTATTCTAATCGGCAACGGAATATTGTGTCAATTGTCACAATCGGCGGGAAAAAAAGGAAATTTGTTCGATTCAATCAAAAAAGGGAGGCTTTCTCCGCCTCCCTCCGAATTCCTATGGAGCGGACAACGGGATTCGAACCCGCGACCCTCGGCTTGGGAAGCCGATGCTCTACCAGCTGAGCTATGTCCGCATCTGCGGGGGATATTATATCGACGAGGTCCTTCTTTGGCAAGGCGAATTTTTCGAAATCGCCCGGAATTCCCGAACCGCGCTGCAGGACTGCTGAAAATTCTCTATTGAAGCCCTTCACAGGGAAAGATGCGAAACGTTTCTCAATTTCCGAGAAGGCCAGGCTTGTCATTACGTTTTAAATGGATTATTATGTAAAAACAGTTATTGTTCTGGAGGGTTGTCAAATGTGGACACTTGACGATGGCATCGCCAGGTTAAAGGAATCGGGTACAAAGATCACGGCGCAGCGGATCGCCATCCTGAAACGCCTGGAAGGTCGAAGGGACCATCCTTCCGCCGAGCAGATCTACCATGAACTCAAAAGAGATTTTCCGACCATTTCCTTTGCCACGATCTACAGCACGGCGCAGCTTCTGGCAGAAAAAAACCTCGTCCAGATTCTAACGATCGACGACAAGCGGGTCAACTATGACCCCAATCCCGAGCCACACGGCCACTTCCGCTGTACGGCCTGTGGGCATATCGAGGACGTCCCGATCACGGAATCGTTGCTTGAAATGCTGAAGATGGGACAGGATTCAACGATTTCAAGCGTCCAGTTGTACATGTACGGATTGTGCCCCAGCTGCAACGTTCGGTGAGTGCTCTTCGACAGCAATGATCCTCTTTTTTTCGGGAGCGGTTACGCTCCTTGTCCTTGCAATTGCGCTGGGCCTTCAGGCAGGCCGGCTTAAAAGCAGAAAAGTGAGAAGACTTTTCTGGCTTTCCCTCCTTTGCGGGCTTTTTGTTTCTGCCCTTTTCCTAGGGTGGGCCGGAAGATGGTGGCTAGCTGCCGGTCCACTTCTCCCTTTTTTTCTGATTCTCCTGCTTTGGGTTCGTTTCCCTTTCATTTTTGACGGGGCAGCCCTTCCTCAAAAGCAGGCCGAAACGAAAACGGAGGAAGATCCCAAACGGGAAACGGGTATAATTGAGTCATGAAAATGGACGTTGCCCATCACCCACGAGAATTGTCACCTCTTCAAAAGCTCCTGGTTAGCCTTGTTCTCCTCTACGGGTTGGTTTTCACCCCAGCGCCCGCACAGGCGGCGACACCGCAGCTTCTTTATTCGATCCTCCTTCCTTTCCAGGTCGGCGGAACCGTGAAAGTCATCCTTCCGGACGGATCAGAACAACCGATCGGGACAGTCGAGATGCTCCCGGAGAAAACTCGATGGCCCGCCTACACGGCAACCCGTTGGGGAACTCCGGGAACCGTTGCCGCTTCTGCCGTCAATGCAATTCACCTTTTGATCGACATCGAAAAGGGCCGAGGCAGGACTCTCAGCCTGCTCCCCTCCGAAACCATCGCCCCTGCAGCCGGACCGGGGAGTGCCCTCGTCGTCACGGGGAAGGGAGGGTACGGACTTTTCGGAGGCTGGGCACCACCGGTGGGTTCGCCGGTGACCGTGATTTCGGCTTCCGGGGAAGAACGCCCGCTGAATGGGGGATCGATCCCTCGGGAGGGAGAAACCCTCCGGATCGAAGTGAACAACCTCTGCTCCCCCTATATGATCGAGATTGAAAACCGGCCCGGCGGTAGGGTGTTTGCCTGGTCCCGTGCCGCGGAACAAAGCGGTGTGATCGCCCGGGTCATCCGGCCCGTTCGGGGAGTCGGCCGTTTCGAGGGGACCCTTTTCCAATCCGTGGGACGGCTAAGGGCGAACCACCCCGGCGTTATCGACATCAGCACATCGCCCGAAGGGGCAATCGGCGGTTTCCAGATCATCCCCTTCAATCATGCCCATTCCGCGGAGATGGAAGGGGCATGGCAAAGGACCCAATGGCTGATCATTGATTCTCCTGACGGCAAAACTCCGCTCACCGGGCGCCCTCCGCTCTTCGGAGGAATCCTCGTCCCCGGGCCTCGCGAGACGGAACGTCTTTGGGATCTCTGGTCAACCTACGGCAGGAGACCGCTCGTCCTTTGCCGCATCGACGGCGGCCCCTGGACAAGGCTGCCGGAGGTGATCGGCAAACAGGATCTGGCCCTGGAGAATGTGACGCATCTCCGTCTCTATTTTCCTGTTGTCGAAGAGCCGAACCTCTGAAGCGTTGATCACGGAATAAAAGGGATGCGCCGGGCACCGCCGGCGCATCCCTTTTCGTCTTTCCCTGCCGTTTTCTCTTCCTACTATTCCACGGTCACGCTTTTCGCAAGGTTCCTTGGCTGGTCGATCTCGCATTCCCTCAGTCTTGCCATGTGATAGGCAAACAGCTGCAAGGGAACCACCGTCAGAAACGGGGTCATCTCCTCGTCCGTCCAAGGGACGCGGAGGACATCGTTCGCGTGGCGGGAGATCAGATCGTCTCCATCCGTTGCAACCGCCAGGATCGGAGCCTTCCTGGCCTTGGCTTCCTGAATGTTGGAAAGGGTCTTCTCGTAAAGCCCGTCCCTCGGGATGATGACCATAACCGGGACGGCAGCCTCAAGAAGGGCAATGGGGCCATGCTTCATCTCACCGGCCGCGTAGGCTTCCGCGTGAACGTAGGAAATTTCCTTAAGCTTTAACGCGCCTTCAAGGGCAACGGGGAAAGACATCCCTCTTCCCAAAAAGAGAAAATCCTTTCGGTCCGCATATTTCTCTGCAAGTGCACGGACGGAGTCTTCCCTTTCGAGAGTGACCTCAACCTTGTAGGGCAACCTCAGCATTTCTTCCAGAAGGCGGTTTCCCTCCGCAGCCGAAAGAGTTTCTCTCAAGCGCCCCAGGTAAATGGCAAAAAGGTACAAGGCGGCAATCTGTCCCATAAACGTCTTGGTGGCCGCCACCCCGATCTCGGGTCCAGCCTTCAGAAGCAGGACATCGTGGACTTCACGGGCCAGCGTCGATCCACGGACATTGGTCACCGCAACGCAGTGGGCTCCCTGTAATCGAGCCAGGCGGCAAGCTGCGAGGGTGTCTGCCGTTTCCCCGGACTGCGATACGAATACGGCGAGCGTTTCCGTATCAGCCCTCAGGTGGCGGTACCGGTACTCCGAAGCGATGTCGACCTTCACTTCGAGGTCCGTCCATTTCTCGAGGACTCTTTCGGCAACCAGTGCGGCATAATAGGAGGTCCCGCAGGCCACGATGTGAAGCTTCCTCCAGGATTGGGCCAGCTCCTTGTCCCAGGCAAGCTCGGGGGAAAGGTCGACTTTCCCGTTTTCTACCCTCCCCTTGAGAGTCGTCCGGAGAACCGCCCCCTGTTCATGGATTTCCTTGAGCATATAGTGGGGGTAGGCCGCCTTCTCCGTCATGGAGACTTCCCAGTCGATGGTGGAAATGCTTTTCTCCACCCGTTGCCCATCACTTGCCCATACCTGAATGCCGTCCCTCGAAACGGCCGCGATTTCCCCTTCTTCCAGGTAAACCACCTGGCGGGTATACGGCAGGAGGGCAGGAACATCCGACGCGCAGAACCCCTCTCCCTCCCCGATCCCCAGGATGAGCGGGGAGCCTTTCCTGAGGCAGTAAAAGGTCCCGTCGACCTCCCGATTCATGATCGCAAGAGCATAGGATCCCCGCAGTTTTTCGGTAAGTTTCAGCAAGGCATCCAGCATGTCTTTCCGGTAGAGGCGCGCCAGAAGCTGCACGATGACCTCGGTGTCCGTTTCCGAAGTGAAGGATACCCCGGCCGCTTCGAGTTCTTCCCGCAAATCCAGGTAATTCTCGATGATCCCGTTGTGAACGAGCACGAAATTTCCGCAATCGTCACAATGGGGGTGGGCATTGTCCACGGAAACGCCCCCATGGGTGGCCCACCGCGTGTGACCGATCCCCTGGCAGCCTTCAAGCTGCCTTTCCTCGACAAGGCGCGCCAAATCGGCCACCTTGCCAACCTCTTTGATCACTTCAATGCGCCCATCGCTCTTCACGGCCAGTCCTGCGGAGTCGTACCCCCGGTATTCCAGCCTCTTCAGTCCTTCCAGAAGAACGTCCGGGGCATTTCTCATGCCCACATAGCCAACGATTCCGCACATATTCCTTTTCTCTCCTTCGCTTCCTCAAGGTGGGAGACCCGGCCTTTGTCCCGCAAATCGCTTCGCGGTTTTGTAGCCGGGCTTTCGTGGGCCTCTCTCACCAAGGCCCCGGGGTATCCGCCGAATTTTCGATTCGCCCCGACCTCGTCAACTGGCTTCGCCAGTTCAGGCGCTTCCTCCGGCACGCAAACGGTTCAAACCCCTTCAGTCTTGCCTTCAGTCATTGCATTCCTCCTTCCTGACAATGTTCAGGATGGCTTCCCGGAGTTCAGGGTCATGCAACGCAAGAGTGACCGTCGCCTTCAGCCACCCTAGCTTCGTTCCGCAGTCCAGCCTCTTTCCGCGATACAGGAGGCCGTAGACGGGTTCTTCCGCCAGAAGAGCCTGCAAGGCGTCCGTCAGCTGGATCTCTCCACCGACTCCCGCCTGGAGCGAACGAAGGCACCCGAAAATTGAGGGGCTGAGAAGATACCGGCCGATGATCGCAAAGCGGCTTGGGGCCTGCCCGGGAGAGGGTTTCTCCACCAGGTTCGTGATCCGGAAAACCCCCTGTCCGCTAGGGTACCCCTCGATGATTCCGTATCGGGAGGTTTCTTCCCAGGGGACCTCCTCGAGAGCCAGAACCGATCCCCCGAGGGACTCATGAACCTCGGCCAGCTGTCCGAGGACCGGTTGGTCCGAAAGGATGACGTCATCGGGGAGAATGAGCCCGAAAAAAGAATCGTTGAAGCAGGGTTCCCCGCAAAGCACGGCATGCCCCAACCCAAGCGGCTCGGATTGCCTCACGTAGGCAAAGCGGGCCATCTCTGAAATCCTGGCCAGCTCGTCCCTGAGCCCGAGTTGCCCCCTTCTTTCCAGCAGATTCTCAAGCTCAACCGAACGGTCAAAATAATCCTCGATCGACCGCTTGCTCCTTCCCGTCACGAAAACGATATCCCTGCAGCCTGAGGAAACCGCTTCCTCCACTCCATAGTGAATGATGGGGCGATCGATCAGGGGAAGCATCTCTTTGGGAATATCCTTGGTAGCGGGCAAAAACCGCGTGCCCAAACCGGCAACGGGAAAAAGGCATTTCCGAAGCGGGTGCCGGACGCTCATGGGGTTAGCCCTTCCTTTCCGACGCCGATTCAGCGCCAGCTGCACGGATCGTTTCCAGGATCCGGTCCGTGATTTCCGAAAGAAGCGATTCTTCCCTGGCCTCCACGAGGATCCGGACAAGCGGTTCCGTCCCGGACATCCGAACGAAAACACGCCCCTTGTCCCCAAGTCTCAGCTGGCAATCCCGGATCGCCTTCTGAACTCCCTCGCTCTCCAGAATCCCCGATTTCGTTTCAACACGGAAGTTTCTCAGGAGTTGGGGAAACCGTGCAAAACGATCGACCAGAGTATCCAGATCTTCTCCAAGTTCTTCGCAGGCCTTCAGAAAATTGAGTGCCGTGCAGAGTCCGTCCCCTGTGTGGACGTGCTGGTACAGGATAATATGCCCTGATTGCTCTCCGCCCAGCCTTGAATTGCTTTTCTTCATCTCTTCCAGCACGTAGCGGTCGCCAACCGGGCACCTCGTCAGGGGAATCCCGGTCTCCGAGAGACGCTCCTCGAGCGCCATGTTGCTCATAACCGTTGAAACGACGCCGGATCCCAGGGTGCCTTTCTTCTGGAGCCAGCGGGCTAGGACCCAGAGAAGGATGTCCCCGTCAATGATCCTTCCCTTTGAATCCGCCAACAGGACACGGTCTGCATCTCCATCCAGCGCAATTCCGAAGTGGGCTCCGCTGGCTGAGATCGCCCTGGCAAGGTACGGCATATGCATGACCCCGACCCCTTCGTTGATGTTCAAGCCGTCCGGGCAATTCCCAACCATCCGGACATCCAGCCCGCATCCCGAAAAAAGTTCGCCGGCGATCCAGCTTGCAGCTCCGTTAGCGCAATCGATGACAGCAACCTTCCCCGATAGCCATCCTTCACCGAATAGTCCCATGAGCCAATCGCGATAGCGCAGAATGGACTCTGGGGATTGCCTGACGACGCCGATCGAGGCTCCCGAAGGCCGCCACTCGTCCATGAGGGGATCCCCGAGGTATTCTTCTATAGCAGCCTCGTCGTCATCGCTTAGCTTGTATCCCTTAGAATCGAGAAACTTGATCCCGTTATACTCCGCGGGATTGTGCGAGGCACTGATTACGGCACCCCCATGGATCCCCATGTTTCGAACCGTGTAGCTGACGCCCGGAGTCGGAATCACACCAAGGCTGAGGACATCCGCCCCTGCCGAGGTCAGGCCTGCCGAAAGAGCGGCTTCAAGCATGCACCCGGACTTTCGGGTATCCCTGCCCAGCGCCACTGTAGGCCGCGGTATCCCCCTTTCCGTCATGAAAAGGACAAAAGCCCGTCCCAGGCTCAAGGCCATTTCTGGGGTCATCAGCCCCCTGTTCGCAATATCCCTGACGCCATCCGTGCCGAACAGGCAACGAATTTTTCCGGTCTCAGACATCACCGACTTCACCTCATCCTTTTCTCCGTTAGGGGCTTACGGTGTACAAAACCACGCGTTCCGGCTCGACCTTCAAAACCCGGACATCCTTTGAGAGAACCCTGACCTGGACCGGAACCACGATTCTTTTTGAAACCAGGTTTGTCACATCGACGTAGGCTTCCACGAGCGGTTCGCTCTGGTTCTGAAAAGCGCTGCTTCCCGATTCTGAAACCACCTGAACAGCCACCGAGGAGGGGACCGCCTTCCACGAGGAATAGAGGCTCTTTCCCTCCACTTTTACTGGGATTTTCAGCCGTAGCGAACCCGTCCCGTTTTCAACGGGGCGAACGATAACGGACACCTTGATCTTTCCTGACCCCAGCAGCTTGATCTGCCCTTCCGGAAGGATCGGCTCCGTTTCAAAGGTTTTGTCCTCGGCAAGTCCCGTCACATCGATGGGTTTGGTCTCAACAGGTCCCAGTTTCTCGAGAACGGACCTGGCACCGACAACCTGTACGGCTGGAGGCTGAGGCACCGTTTCCTCGATTCGATAGCCGGCTTCCGGGACACCCGATACGGTCGGCACCACCTGGAGTTCCTTTTTCTCCACGTCCTTGACTAAAATCGCCTTTAGCCGGATGACTCCCGGGTAAAGATCCGCACCCCTTGGCAGGCTTTCCCCTTTTCCTGTCCTTGGCTTGACTTCCAGCGTGATTTCCTCTCCGGAAAGAACTTTTGCCGGAGTTGCCTGAACGAAGACTTCATTCAGGCTCGAAAGGACGTTTTCCGGCCCCCGGAGGGTGACTTCAGAGGGAGTCACCTCAAGTTTTTCCAAAAGGACATCCTCAGGGAATTCGCCTTCCCACACGATCTTCACGGGAAGCACTTTTTCGATCAGGCGTGAGAGTTCAACCGTCACCTGCTCCGGGTTGACCGAAACCAACCTGACACCGGGAGGCAGGAGTACGCGAACCGGCAATCGATACTTGCCGCCTTCCAGTCCCTTGAGATCGACTGCGCATTCCGTTTTGTCGAGTTCCAGGCTTTCAAAGGTTTTCCGGTTGGCAGCGATCCGGACCTCTACTTCCTTTTCCCCGCCCAGGATGGAAAACCCCGGAGAGGCATTCTGGTAGTTGACCTTGAGACGCAGTGTCCGGTTGACTTCATACCCTCGATCACCGGAAACATAAAACCACATGAACAGGGCGACGATCAAAGAAACCGCTCTCAGAAACATTTTCGAGGAAAGCAGGCTTTCGATACGCTTAAACGCCATCTTGGCCTTCCTCCCTCCACAAAGCCTTGATTTCTTCCCGCAGCTGATCCCAGAGCCCCTTCGGACCTTCCATGGCCATGAAGTAATGGTAAACCAGCCGATGAATCTGGTCTTCCTTCAGTCCGCGGGAAAGGTGACCGTTTGTGGCAAGGGCCACTTCTCCCCGTTCCTCGGAAACGACCAGGGCAATCGCGTCGGACACTTCGGTCACGCCGAGTGCGGCCCGATGCCTCGTGCCGTACCACCTTGACAGGTCGGTATTGGACGTTAAGGGCAGATAGCAAGCCGCGGCCACGATGACACTCCGATCGATAATGGCGGCCCCGTCATGAAGAGGATTGTTCGGCCAGAAGATTGAGACGATCAATTCCTGGGAGATCAGGGCGTTCAATCGGACTGCAGACCGCCAGACATCTGCCAGGCCGGTCTCTCTCTGGAAAACAAGGATCGCTCCCTGACGCTGGTCCCGGAGAAAAGAGATGGCTCTCGTCACATCGTCGGCCATCTGTTCCGCACGCTCGATGGCTTTCCGCCGCTTCCAGATTTTTCCCCGGCCCAGCTCTTCCAGCATGCGCCTCAATTCTGGCTGAAACACGATGGGAATCGCGATAAAAATGGCTCCCAGTGCCCTCTCCAGCAGCCAGGAAAGAGCCTTCAAATCAAAGTACTTGGACACCGCCGCCGTTGCCCCAATGACCAGAATCCCCTTGACCAGCTGCATCGCCCGGGTATCGACCATCAGGAGCAAAACCCGGTAAAGGATAAAGGCCACGATGAAAATGTCAAGCAGATCCTGCCACCGGAAGTTTTCCAGCATGGATGCCTCCTTCGGAAAGCCTCTTCTCTCAAGGGAAATCCTGAAGGATATTCGGGGATTCTCCCCTCGCTTAGTTTATCTCAATTCTTTCTTCGAGGCCCGTTCAATAACCCCTTAACTTTCTAAGGAGAGCCATGTTCCCCGCATCACCGATTCCGGCTTTAGGGGTTTCGAGGATCAAGGGGACATTTTCCCACCGGTCGTCATTCAGGATCATGGAAAAAAACTTCAAGCCCACTTCTCCATCCCCTAGATGCTGGTGGCGGTCGCGCAGGCTTCCCCGTTCAGCCATCGAATCGTTCAGGTGCCAGCAGCCGATCCTGCTGAGACCGAAAGCCTTTTCAAGACTTCTTGCGAAGTGCTCGTAAGAGGATCGTTCACGGAATTCGTAGCCTGCGGCATACAGATGACAGCTATCCAGACAGAGTCCCAGGCGTTCGTCCCAATCGAGCCCATCCAGGACTTCCCTGAATAATTCGAGCCTGGCACCGAGGACCGTTCCCTGGCCCGCCATTGTTTCCAGAAGGATTTTCACTTTCAGGTGGCTCGTCTTCGCGAGCACGTACCGCAACCCTTCCAGGAGGTTCTCCACTCCTCTTTCTTCCCCGATCCCCAGATGTGCCCCCGGGTGAAGCACAAGTTCTCCGATTCCAAGCTGGTCGCACCGGTCAAGCTCACCGATCAGGGCCTCCACGCTTTTTCGCCTCTGCTCCCCTTCCGATGCCAAGTTGATCAGATATGACGCATGGGCAACGACCTTCCTGATTCCGCTTTCCCGTAGAGCCTTCAGGAATGAAATGCCCTGCGAGGGCTGAATGGATGGGGCCTTCCACTGGAGCTGGTTTTTGGTGAAAATCTGAATCGCCTCACAGCCAAAGGCTTTGCCGCGCTCGATCGCCTTGAGGAACCCGCCCGAGATTGAAACATGCAGTCCGATCAGAGACACGGGTTTTCCACCCCAGTCTTTCTCAAGACCCGGCCGAGCCGCCAAAGGATCCTGGCTGTGGCCCCCCAGACCCGTTGGGCTCCGGGAAGCTCGAACACGGGGAAAAGGACCTGTACCGTCCCGTGCTTCACCCATTCCAGGCGGGGCGGAGAAAGAAACTCCTCCACCCTGGGGAGAAAGATTTCATCCACCTCGTTCGGGTCAAGGCGGGGAAAGGAAACCGCTCCGGCTTCCTGAAAGGCAAGCACCGGCTGGATCTCGAAATCGCTGGTATAGGCATATTCCCTTTCCAGCAACCCAAGGAAGCGGATCCGGGCTGGATCAAGCCCGATTTCTTCCTGAGCCTCGCGGAGTGCCGTTTCAAACGGTCCCCGGTCAAAGGGCTCCCTTCTTCCGCCAGGGAACGCGATTTCCCCGGGATGGCGGTTCAGGTGCCTGGGACGCCGGATCAACAGGATCCGGGTATCTTCTTCAGGGCCGCAAAAAAGGACAAGCACCGCACTTTGGCGGAACTTCCCCTCGGTGGGAATCGCTTCCCAGTCCGGGCAACCCGCAGGGATTTCTTCTCGTAGCCTTCTTTCCCAGAGCATTTTCCTCCCCTTGGAGGCTTACCTGACGGTGACCTTGCCGTGATAGATCAGTCCGCGGGAGCCGTCCACCGTGACAAACATCCCTTCTTCAAGGAGCTTCAGGGCATCGGTCGCCGAAACGACACAAGGAATGCCCATCTCAAGAGCAAGAATGGCGGCATGACTGGTCAACCCGCCCTCTTCACAGATGATCGCAGAGGCCTTTCGAATGGCATCCACATAATCCCGGTCCGTTTGACGTGCCACAAGCACGGCTCCAGGACGCATCTTGCTTCGGGCTTCGGCTGCCGTGGTGCCCTTGACCACGGGCCCATACGCTTCTTTTCGAACAAGAGAAATCCCCTTCACGACGATCCTGCCGACCGTGTGAACCCGGACCATGTCCGTCGTACCCGCAATGCCGGTCGGCAAGCCTGAGGTCACGACCACGATATCCCCTTCCGAGGCCATCCCTTCCGCGAGGGTTGCCAAGAGCCCCGATTCCACCATTTCGCGTTCGTCAGCATGAGTCTTTCCAGTCAGGATCGGAACGACTCCCCATACAAGGGCGAGTTCTCTCCAGGTGCGGCGTTCCGCGGTTACCCCTGAAATCGGGCAACCGGGTCGGTACTTGCTGACCATTCTGGCCGTGCTTCCGCTCTGGGTGAGGGAAAGGATGACCTTTGCCTGCATCTGTTCCGCGATCGTCACAGCCGCATGGCTAACGGCATCGGGAACGGTCTGGGAAGCCACCGGAGGAAGAGAAGAGGGTCTTTGCCATACGCGGATTTCTTTCTCCGTTCTGGCGATGATCCGCGCCATGGTTTCCACCGCCTGGACCGGGTATGCCCCTTTCGCGGTTTCCCCGGATAGCATGACCGCGTCCGCCCCATCCAGAACCGCGTTCGCTACGTCGTTCACTTCTGCCCGGGTCGGCCTCGGGTTCCGGATCATCGAATCCAGCATCTGGGTCGCCACGATGACCGGTTTCCCCTGCGACCGGCCCAAGTCAATCATGCGTTTCTGGATCAGCGGCACCTCTTCTGCCGGAAGTTCTACCCCCAGGTCTCCCCGTGCCACCATCAGCCCGTCCACGACTTCGACGATCTCCTGCAGGGAAGCCACGGCCTCGCTTGTCTCGATCTTTGCGATGATCTTCATGGATCCGCCCATTTCCTCCATGACGCGGCGGACTTCCATGATGTCGTCCCGGGTTCGAACGAAAGAAACAGCGATGTAGTCAAGGCCGTGTTCGAGTCCCCAGCGGATGTCTTCCCGGTCTTTGTCGGTCAGCGTCGGGATTTTCAACTTTGCTCCCGGGAAACTGACGCCTTTCTGCTCTCCCAGTTCTCCGCCGACGAGCACTTCCATCAACAACTCGGTCTCTCCCGCTTCGAGAACCTTCAAATGCAGGCTCCCGTCGTCGATGAAGACATCCTGGCCCTTTTGCAACTCCCTGCAGACCTGGGGATGACTGATCGACACCTGGTTCTCCGTCCCCATCCCTTCTTGGGCGACAAACCGGAAGAACTGCCCCCGCACAAGGGTGACGGGAAGGCCGTTAACCAGCTTGCCCGTACGGATTTCGGGCCCCTTTGTATCGAGGATCGTCGCAATCGGGGTCCTCAACTGTTGCTCCACGGTTCGGATGTTCTCTAGATTTTCCCCGTGGCTCTCGTAGGATCCGTGACTGAAGTTCAACCGGGCGACATTCATTCCCGCCTTGACCATTTCAGTGAGCGTCTCCCTGGATCGACAGGCAGGCCCCAGCGTGCAGACGATCTTAACCTTTTTCATCATGCAACCTCCCGCAAAGGATTTTCCCGTGCTTGGTGTAGATTTCAGCCGCTCCCCTGATTTTCATTGCCGACGTGTGTTCGGTGAACTGGGAAATCCAGACCTCTCCTGCATCAAGCTTCTCGGTATGGCTAAACTTCGTTTCCTGGCCTCTCGTAAGCCCGATCACCGTGACTCCGTTTTCCATGGCCTTGATGACAATGTAGTCGCTCAGGACAGACGCGATCTCTCCCGCTTCTTCCCTCATGAAAGTCCCCTCCGTTTTGAAGAATTAAAGGATGACTTCAAGCCCTTCCCCGCAAAGATTCACCAAGCGCTCCACGAGAGAGGCTTCCGGTTTCACACGGATCTCCTTCAGCCGGATCACCGTCATCGAATTTTCCCCAAAGTACTCGACGATCACGGGAGAAGTCCCGGCATGTCCCTTCAGCTCTCGACAAAGCGCCTTGAAGGGCAGTGGGCCTGTTTCGCCTTTTAGCCGAATCCTGACAAACGGTTCCTGGGAGTTCTCGATCTCCGACAGCGGGATGACCTCGTCGGCAACCATCGTGATTCCGCCCCGATCCTGGACTTTCCCCCGGGCGAAAAAAATTTTCCCCGGATCCAGGATGCCCTTGACCGATTGCCAGAGCTTCGGGAAGCAGACCACTTCCAGCCGACTCTCCGTATCTTCGAACTCCAGGATCCCCATCAGGTCCCCCCGTTTCGTCGTCTTCTCCTTAAAGCTGACCAGAAGTCCTCCCACGGTCGCCTGGCTTTCAGGGGCTTTCCAAAATCGCAGGTCGGAAATCCTGCAGGTCGAAAATCTCGCGATCCGCTCTTCCTCCTTTTCCAGCGGATGCCCCGAAATGAAAAGCCCCAGGACTTCCTTCTCCAGGTCCAGCGTTTCGAGAAGGGTAAAATCGTCGCACTCCCCCATCACCGGTTCCTCCTGGGGCAATTCCTCCACCAGTGTCAACAGCGATCTCTGGGCTCCGTCGCTCTGTTTCTTTTGCACACGGTCGATCATCAGCGGCAAATTCTCGAGCAGTTGTTTCCGATTCTGGTGCAGCCCAGAAAAGGCCCCTGCCTTGATGAGATTCTCAATCACGCTGCGGTTGACGATTCGGAGGTCAACCTTGTTCAGGAAATCCCAGAGAGATGTAAACGCCCCTTTCGACTGCCTCGCCGCCAGGATGGCCTCCACGGCAGTTTCTCCAGCCTTTGCAACTGCCTTGAGCCCGAAGCGGATAACTCCCCCCCTCACCGCGGAGAAAGCGGCTCCTGACTCGTTGATATCGGGGGGCAGAACCTGGATCCCCGCGTTTCGAACCTCCCTGACATACCGTGCAAGAACATCCATCCTGGAACCAATCTGGCTTGACAGGAAAGCTGCCAGGAATTCCGCCTTGTAATGCGCCTTTAGATAGGCGGTCTGGTAACTGATCAGGGCGTAGGCCGCACTGTGGGACTTGTTGAAGCCATAGCCCGCGAACTTCTGGATGAGGTCGAAAAGGGATTCCGCCGTTGTCCGTTCGACTCCGTTGCTGAGGCAGCCGTCCACGAATTTTTTCCGCTGCTGCTCCATCACTTCCATTTTCTTCTTGCCCATCGCCCGCCGAAGAAGATCCGCTTCCCCCAGGGAGAATCCAGCCAGAGTCGCAGCGATCTGCATCACTTGCTCCTGGTAAAGGATGACCCCGTAGGTTTCCTTCAGGACAGGCTCGAGCAAAGGGTGCGGGTAGACAACCTCGGATCGGCCGTGCTTGCAGTTGATGAATTGATCCACCATGCCGCTCTCGAGCGGACCCGGCCGATAAAGGGCCAGAATCGCCACGAGGTCCTCGAAGGAATCGGGCAGGATTTTCTTCAGAAGTTGCCTCATTCCGGGAGATTCAAGCTGGAAGACCCCCAGGGTGTCGCCCGCCTGAAGCAGGGCAAACGTCGATGGATCCTCTAACGGTAGAGCGTTGATGTCGGGGATTTCCTTCCCGTTCAACCGGATGTTCTCGAGGGTGTCTTCGAGCATGGAAAGGGTTCGTAACCCGAGAAAATCCATCTTGACCAGGCCAAGTTTCTCGATGGCCTCCATGCCAAACTGGGTAACCACCTGATCATCCCCGATTTTCCGGACGGGAACCAGGTCGGTCACCTTCACCGGGGAGATTACGACCCCCGCGGCATGTTGGGAACAATGGCGGGCAAGTCCTTCAATCTTGCCCGCCACTTCAAGTAAGTTCCGGATCGCGGGTTCTTTCTTCTGAAAGAGGGCCAGGTCCGGGGATCCTTCCAGCGCCTCGGCAATACTTCCAACCCCGTCGGGGACACTCTTGGCCACCCGATTCACGTCTGGCAGGGGGATCCCCAGCGCTCGTCCGACATCGCGGATCGCTCCTTTGCTTTTCATCCGGTCAAAGGTAATGATCTGGGCGACGTGCTCCCGGCCATACTTGCGCACAACGTACTCGAGAACTTCGTCCCGCCTCTTGTCGGAGATGTCCGTGTCGATGTCCGGCATGCTGATGCGCTCAGGATTCAGGAAGCGCTCAAAAAGGAGGTGATACCGGATCGGATCCAGCTCGGTGATCTTCAACGCCCAGGCGGCAAGAGAACCGGCCGCTGATCCTCTTCCCGGCCCCACGGGGATTCCGCGCGCCTTTGCCGCTCGGATAAAATCGGAAACCACGAGGAAGTACCCGGCGAACCCCATCTTCTTGATGACCCCCAGCTCGTAGGACATCCGGTCACGGTATTCCTGCGGTGGGGATCCTCCCATTCGCTCGTTCAGACCGTCCCAGGCAAGTCTCTCCAGGTAGCTCTCCAGGGTGTCTCCCTCCGGGACCTCGAAGCGAGGAAGCCGATAAACGTTGAATTCCAGCTTGACATCGCATTTCTCAGCAATTTCAAGAGTATGGGTCAGCGCTTCGGGGAGTTCCTTTCCGAACAGGGCCCACATCTCCTCCGGAGAGCGAAGGTAGAACTCCGATGCCCCGAATCTGTAGCGGTTGGGATCATTGACCGTCGCGTTGGTCTGGACACAAAGCAGGATATCGTGCCAGGAAGCATCAGAAGCGTTCAGGTAGTGGGCATCGTTGGTCGCGACCAGGGGGATTCCCGTGGCCTTCGAGATGCGGACGATCGCCTTGTTCACCACGGCCTGCTCGGGCAGGGCGTTGTGCATGACCTCCAGATAAAAATTCCCTTTCCCCAGAATGTCCTGATAGAGGATCGCCCTCTCTGCTGCCCCCTCCTCGTTTCCCTCAAGGATCAAGGCGGGGATCTCTCCCGCCAGGCAGGCGGAAGAACCAATGAGCCCTTTTGAATGCCGGGCAAGAAGATCGTGGTCAATCCGCGGCCGGTAGTAAAATCCGTCCGTGTTGGCAATGGAAACCAGCTTGACCAAATTGTGGTATCCTTCCAGGTCCCGGGCCAGAAGGATCAGGTGATTGTTTCCTCCCTTCCGGTCCCGGCAGGTATGCCCTAGCGGATCAAGGTACACTTCGCAGCCGATGATGGGCTTGACTCCGCAAGCGCAGCATTTTTCGTAGAACTCCACCGTCCCGTACATGGCGCCATGATCCGTTAACGCGACCGCGGGTGATCCCCACTCCGCGACCCTGGCTGCAATCTCAGAACAGCGGATCGCCCCGTCAAGCAGGCTGTATTCGCTATGAACGTGGAGGTGAACAAAGGGGTCCTTCATTCCCCTGCGCTCCCTTCTTCAAACCCGCCGATTCCGCCTTCCTGATCATCCGTCCTGACCAGCAGGATTTCACCGCCAAACCAGCTGAGCATCTCCTCAATCGTTGCATTCCTGGAAGCACCCCTGGCAGGTTCGGCCTCCGGCCGCGTCTCTTGAATCCTTTTCCCTCGCTCGGAGTCGTCAGCCTGGTCCCTGCGCAGCCAGGGGATCCCATTGGGATCTTCCCCCGCAGGAACCGTTTCCATGGCCGGAGTTTCCTTCTCGAGAAACCGGTCCTTCCCGCAACAGAAAATGAAGGGGATCTCCCCGAGGGCCCCTTCCTTCAGGACATGGAAGCGTCTTCGGTTCCGCTCAAGCCGAATCAGTTCATAGCAGATCCGGTCCCGCTGGGGAAAATCCACCTCGACTCCTCCTTTTCCCGCCAAAACACGGGCTGGAGCAATCGCCGCCACAATCTGCCGGTCTTCCGGATCCCGGCTTTCCAACAGTCCGATCCAGAAACGGCGAATCGCATCGATATCGATCGCCGGCAGCGCATCGGAGGAGGGTTGCGTTTCCGGGTCAGGGACGACCGGAGAGGGGCGAGGGATCCTTTCATCCCGGGGAAGCGTCCGCTCCTGTTGGAGAGGCATAGCGGCCCCCTCCGAGATCGGGCCGGAAGCAAGCGCGGCCCGACCAAGACCCTCGAGAAGAAGTCCTGCCAGGACATCGGTGCGCATCCCCGTCCGGACACGGCTGATCAGCCGGGAAAGGGTGTCGAGACAGGCGCGGAGTCCCTCCAACGTCCAGAACGGAACCTCACCAATTAGAAAGGCTCTTTCCTCTCCCGAAAGCTCAAGGCCCTCCAGGGCGGTTTCTCCCCATGCCTTCAGGATCCACAGATCCCGAAAGATCAGGAACAGATTTTCCAGAATCCTCTCCATTGAGGTTCCCTTCCTCAGGGACTCCATGAGCTCTGAAACCGCCAGGTCAGGCGTGGTTCGGAAGGATGCCGTGAACCTTTCCATTTCGCAACGACTCCCTCCGCCCAGGAGGGCTCTTACGGAATCGATTGTTACGACCCCCGATCCAAGCGGGATCGCCTGCTCGAGGAGCGACAGGGCATCTCGCATCGCTCCGTCCGCCTGTCTTGCAAGTTCCCAGAGCGCGGCCTCATCCGCGGTGATCCCTTCTTTTTCGCAAACCAGGGACAATCGTGTGGCGATGTCTTTTCCGGAAATCCTTCGAAACGGGATGTGCTGGCACCGGGAACGGATCGTGACCGGAACCTTGTGAGGCTCCGTTGTCGCGAGGATGAAAACAGCGTGGGACGGCGGTTCCTCCAGGGTTTTGAGAAGCGCGTTGAAAGCCGGTTCTGTGAGCATGTGAACCTCGTCGATGATGTAGACTTTCCTTCGGGAGGAAAAGGGAGCAAGCGAAACATGGGCTTTCAGTTCCCTGACCTCGTCGATCCCCCGGTTGGAAGCGCCGTCAATTTCGACAACATCGAGGCTCTCCCCCGCCGTGATCGCCAGACAGCTTGGGCAACTCCCGCAGGGCTCGGCCCCGTGATTGTCATCCGTGCAGTTGAGCGCTTTCGAGAGGATCCGGGCCAAAGACGTCTTCCCACATCCCCTGGGCCCGGAAAACAGGTACGCATGCACGGTCTTCCCTGTTTGAAGGGAACGCCGGAGCACCGAAACCGCTGCATCCTGACCTACGACCTCCTCAAAGCGCAATGGCCGGTAGCGCCGGTAAAGGGAAACGTAGCGGACCGGAGAGGAAAAAATTCCTTTTTCGCTCATCCCAGGATGGCTCCTTTCTTAAAGGAGGTAATGTCCCATGGGATGGACCCGCTGGGCTTCGATCAAAGCTTTTTTTAGATTTTCCGACAGGACATCCAGTGAGTCCATTCCAGCCGGCAGGTCGCTTTCCCTGACAACCGCTTTCTGGCCGACCCGGAGGACTCGACTCTTCCCATCCGGACGGACTTCAATCTCGTTGGACATCAACTCCATCTGGAGGGACTGATCCAGTCCACGTTTGACCCCCTCCATCAGGACTCGAACCTTCTCGCCGACAGGGCCCCGCCAGATGGCCTTCCCATCCACGGTCATCACAAACCGGTCTTCCTGGGACTCAATGGAAATCCTCAGCAGGTGAAGGGGTTCCTTCCGATGGAGAGCCCAGCCGGAATTCCGGATAAACTTGACCATGTATCCGATTCTCTCCGGAATTTCCGGGTGATCCATGAAAACGCCGGGATTCACGTAAGGGTGTTTCAGCTGCTCTTCGGCAAGCCTTTCCATCACGGTCACCGAGGCCGCAACCGGAAACCCCGTAGCATGCAGGATTCGAAGGGCCCCCAGGTCCGCCTCCTTTTCTAGGTCCCTCCCATAGGCATTCAGGATCGCTACCTGGGCAATGTTTGCCATGATCATTGCGGCGGCTTCCCCCCGGCTGGCGACCGCAACGGCCAAAGCAAGCAGGGAAAGTCGCTCGTTTCTCGCCGACTGGATCATCCCATGGCTGTTGTCCGCATGGATCATCTCGTGGGCCATGACCGAGGCCAGTTCGGCATCGCTTTTTGCAAAATCCAGCATGCCGGTCGTAAAGTAGATGAAACCTCCGGGCAGCGAAAACGCGTTGGGTTGTTTTTCGCGGATAAGCCGCACCTCATAGGGAAAGGGTTTCCTAGCCTCCGGCAGGATTTTTTGAAGGATCGCGGCAAGCCGGGCAACAGGGACGGGGTCTGTAACCCTTTCCCATTTCTTTTCGACTTGCTCGCAAACCTTCTTCCCCAGGGCAACTTCCCTTTCGTCCTCTTTGGAGAGGGCACCCATTGCCTGGGGAGGCGAAACAGCGAACAGCGCGATCAGGACCAGAAAGACGAACGTTTTTTTCCTCAACAGGGAATCTCCTTCCCGGTCATCCTGATGAAGGGGAGAAATCCTTCGGGGCCTGAAATGAGAGGCTGCAACCATTTTACCATCAGGAGGAAATGGGACGTCCCGGATCGTTTCCTCGACTAACCGGCTATGCAATCAAAAAGGGAGTCGAGAAGACAGTGCCCCCAATCTCTGAGGAGATCCCGGACCTCCCGGTAGGTTTCAAGGGGTTTGCCATATGGATCGGGGATGTCTGGAAGTTCGAGGGTTCGGATGCGTGAAAGCTCTTCCGGATACTGAGCGAGCAGCGACGCCACATGCTCGGCCGTCATGCCGACGACGTGGTCGGCTCTCTTCACAAGGGTGTGAGTCAACTGGCGACTCCGGTGCCCGGAAAGATCAATCCCCCATTCCTTCATCACCTCAATGGCATAGAACGATGCGGGGAGACCGTCAACCGTGAACAATCCAGCGGAAGAAACCTCCCCCTGGATCCCCCGTTCCCTCATGAGCTTACGGAGGAGTCCTTCCGCCATGGGACTTCTGCAGGTGTTTCCCGTACAGACGAGAAGAATCCGATAGGGGCGCGTCAACTTCTGGCTCAGGCAAACGATGGGGATTCCTCCTCCAGCATGATGCGCTCAAGGAGATCTGCCCTGTTCACCACACCGACCAGGATTCCATCCCGGACAACCGGTGCCCGCTTTAAGTGGTTGCGTATCAGGGTAATGGCTACATAGAAGTCGCTGTCCTCTTCCGAGAAGCTGACGATTTCTTTCGCCATGATCTTGCTCACGGGATCCTTTCCGATTTTCTTCAGTCTCTTCTGGAATTGGCCATAGTCCGGGATAAAGGAGGGATCCTGCAGATAATCGAAGTACCCCGGCAGAGCGGCTTTCACAATATCCTTCTCGCTGACGAAGCCCACAACCCTTCCGGCCCCATCCACCACGGGCAGGCCTGACACCCGGTGGCGAGTCAGGATCTCGATGGCTTCCGAAAGGGTCGTTTCAGCAGAAAGGGCAGTCAGGTCCCGGTCCATCACTTCACAGATTCTCATCTCGATTGCCCCTTCCTACAAAAGCCTTTCGAAGCGGATCCGGGGGATCTGCCGTTCCACGGCGGCGCGGTCCCTGATCCCCTTTTCCACGTGAAGCGCATTCTCTAGCGCAGCGGCCATCCCGAACACGATCCGATCTTTCGTTTCCATTCTTTCCTGGCCTCCGAGGATCAACCCAGCGATCAGCGCTTCCCCCGAGCCGAACATCGAAACGATTCCCTTCCTGTCGAACTCTGCCAGGAAAACGCCTTCATGGGTACAAAATACGTTCCCATAGGTTCTGTAGGAAGCGATCACCCATTCGACCCCGTGAGAATGCACCCTTTGGACCGCTTCAATGAGATTGTCCAGGCTGTTCAGGGCTACCCCTTCATAGGTCGCCATGAATCGCTGATCCACTTTCGCGTACGTCGGCCCTTCGTCAAGGGCAGCCAAAAGAGGAGCCCCAGCCGCGTCGATCAGCGTCGGGATTTCTCTCTGCTTTGCGAGTCGGATCAGTTCGCAGTAGAAATCCTGAGGGACGCCGGGAGGGAGAGACCCTCCCAGCACCACCAGTTCCGTTCTCTTGAGGATCCGTTCGTAATTCGAAAGGAAACGGGCGATCTCGTCCTCGCTGATGTAGGGACCTAGTTCGGCCAGACCCGTTTCAACCTTCCCGACCTCGTCCACAATGTAGACATTGGTCCGTGTTTCTCCCCGGACATGCAGGAAGTTCGTCGTGATTTGCGCCTTTCTAAGGACGTCCCGGACATACTCTCCGCTGAACCCGGCAAGAAATCCCATTGCCGCGGTTTCTACTCCCAGCTGCTTGAGAATCAACGAAACGTTGATTCCTTTTCCACCGGGCGAACGCTGCACCCGGGAGACTCTAAACCAGCCTCCTGGCCGGAATTCGGGAACGACGTACTCCTCGTCGATGGCGGGATTCAGCGTGACTGTGACGATCAAGGGCACTCTCCCCTTTCGATGCTTGCCTCTCTTTTACAGGCCCTTCAACTCCTCCGCGGAATGGATTTGCAAACGCTTGAGGACCTCTCCCTTCCGAATCTTCAAAGCGGAGGGCAGTGATTGCACCTGCAGCTTCTCGGCCATCCTCGAGTTCTTGTATCCATCCACGAGCACCACCCGGTTCCATTCTGGGCTCGCTTCGATCTCGGCTGCAAGCCTCACCTGGGCCTCGTCGACGCTCGAGAAGAAAACCGCGGTGACCTCTTCCGGCTCCAGGAGTTTCCCTTCCAGGTGAACCTGCTCCGAGATGTAGGCATAGGCTGCCATTGCTGCCGTTGCACCATCCCCAGCCGCAGTGACGACCTGCCGGAGGTATTTATCGATCAGGTCTCCTGCGGCAAAGAGCCCCTCGATCGACGTTTCCATCCTTTCATTCACCCGAAGCCATCCACCTTTAGCGGTCTTTAGACGGCCCGAATCGATCAGAGGCTTCAAAAACCCGATATTCGGCTCATTCCCAATGAAAACGAAGACCCCGGATACGGGGAGAACGGTTTTCTCGCCCGTTTTGACGTTTTTCAGGGAAAGGCTTTCCACCATATCGGTTCCACGAATCTCCTCCACGACAGAATCCCAGATGACGGAGATCTTCGGGTTGCTGAGGGCCCTCTCCACCGCGATCCGGTCGGCCCTGAAGGAATCCCGGCGGTGAATGATGGTGACCTTCGATGCAAACTGGGTCAGGTAAACCGCTTCTTCCACTGCGGTGTTCCCTCCCCCGATGACCGCAACTTCCTGGTCTTCGAAAAAGGCTGCGTCGCAAACCGCGCAATAACTCACTCCCCGGCCCGTAAACTCGGCCTCCCCCGGGCATCCCTGCTTTTTAAAACTTGCCCCGGTTGCCAGAAGGATCGCCTGAGCCTCAACGGGTCCCTTGTCGGTCACGACAATTTTCTTGCCGTCCTTGAATTCGATGGCCTCCACTTCCGCCTCCCGGAATTCCGGGGTAAACTTTTCCGCGTGTTCCCTGAACATGTCCGCGAGTTCCTGTCCGCTCGCGTGCTTCACGCCCGGCCAGTTTTCGATCTCATCCGTCGTGTTGATCTGGCCCCCAGGCAGGCCCTTTTCCAGAATCAGGACATCCAGCCCAGAACGCCTGCCGTAGATCGCGGCGGTCAGGCCGGCCGGTCCCGCTCCGATGATGACAAGCTCCCTCTTTTCCATCGTTTCGTCCTCCCCCGAGAAAATTGGCTTTGAAGGCCCTTCCGTTCTTCGATTCTTCCTTTCGTTCTATTCTAAGCAAATCCTAACGATGGCGCCAGACGGCAATCCGGTCCTTCCCGGCCCAATCCCTTTTGACCCAGGCGAGTTCAAGAGCCGGGCTCGATACCGTTTTGAGCCTCTCGGCCTGCTCTTCTCCGCCAATTTCAAGCAGAAGCCATCCACCGGGAAGAAGGGCGCTCTCCGCCTCCCGCAGAATGTTCCGAACCTGTTGGAGTCCATCGGGGCCTCCGTCCAGCGCCAGGATGGGTTCGTAAAGCCGGACATCTTCCATCAGGGACGGGATTTCCGAGGATGGAATATAGGGTGGGTTTCCCACGATCAAGTCGAAGGGGAGCCAGGCTGAGGGAATCTGTCGGATCGAGCTCCCGTGCCAAAGGAGCGCCCGATGCTGGAAAGGAAAGCGGACCAGGTTGCGCCAGGCCCAGGCGAGGGCAAGCGGGCTTTTTTCCATCATTACAGCCATGGCTTCTTCCCGCTCTGCAAGAAGGGCAAGCGCTAGGCATCCGCTCCCCGTACCCCAGTCGAGGAAACGCCCCTTGCTGAAAAGCTCAAGCGCCGTCTCGACCAGGAGCTCGGTCTCAGGACGCGGGATCAGGCAGCCGCGGCCAACAAGCAGATCCAGCCCCCAGAAAGAAGCCCTGCCCTTCAGATACGCCACGGGAACACGAGCAATCCGGGCTTCAGCGAGGCTGAAAAGTCGATGCACCTCTTCGGGCTTTACCTGTCGTTCCGGGTGGGCTAGCAGATCCTCGCGAGAACACCCGAACACCTCCGAGCAGAGGATGTCGGCCTCCAACGCCGCTAAGGGAATCCCGCTTTTCCGAAGCCTTTCACGAACCTCAAAGCGGACTTGCCCTCGGTTCATGCTTCAGGCACTCCTAGCTTTCCAGGTTCTTCAGCTTTTCGGCCTGATCCGCAAGGTTAAGGGATTCGATGAGTTCCTGGAGATCCCCGTCCATGACCTGGTCCAGTTTATAGAGGGTCAGTCCGATCCGGTGGTCCGTGAGCCGGTTCTGCGGGAAATTGTAAGTCCGGATCCGTTCGGACCTGTCCGCGGTTCCGATTTGTCCCCTGCGCTCCGATGCAAGAGACTCCTGCTGCTTCTGAAGTGCACTATCGTAGAGCTTGGCTCGGAGCATGGCCATGGCTTTAACCCGGTTCTTCAGCTGAGACCGCTCGTCCTGGCAGGAAACCACCACGCCGGTGGGGATGTGCGTGATCCTCACGGCCGAGTCGGTCATGTTCACGTACTGGCCTCCAGCCCCGCTAGCCCTGTAGGTATCGATCTTGAGGTCTTCCGGGTTGATCTGGACATCCACCTCGTCCGCTTCGGGCAGGACGGCAACCGTCGCGGTGGAAGTGTGAATGCGCCCGCTCGCCTCGGTTACAGGAACCCGCTGGACCCGATGCACACCGCTCTCGTATTTCAGTTGGCTGTAAGCCCCTTTATTGGGTATTCTAAAAGCAACTTCCTTGAATCCCCCGATCCCGGTCTCGTTCAGGGTCAGCAGCTCCGTGGACCACCCCTGACGCTCCGCGAACCGGACATACATGCGGTAGAGGTTCGCGGCAAAAAGGGCTGCTTCTTCTCCGCCGGCACCTGCCCGGATTTCGACGATCACGCTTCGGTCATCATTCGGATCCTTCGGGATCAGGAGAAGCCCGATCCGCTTTTCCAGCTCCGAGAGGACCGCCTCCAGCCTTTCGATCTCTTCTCTTGCCATTTCTTTCATTTCGCTTTCGTCGGTGTCGAAGAGTTCTCGGGCTTCCTGCAATTCTCTACGGACCGCCTCATATTCCCTGAACGCCCCCACGATCTCGGAAAGGTCGGAATGTTTCTTGGCTACCCTTTGGAGCTCCTGGGGGTTTCCCACGACTTCCGGAAGCGTCATAAGCCTTTCAAGTTCAATATAGGTTTTCTCAACTTCCTCGAGCTTCTTCACAAAATCCATCCGTCATCCCTCCATCAAACCTAGAGGGGCCGAGCCCTTCCCCGCTTCGTTTCCGAGTGCCAGTTCAAGGGCTTTTCGCGCAACGCCAGCTGTTCTTCCCCCGGCTCCCTGGTTGTCAGGTACTGAATCCAAAGGGTCGGGAACAACAGCCATTTCCCGGCCCTCGGAATGCTCGACGCCCCTCGGATGATTTCGTAAGCGACTCCGATCACTAGGGGAAAAAGAAGAATGCGACAGCCAACCCTCCAGAAAAGTGAGCCGTTTCCTGCCAGTGCGAAAACAACGATGCTGACCGCAACGATCACGAGGAGAAAGGACGTCCCACACCGCAGGTGGAACCGGGAACTCGATCTCAAGGAACGAAACGTCCCCATGGGGAGGCCGGCTTCATACGCATTGATCACCTTGTGCTCGGCACCATGGTATTCAAACACCCTTCTCATGTCCTTCCAGAGTCCAATCACAGCGATATAGGCGATGAAAACCGCCGCACGGATCAATCCTTCAAGGATCCGCCCTTCCCAGGCGTTTCCCCAGTCCTGTCCGTAAAGGCGGTCCGTCAGCCAGACCGGAAAGGCGACAAAGAGGGCTATGACTAGGGACAAAGCAATTCCCACCGTGAGGGCCATTTCCTTTGCTGAAACCTGGCCATCCTCCCCCAGGGCGACCTCCGCGGAGAGCGCAAGGGCTTTGTAGCCGATCGTCAGCATCTCGGCCATTGTCGCCAGTCCACGAAGGATGGGGAGCTTCCAAATCCCCGCAGCCGCCCAGGGCACGTTGGGCCAGACCTTTTCGAAAAGGGTCCCGTCTTCCTTTCGGACAGCCAGGGCCCACTGCCCTCTCCCCCTCATGAGGACCCCTTCAATGACTGCCTGTCCGCCAACCGGAAGCCTTTCTGGCTTTTCGGCAGATTCTCCGACCGCCGTTAGGCTGCCGAGCAAAAAAAGACAGCCAGCTCTAAGGTTTTTCAAGGAGGTCCTCCATGCTGGAATAAGGCTCACCGCAGGGCCGCTCCTCCGGGCAGCCACCCTTCGTCAGACAACCGGGGCCTGCTACGGCAAACAGGAGGGGGGCTTTTTCTCTCGCGAGGCACAGCATCTGTCTGGCAACTTCCCGGATTTCCCACTGCGCTCTTTTGCACAGCCGGAGGGAAAAGAAGTGGAGAAGCTCTCTGGCGTTCATCGTCACGACGAGATGGGTGACACAGGCATTGGGCAGCACGTACCGCGCATCTTCGGGAGGCACTCCCCGAGCCAGGAGTTCCCCGTATGCAGCGTAGGCCATTCGGATCGCCTCCCTGAAAAAGGGAAGCGCCTCCGCATTCGTTTCCACGGTTTGCGGGGTGACCACTTCCGCCTTTTCAGCGCGGACATATCGCTGGCTCTGCTGGCTGAAGCTCGCAATCCGGTGCCGAACCAGCTGGTGCGAGCAGGCCCGGCTGATCCCGTCTACCCCGAACACGAACGAAGCGTGCTCAAAGGGGGAAAAGTGTCCACTTCGAGAGAGATGTTTCAAGAGACGAACCGTCTCTTCGGGTTTTAACTCGGAAACGAGCTCGCTTGCAGTTCCCGGGCTGTAGCATAGACGCGCAGCGGCAGCGACGATCCTGTCCGCTTCCGGGGTCCATGTGATGAGCCGAACCAAAGGGGGCATCGTTGCGCTTCCTTTCCTTATGAGAAAGGGGAGCTTGCGCTCCCCCTTAATTTTCTTCTTCTTTCCTCTGACCGTAATCCACCCCGGCGTATTTCTTTTGGAATTTCTCCAGCCTCCCCGCCTCGGCAGAGACGAAGCGCCCCTTCTTGCCGGTGTAGAAGGGGTGACAGGCGTTGCAGACCACAACCTTCAGCTCTTTGCTCGTCGAGCGGGTCTCGAATGTGTTGCCGCAAGCACAGACAACCTTGCATTCCTCATAGCGGGGATGGATGTCCTTTTTCACGGTGGAGCACCTCCATACGGACTTTTCTAAGACTACACGCAGAAGCAAACTTTATCACAGACACTTGTCGATGGCAAGGGAACATCAGATGTGCATGACTCCCAGGCCGCACCTTTCATGGTGAGCCACGGCGTGATATGCCGTGTCGCCGACCATCGAAACAGCAATCCAGTTCCTGTTCCTGACGATTGCCAGTTTCGCGCCGATGCTGGCCTCCAGCGTTCCAAGAGAAACAAAGCCGTTGATGGCCTCAAGAGCCGCGTGCATCAGGGCATGCATCTCCCTCGGCTTCTTATCGACAACTCCGGCATTCAGAGCGGCCCCCACCAGAGCCCTTGTGATTTTCTGCGGCAATTCGCTCGCCACTCCGCCGACTTCCGTCGCCACGGACTTCCATCCCTCCTCGCCAAGCAGGGCTTTCAACTCTTCCTCCGACTTCTTGTCGGTCGTGCAGGAGAGCAACAAAGCCGCACGGCCTACCTGGCTTTCCTCCGTAAATTTCAATCTCACCGGCAGTTCGAACCCGCGCATCGAATTTTCCTGCCGCCCGCTGTCTTCCTGGATTGGTTCAGCTTGCTGTCCATCCAGGGAGGTGCCTTTCACCCCGAAAATTTCCCTGAGTTTCATCCTAAAAGGCCTCCCTCTCTCTACCCTGAGTTGAAACGGGATTATTATAACGCATGTCCAGAGCCTTCCTGGCAGCCGGTTGAGATCCTCCCCTTTTGATGATAAAATGCCAAGTGGAGTTTCAGGGCTTTTTTTTGCTTTGTCGTTGTTTTGTTCCTTTCGGTTGGGCGAGATTAAAAAAATACTTTTAAAGGGGGAGTTCGCTTTATGAAGAAGATCCTGTTCCTTTCGTTGGCTGCGCTCTTGATGGTCGGACTCGTTGCCGGCAATGCCTCCGCCAAGACGTTCGTATCGATTGCCACAGGCGGGACCGGCGGCACGTATTACCCGATCGGCGGTGGAATCGCTCAAGTCGTCAGCAAGTACGTTCCTGACCTCCAGGTAACTGCCGAGACGGGGAACGCTTCTGTTGCGAACCTCAACCTGATCGGAACCCACAAGATCGAGATGGCAATGGTCCAAAACGATACGGCTTACTGGGCCTACAAGGGCAAGGCGATGTTTAAGGAAGAGTTTAAGAATGTGCGCGCCATCGCCTCTCTTTATCCCGAGCATATCCAGTTGATTGCCTTGAAAAGCTCCGGGATCAAGACCCTCGCCGATCTGAAAGGCAAGCGGGTTTCCGTCGGGGCCCCGGGCTCTGGTGTGCAGGCTGACGTAAGCGCGATCTTTCTTTCGACGGGCTTGAAGTATTCTGACATGAAGACCGATTTCCTTGACTTCAACGCCACCACGCAGCGCTTCAAAGATAACCAGATCGATGCCGGATTCGTGGTCGCAGGGTATCCGACAGCTTCCGTCATGGACCTGGCCACCACAAAGGACATCACTCTCGTGAACTTTGACAAGGCGACGCTTGAGAAACTGCAGAAGGACAGCCCCTTCTTCGTTCCCAGCGTCATTCCCGCCAACACCTACAAAGGCGTGACGACTGACACCCATACCCCGGCCGTCATGGCGATCCTTGTTGTGGATGCAAAGGTCCCGGACAAAGTGGTCTACGATTTCACCAAAGCCTTCTGGACACACATCGGGGAAATCCAGAACGTTCACGCCAAGGCGAAGCTGATCACCCTGCAAACCGCTATGGATGGAATCACCGTCCCGGTCCACCCCGGCGCCGCGAAGTACTACAAGGAAGCGAAGGTCAAGGTCCCCGAGATCAAGTAATTCGGGACTTCGGAACAAACAAAAAGGAAGAGGCGGAGGGGTACTCCCCGCCTCTTCCTTTTTTGTTTGTTCTTGAAAACGTTTATGCCTAGAACAGGCCGGTGATGCGGCCCTGGTCGTCCACGTCGATGAACTCCGCCGCCGGGTGCTTCGGAAGCCCTGGCATCGTCATGATCGTCCCGCAGATGGGCACCACGAAGCCCGCTCCCGCCGACAGCCTCACTTCCCGCACCAGGAGCCTCCACCCCTTCGGCCTCCCGATCTTCCCGGGATCGTCCGACAGGCTCATCTGCGTCTTGGCCATGCACACCGGCAGGTTCCCGTACCCCCGCTCCTGGAGCTCGTCCAGGAACTTCGACGCGCTCTCCGCGTAGTCCACTCCCTCCGCCCCGTACACGTGCGTGGCGATCTTCTCGATCTTCTCCTTCAGCGGCAAGCCCAGCTCGTACAGCGGGTGGTACCCGTTGGCCTTCTTCATGGACGAGAGCACCTTCTCCGCCAGACCGATTCCGCCCTCTCCGCCCTTCTCCCACACTTCCGACAGCGCCGCCTCGTGGCCGCGACCCCTCACGTGCTCCAGAACGTCCTCCAGTTCCCCTTCCGTGTCCGTCGGGAATCGGTTCAGCGCCACCACCACCGGCACCCCGAACTGCGACAGGTTCTCCAGGTGCGCGTCCAGGTTCCCGAATCCCCTCTTCAGCGCCTCCCGGTTCTCCCCCTTCAGCTCCGACTTCGACACCCCGCCGTGCATCTTCAGCGCACGCACCGTCGTCACCAGCACCACCGCCTGCGGGTGGAAGCCCCCGTACCGGCACGCGATGTCCATGAACTTCTCCCCGCCCAGGTCCGAGGCGAATCCCGCCTCCACCACCGCGATGTCCGACAGCTTCAGGGCCATCTTCGTGGCGGTCAGCGAGTTCGTCCCGTGGGCGATGTTCGCGAAGGGACCCCCGTGCACGAACGCCGGCACGTGCTCGATGGTCTGCACCAGGTTCGGGTTCAGCGCCTCCTTCAGCAGCGCCGCCATGGCCCCTTCCGCCTTCAGGTCGTGCGCCGTCACCATTCTCCCGTCCCGCGTGTACGCCACCACGATCCGCCCCAGCCGTTCCTTCAGGTCCTTCAGGTCCTTCGCCAGGCACAGGATCGCCATGACCTCCGACGACACGGTGATGTCAAACCCGCTCTCCCGCGGGATCCCGTTCCCCTTGCCCCCCAGGCCCAGCACGATGTGCCGCAGCGCACGCTCGTTCATGTCCATGACCCGCCGGAACACCACCTGCCTCGGGTCGATCCCCAGCTCGTTCCCCTGCTGAAGGTGGTTGTCCAGCATCGCCGACAGCAGGTTGTGCGCCGCCGTCACGGCGTGGATGTCCCCCGTGAAGTGCAGGTTGATGTCCTCCATCGGAAGCACCTGGGAGTACCCGCCTCCCGCCGCTCCTCCCTTCACCCCGAAGCACGGACCCAGGGACGGCTCCCTCAGGCAGATCATGGCCTTGTGCCCCATCCTCGCCAGCGCCTGCGTCAGGCCGATGGTCGTCGTCGTCTTCCCCTCGCCCGCCGGCGTGGGCGTCGTGGCCGTCACCAGCACCAGCTTCCCGTCCGGCCGACCCTCCAGCTCCTTCATGAAGTTCAGGTCGACCTTCGCCTTCGTCTTCCCGTAGGGGATCAGGTACTCCTCCGGGATCCCCGCCTTCTCCGCGATCTCCCCGATCGGCAGCAGCTTCGCTCCCTGCGCGATCTCGATGTCCGACGGCACCGTCATGCGTTCTCCCCCTCTACGATCTCTGATGACTTGAAAAGGGGGGAGATTTACCCCCCTTAGTGCAACCAAAAGCTTCCCTTTCAGTGTTGCCTTCCTAGATGAACTCCTCGAGCATGCGGGCGAATTCTTCCTCTTTTCCCTTCAGGATGTGGTAGACGTGCTCGTCCGCCGGGAACTGCCCCTGCTTCACCTCGGAGATGTAGGCCCGGAACGCCTCGATCTCCACCTCCGCCACGTTCGCGTACTTCTTGACGAATTTCGGCGTGAACGCCTGGAACAGGCCCAGCATGTCCCCGCAGATGATCAGCTGCCCGTCGCACGGCGCCCCGGCTCCGATGGAATACACCGGGATCGTCAGCTTCTTCCAGATGAACTCCGTCAGCTCCGGCGGCACCGCCTCCAGCAGGAGGGCGAACGCTCCGGCCTCCTGCACCGCCAGCGCGTCCTTGATCAGCTCCCGCGCGCTCTCCGGATCCCGCCCCTGGGCCTTGAATCCCCCCAGCTGCCCCGAGCTCTGCGGCGTCAGGCCGATGTGACCCATCACCAGGATCCCCGCGTCCGCGATCGCCCGGATCCGGCTCGCCACCCGGCGGCCTCCCTCCAGCTTCACCGCGTCCATGTCCGCTTCCTTCAGGAAACGCCCCGCGTTCCTCACCGCGTCCTCGTCCGACACCTGGTAGCTCAGAAACGGAAGGTCCCCGATGCAGAACGTGTTCGGCGCCCCCCGGCGCACCGCCTGGGAATGCCGGATGCAGTCCTCCATCGTCACCGGCACCGTCCCCGGGTATCCCAGCACCACCATCCCCAGGGAGTCCCCCACCAGGATCATGTCCATCCCGGCCGCTTCCGCGAACGTGGCCGTCGGGTAGTCGTACGCCGTCACCCAGGCCGCCTTCTCCCCAGACTGCTTCATCTGCACCAGTTCCAGACGCCCCTTCTTCTTCGCCATGACGATCCCTCCGTTTTTTAATTTCTCATTCCCGAAACCCCAACTCGATCGAAATTGAACGAGCAGTCATTTGAACCAACTCCGCCATCCTCGATCTTTCCGGGGAATCCGCTAGCACTCTGTAACTCGGGAACGCAATGCTTACCGCAGCCACTGGCTTCCCCTGAAAATCCCTTATCGCTGCCGCCACGCACGAAAGGCCAGTAACGAGCTCCTCGTCATCTGATGCATATCCCTTGGCCCGGACTTTTTTTAATTGTTTTTTTAGTTCATCTAGATTTTTGACCGTGTGTTGGGTGAAAGCAGAAAAAACATCCCCCCTATAAAGCCTTTCCAACTCGTTTTCCCCAAGGAGAGCTAGGATCGACTTTCCCAGGCTTGTGGCATAGGCTGGGTAAGATTTTCCGACTCCCAGGTCCGCCTTTATCACCTCAGTGCTCTCAATCTTGTCCACATAGACGATATTGCCCCCGTCTATTACAGCTAAGTTGACTGTCTCTCGTGTGCTAATCGCAAGCGCTTCCAGGTGCGGCCTGGCTTTTCCGAGGATCCGTCGCCTATCGACAATACCTGCCCCCATTTGAAAAAGCTTGAGGGTGTTCGAATACATCTGGTTGGAGGGATCTTGCCGAATGTATCCTCTGACGCAAAGAGTCTGAACAATCCTGAAAACAGTCGTCTTGTCCAGTTCGACTGCCTGCCCAATCTGAGTGATGCCCAGCTTTTCCTCCCTGCTCAAAAGCTCAAGAATATCGAGCGCCCTGTTAATTGACTGAACCAGTGGAATCTTAGCCATTGCACGGCCCCCTGTTCCGAATAACGAAACATACGTTTCGCAAACTCTACTTCATTATTGGCCGGCTAGTCAACTACGTACCATTAAAGTAATTTTTCACTTTACCGAATTGTTTGACATTTTCTTGATTGTAAACTATCCTACGTTTGTGGCTATGAAGAAAATTTTTCATCTTTATATCAATGGGGGGTATTTTTTCATGACGAGTGTGATCCTAGAAGGAAACGCTCTCGAAAGGATCTCGACCGTCGCGAAGAACCTTAGCCCGAAGCAGCACAAGCTTGCCCGCTATATCTTCGAAAACAGCCTGCAAGCCAGCTTCATGAACATTACCACGCTGTCGGGAGCTGCGGGAGTCAGCGAATCGACGGTCGTGAGGTTAGCGAACGCATTGGGGTATCCCGGATTCCCAGAGCTCCAGCACTCGCTGAGAGAAATCGCCCAGGGGCAAATCTCTTCTCTAGACAAGTACTCCCTTGACGGTGAAGGAAACAACCTGCCTCTTTTCAAGAAGGTATTCAACCTAGAAATGACCCTGCTACGGGACACGATGGAAAATATTCCTGAGGAAAACTTTGAGAGCGCCATCCAAAAACTCCGGGAAGCTTCCCATGTGTTTGTCGTTGGCGCTGGCCCCAACCAGTCTGTGGCGGTGTATTTCTCCTTCTTCCTGCAAGTCCTGCGCCCCGGAGTTTCGATGATTTCCAACCTGGACCTCGGGCTGTCCCACTTGCTGAAAAGCCATAGCAAAGGCTCCCTGGCCGTAATTTTCAGTTTTCCGCGCTACCCGGCAGTCACGCAGAAGATAGCCGAGAAATTCAACGAACGGCATATCCCCGTTATCGGCATTACCGATAGCTCCTTATCCCCTCTTGCACCCCTTTGCGATTTCCTCTTCGAGTCCAAAATGAGATTCATCTCTTTCATCGATCCATCGGCGGCAACCATGGCCCTGATGCATTCTCTGCTCATCGGCCTGTTCCTGAAAGACCCCGCCTACGCAAAAAAACAGCTTCGCCATTTCGAAGACCAGATCCAGCAGGACAAGTACTTCCTGAGGCAGGACCTCGACATTGTAGATTTGCTTTAGAGGGGGGGGAGAAAACAAAGGAATGACAGGCAAGGTCCTTGGTTTTTCTATCAGGCACTTGAAACGGAAAGAAACGACCATCTTTATCGCGGAAAAGGGGGAAATAGCAATGAAGGTAAGGTTTCGCCTGTTCAGCCTGGTAACAATCCTTTTGTTCGGTCTGGCAATGGTGGCATCCTTCAGCTCCACCGCTTCCGCCGCAGAAAAGCTCGTGCTCAGAATGGCCGGACAGAGCCCCATCGAGTACCAAGGCACAATCCACCAGATGGAGTTCAAGAAAACCATCGAGGCAGCCACGAAGGGCCGTATCCAGATCAAAGTCTACCCCGCAAACCAGCTGGGCGACTATACCCAGGTCTACGAGGAAATCATGAAAGGCACCATCGACATGGCCCTGATTTCCGTCCCGAGCCAGTTCGACCAACGCCTTGAACTGACCTATGTCCCTTACCTCGCTGAAAATTACGACCAAGTCAAGAAATTCTTTGCACAAAACGGATTCCTGTTCAACACCCTAAGCAAGGTCCACGACAAGCTTAATGTCAAGCTCCTAGGTTTCAATATCGAGGGATTTGGCGGGCTAGGTAGCACAAAACCTCTCGTTGAACCCGCGAACCCGGCAGTCAAGAAGGGCATCCTGCTCCGCGTCCCGCCGATGGACGTCTTCAAGTTCTGGGCCCTCGCGCTCAACTTCCAGACCGTCACCGTCCCATACGCCGAGCTTTACACCGCCCTTCAGACCGGCGTGGCGGAAGGCTGGATCGGCGGCGCGCCCGTCCTGACCTACCTGAGCTTCCGCGACGTCATCAAGTACTACTATCAGTACAACGGACACGTAGAAAGCGAGTCGTGGCTCATTAACAAGGACCTTTGGAACAAACTCGACAAGGCTGACCAAAAGCTCTTCCTCGACACGGTGGCAAAGCTCCAGGCGAAGAGCATCGCGGTCTCAGAGAAGGAAGACAAGGAGTACCTCAAAAAACTCGCCGACGAAAGCAAGATCAAGGTGACGACTTTCTCCAACGCAGAACTGAAAAAATTCGCAGAAACGGTCCGTAAGACAGCGTGGCCCAAATTGAAGGATCGCCTGACCCCGGAGATCATGGATGCCTTGATGAAACAGTACTAGCGCCTCGAAACCGGGAGGCCGGGAAAAAACAGGCCTCCCGGCACTCTCCTCGCTTTCTTCAAGATGGTGTCTGAAAGGTGGGCAAGGACATGGCAGCCGAATGCCAGGAAACCCTCGCAAAAGGTTACTTGGAAGAATCCCACGGAACCGTCGCGAAAGCCCTATTAAAGGTCCTGCGCTTCATCATGATCTCGATGAACCTGACCGTGGCGGTCGTGATAGGAGTTGCCGCCGCCCTTCGCTACGTGTTCAAGATGGACATGTACGGCATAGAGGATTTCATCATCGTCTTCGCCTATTGGCTGTATTTCTCCGGCGGTGCTTACGGAGCCTTCGAAAACAGCCACATCACCGCCGACATCCTGACAGTCTACATGAAGAACAAGAAACTGAAGAGGGGAATTATCTGCTTCAGTTCACTCTGCACGGTTCTTCTTTCCGGTCTTTTCGCCTACTGGGGATGGCTCATGTTTTCCTGGCAACTGGCCAAAGGAGGTGCCTCCCCGGTCTGGAGGATCCCGCTCTACATTCCGCAAAGCGCCATCACCCTAGGCCTAACCCTGATGACATTTTATTTCGCGCTTCACTTCATTGAAAATCTTCGGCTTTTCCGCAAAGCTCTGTCCGGTAAAGCGGAGGTGTAGCCATTATGATCTACGTTGCCCTGCTCATTCTTCTGGCAGCTCTCGTCGTCGGGATCCCAGTTCCCTTCTCGTTCTTAGCTTCCAGCCTTTTCCTTGTGGTGACGGGCGGCTACAGTCCCAGCTTCCTTCTTCCTTACGGTTATAGCAAGATGAGCACAGTTGTCCTGCTGGCCATCCCCCTCTTCATTACAGCCGGTGGGCTTATGGAGCGTGGCAACATAGGCCAGCAGCTAATCGACATGGTCGATCTGTTTGTAGGTCGTCTCAAGGGAGGTTTGGGAGCTGTCGCTGTCGTCTCCTGCGCCGTGTTCGGCTCGATTACTGGTAGCTGTTGCGCCACTCTATCTTGTATCGGGGCCATCATGTTCCCCCGCCTCGAAAAGGCAGGTTATCCCCTCGGGCATTCTGCGGCCCTCATGGCGAACAGCGCCGTATTGGGGATTCTCATCCCGCCCAGCGCCATCATGATCCTGTATTCCTGGGTCGGAGGCCAGTCGGTGCTAGCCTGTTTCCTTTCCACCGTCATTCCCGGAATCATTCTGACCGTGCTTTTCGCCGTCTGCAACGTCTTCATGGTAAGGAAGAACCCCAATCTGGTCCTTTCCCAGGAGCTTGCCCCAGGGGAACTCGGCAGGCTGTTTGTCAAGAGGGGTTCAAGAGCCCTGCCAGCGCTCTTCATGCCCGTCATGATCCTCGGAGGCATCTACGGCGGGATGTTCACACCGACCGAAGCAGCGGCTCTCTCAGTGCTCTACGCCATCCCTGTAGGGATGTTTGTCTACGGAGGCCTGAACAAGGATTCCCTGAAAACCGTCCTCCTCGAATCAGCCACCACGACAGGGGTGGTCATGGTCATGCTTTACGCAGTCATGATTCTCAGCCGCCTCTACATCATGGAAGACATGCCCCAAAAGCTGCTCGAACTGTTGACCTCCGTCACGAAGAGCAAGATCGGGATCTTGTTAATCCTCAACCTCTTCATGGTCATCATGGGCATGCTCATGGACGATGTGAGCGCCGTCATGCTCTGTACGCCGATCCTGCTCCCGATCGCCCAGGCCATCGGGGTCCACCCGATCCACTTCGCGGCAATCCTTGGCGTGAACCTAGGAATGGGCAACATCACGCCCCCCTGCGCCCCAGTCCTGTACCTGAGCGGGCGCCTGAACGGCGCGGCGATCAGCGATACCCTGATGCCCACGATGACCCTGATCGCCTTCGGATGGGTACCCGTTTTGCTTCTGACGACCTATGTCCCGGAGCTGTCCCTCTGGTTGCCTAGACTGATTCTGGGCATCCGGTGACAAAAATACAACACATCAAGGAGATGACTGAGATGAACCGAGTGGTAACGACCGACAAGGCTCCTGCGGCAGTAGGGGCATACAGCCAAGGTGTTTACGCCGGCCCTTTCCTTTTCCTGAGCGGGCAGATCGCCCTCGACCCCCAAACCGGCAAAATGGTTGGTGGGGGTGACCCAGCGGCCGAAACGGTTCAGGTGATGAAGAACATCCAGGGAGTCCTGGAAAGCCAGGGGATGACGATGGACAACATCGTAAAGGCCGTCATCTATGCAGCCAGCATCAAGGACTTCAAAGCCATTAACGATGTTTACAAGTCTTTCTTCCCGAACGGCTACTTCCCGGCCCGCTGCTTCGTGGAAGTCGGAGGGATGGCACTGGATGCGAAAGTCGAGATCGACGTGATCGCGACAACGGAGCAATCCTGAACGGACAGGAGCGGCTTTCCTTGGGAACGCAATCTGCGATCGACATCCTGCGAAAGCACACTTTTTTGACCCTAGGCTGTACCGACCCGGTCGCGATCGGGCTGGCGGTGGCCCATGCCTGTCGGATCTCCGAGGGTGAAATCCGCGGAATCAAGGTACGCCTCGACAGGAATATCTACAAGGACGCCGTTTCTGTGGGTATCCCGGGGACGCACAGTTCAGGAGTGCATCTGGCGGCAGCCCTCGCCGCGATCAAGGGGCATCCGGAATCGGGACTAGAACTTTTCAAGGACGTCGAACCAACAGATATCGGCCTGGCCATGTCTTTTCTCGAAACCCACGACATCCGTTTCGAAATTGACGAGGAAGCCGAGGGGATCCGCATTGCGGCTACGGTCACGACCGAAAAGGGAGTTTACGAAGCACTGATTGAGGGAGCGCACAACCGCCTTGTCGAAAAGAGGGCAAACGGCAAAACCGTTTACCGAGCTGAAAAGGCATGTGACGAATCAGAAGATACCGACATGAACGGCCTTGACCAGCTCAGGGACCTGACCATGGAGCAAATCTTCGAACTACTGAAAGGCTTGCCTGACCGGGATCTCTCTTTCCTACTCGAGGGCGTCGCACGGAACCTCGATGCCGCAAAAGCCGGCCTTGCGGACCAGGCCGGGATGGAATTGGGCAGGTCGCTGGAAAAGCTGCTTGAGAACTCGCTCCTCCCGGATTCCCCCATCAACCGGATCCGCATTTTGGCCGCGGCAGCGGCAGACGCCCGGATGGGAGGCTTGAAAACTCCCATCTTCGGTTGCTACGGAAGCGGAAATCACGGCATTACCTTTTTCATCACCGTTGGCGAGATGGGGCGGTACCTGGGCAGGAGCGATGCGGAGATCGCAAGAGCCCTGGCGCTGGGACTTCTCGTTATCGGGGTCATCAAGACGCGGACCGGGATTCTCACGCCCCACTGCGGCTGCGCTGTCGCCGCGGGCACCGGGGCCGCTGCCGCCATCGTCTGGCTGCTTGGGGGCGACGCGAAACAGGTTGAAAGCGCGGTCCAGTTGATGACTGCCAACCTTACCGGAATGCTTTGTGACGGGGCCAAGTACGGATGCGCCCTTAAGATCGCGACTTCCGTCGGAATTGCAATCGAAACGGCTTATTTGGCTCTGGGAGGAGTGACCGTCCCCAGCGGGAACGGTATCGTTGGAAGGACCTTCCAGCAAACCATGGACAATCTGGAAACCGTTACCAGCAAAGGGATGAAAGACGTGGACCAAGCGGTCCTCGATGTCCTGCTCGCGGGACAAAATTAAAAATAAGGAGGCAACAGGAATGGCTTACGACGTGTTGTGGATTTCCCAAGAAGAGGTCGTTTCACTTGGCATCACCATGAAGGAGATTGTGGACGCGGTCGAAGAAGGCTGGAAGCTAAAGGGGCAGAAGAAAGTCGAACTGCCTGCCAAGATCGGTGTCCACCCCCGCAAAGACTGCTTCATCCACGCCATGCCCAGCTGGGTAGGCGGCGACGTGGACTGCTGCGGCATCAAGTGGGCGGCCGGTTACCCCAGCAACCAGGCAAAGGGACTGCCCTACATTAATGGCGTCTGGTGCATGAACGATCCTGAAACGGGCATCATCAAAGCTGTCATGGACGCGAACTGGATGACCGCAACCCGCACCGGAGCTGCTTCCGGCGTCTGCGCAAAGTACCTAGCCGACCCGAAGAGCGAGGTCGTCTCCATCATCGGCCTGGGAGCCCAAGGACGCACCAACCTTCTGGCCTTCAAGGAAACCCTTCCCCAGATGAAGACCGTGAAGGTCTACGATATTTTCGAAAGCCAGGTCACCAAGTTCGTCAATGAGCTCGGCCCCCAGCTTCCCGGCGTCGATTTCGTGGTCGGAAGGAATGTCGAGGAAGCCGTGAAAGACGCCGACGTCATCGCCACCTGCGCCCCGATCGTGGAGAAGCCCGAGCGTTTCGTCCGCTCCTCCTGGCTGAAGAAGGACGTCCTGGCCATCGCGGTGGACTACGACTCCAGCTTCGACGCGGACATCATGAACAACGGCAACTGCTTCGTCTGCGACGACTGGAACCAGTACCTCTACACCCAGGCCCTCAACATCTACTTCCAGGCCGGCTACCCGAAGAAGGAAGAAATCTATGCTGACATGGGCGAGATCTGCGCGGGCGTAAAGCCACCTGTCCTCCAGGGACGGCGCGGGGCGGTCCTCATGGGCATCGCGAGCCACGACATCATGACCGGCCGCCTGATCTACAGGAAAGCTATCGAGAAGAAAGTCGGAACCTGGGTCAAGCTTTAAAGCGTCCTGTTCACGTGAAGAGCCCGGAATTGTTGCAATTCCGGGCTCTTTTTCCGGCAAGGAGGGGCAAGGTATGAACCTCACCGAAGAGGAACGGAGAATGCTGGACGGACAATTGGGCCCCTTGAAGAGGAAAGCCCTGGAGTTCGTCGTCAGTTACGCGAATGTCCTTGGAGCCGAAAGCCTCTGCAGGGTTTCCAAGGCACACCTGTTTTGTGGAGCCCACCACTACCTCGAAGCCGTCCGTTCGACGGACATGGACGAGGTTATATCAGAAATGTGGTTCTGTTCAGGAGAAACGATCCCCTTCGACTCCGTTGGCTGTTTTGCCCAGTCGGACTGCTCCCCCGTCGATCACTTGAACTGGCTGAAAATGGGATGCACCGAGGAGGAATTCCTCAAGAACGAACGCTACCTCGACAGGTGCCTCCGGGCCGGCGTCCACCTCGTCGGGAGCTGCGTTCCCTACATGACCGGCTTTATCCCCTTAAGAGGAGAACATTACGTCACAACGGAATCCCATGCCGTCCTGATGATGAACTCCCTTTGGGGAGCCTGCGCCAACGCCGACGGAATCGAAGCCGCCTTCTGCTCCGCCGTCTGTGCCCGCACTCCCCGCTGGGGGATGCATGTACCCGAAAGCCGGAAGGGAACCCACCTCTTCTATTTGACCTGCGAACCCGAAACCGTCGAAGACTGGGACCTGGTGGGCTATGCGGTGGGGCTTCGCCTTCCTCCCCACTCCGTCCCGATCCTCGCCGGGAACGTGGAAAACGCGGACATGGTCCGCCTGAAATCCTGCTTCGCGGCCATGGCCACGACAGCCGGCCCCGAGCTTTGCCACATCCTCGGCGTCACCCCGGAAGCCCCCACACTTGCCTCCTGCCTCTCGCCGTCTGGCCTCGAAGACGAGGTGGAAATCGGCCCGAAGCAGCTTCGGCAGGCCCGAGAGATCCTTTGTGACAGCCGACCAGGGAGAGTCGACTACATCAGCCTGGGTTGCCCGCATTATTCCATCGACCAGGTCGGCGAAGTCGCCTCATGGCTGAAGGGGAAAAAGGTCTTCCCGGGAACGACCCTCCACGTCTGGACCGCGCTGCCGATCAGGGCCGTGGCGGACCGATGCGGCTACACCCGGACGATTGAGGAAGCCGGGGGAACACTGATGGTGGGAAGCTGCCCGCTGGTCAGCGAGAAATGGCCGTCCGGCACAACCGCCATGGCCTTCGACTCGGCCAAGCAGGCCCACTACATCAAGCCTTTGACCGATGCGAAGGTCTACTTCGGCAGCTCCGGCGAATGCCTGGAAGCAGCCGTTTCAGGCCGATGGGGCAGGTGAGGGGGATGGAAACGGTCGTCATCCGCGGAAGGGGAGCCGTCCCGGGGATCGCCACGGGACCCGCGATGGTCTGCAGGGAAACGATCCAGGGCTGGAGTGGCATCGACGAAAAGACTGGCAAGGTGATCGAAAAAGGACATCCTGCGGAAGGACAAACGATACGCGGCGTGGTCCTCATTCTGTCCGGCGGGAAGGGTTCCAACGGATGGTCCAGTCACTTTCACGCGGCAAGAATCAGGGGTATCTCGCCTTGCGCCCTCGTTTTCCCGAGAATAGACTCCAGGACCGGAGTGGCCGCGGTCGTGTGCGGGGTTCCCACTGTCGTCGACCTCGAAGAGGATCCGTTCAAGATCATCGAGAACGGAGACCAGGTCACCGTGGACGGAAACAGCGGAACCCTCACGATCTACAAGGGTCCGTTCCCGACAAAGGGGGCCTGACCCGGTGAACCGCTCGAGAACAAGCGTGATGGAACGCATGTACCGTTCGGACATGGCGCTGGTGGGAACCTTCTTCATCCTGATGTGGACCGTTCTGCTATACGTGCTCCTCCAGGTAAACCGGATCGCACCCGACACGACAACTCGTACCCTTGCCACTGTCGCGGCCCTACTGGTTGGGGGCTTCGCCAGCGGAGCCCTCGCGGCCGTGGCGATCCACTTGAGGAAACACAGGGAAGACCTTTACCGGGAAGATTGCAAAAACTCTGGACTATGAAACGGGAAGGAAGACGAAAGATGCCGAGGCAAAAGGGAAAGAACCTTTTCATGGAAGTCTTCGACGTTCTCTTTATCATGCTCCTCTGCTTCGCCACGCTACTGTCGACGATGCTCATGAGGGGGAAGGTCCTCGTGGGTTCGGGAAGCGGGGGCGGCATGGCCTACACCTTCTCGGCCTGGACATTCCTCCTGACCTTTTTGGGGCTGGTGGCATACCTCGCCTACGTGATTCCCCAGTCGAACCGGGAGCTGGGAGAGATCGTGGAATGCCTTTACGGGGAACCGCGGGAAAACCTGCCGCCGGAAGTGCCGCTCGAGCCCGCCGCGGAGGCCTCAAAATGAGCCTTTGGGAAGCCCTGAACTGGACCGCGTGGGGGCTTTCCGCCCTCATGCTGGGGCTCATGGCCCTGGACTTCGTCCGCGTCGAACGGGAACGCGCCTCGAAGAAAGGGGAATAGGCCATGGCGGAAGAAAAACCTCACCTTTCAAAGGTCCTGGGCCCGGTTCACATCTGGGCCCTAGGCGTGGGGATCGTCCTCGTGGGGGAGTTCATGGGGTGGAACTTCACCGTCGCCAAGGGGGGAACCCTGGGGGCGATCATCGCCTGCTGGGTCATGGGACTCCTCTACACCTCCCTCGTCATGGTCAACACCGAGATGGGCTCCGTCATCCCGGAAGCCGGTGGACAGTACGCGATGGCCAAGTACTTCATGGGCCCGCTGGCGGCCTTCAACGTGGGACTCATGCTCGTGTTCGAGTACGTCATGCTGGAGGCTGCCGATGCCCTGGTGGTGGGCGAGATCCTGAAAACCCTGAGTCCGCACCTGGACAGCCTGCCCTTCATCATCCTCACCCTCGTGGGGCTCACCTGGCTGAACTACCGCGGCGTTTACGCCACCCTCACCTTCAACTTCGTCATCACCGCCATCGCCTACATGACGATCTTCGTCCTGCTCTTCTCGACGAAGTTCTTCATCCCGGGTTCAAGCCTGCTGAAGCTAGCCGAATTCACCGATGGGCTTCCCTACGGCTGGATCGGCATCGTGGGTGCCTTCCAGTTCGGCATCTGGTTCTACCTGGGCATCGAGGGAACAGCTTTAGCGGCCGAGGAATGCCGCAGCACGGGACGGTCCCTGCCGGTGGGGGCCCTGACCGGGATGGTGACGCTCCTCATCGGGGCCACCATCACCTGGTTCGTCTGCTCTGGCTTGGTCCATTCGAAAGAACTGGGAGCCTCCGTCTACCCCCTCTTCGACGCGGCCCTAGCCACCGGAATGCCCGCGGTCATCGCACTGCTCTTCGCCGGGACGATCCTCTCCTGCATGGCGAGCGCCAACGGGTGCATCACGGACGCCTCGCGGGCCTGGTTCGCCATGGCCCGGGACACGCTCATACCGGAATACTTCGCCGCCGTCCACCCGAAGTACCGGACCCCCTACCGGGCGATCCTCTTTCAGCTGCCCATCGCCCTGGCGTTCGGCTTCACGGGACTGCTGGACCAGGTCATCACCTTCTCGATCCTGTCGGCGCTGCTGGTATACCTCTTCACGGCGGTCATGATGTTCAAGTTCCGGAGGATGTACCCCCTGGGTAGCATCGAGCGAGGCTACCTCTCTCCGTGGCACCCGTGGACCACCCTGCTGCTGCTGGTCCTGACCCTGGCCACCCTCTTGGGCATGTACTTCGGCTACTGGCTGAACATGCTGGCGGGATTCCTCTTCTACAGCCTGGCCTCGCTTTGGTTCGCCCTGCACCGCTATCGCTTCGTGGACCGAGAGAAGCTCATCTCTGAAGGAGCTTCGCGGTGGCCCAGGCCCGTCGGTTACTAGGCCCATGAGGCTGCCGCGGTGGGCGATCCTCCTGGCTGCATTCCTGGTTCCCGGTTCGGGACACGTCCTGCTGGGAAGGCCCACCCGGGGCCTCGTGATGCTATTCTGGATGGTGATCTTCGGATACGTGACCTTCCGACTGGCGCCGCCGCAAACGGCCTTCCTAGGGAGGATCGGCGGCGGGCTCGCCGTGTGGGCACTTTCCGTTCTGGATGTCGCGCATATCAATATCATGGCACTTAAAGTTACGAAGTAAGAAGGAGGCCAAAAGACATGGGCAAGGTGATCGCCATACTTGGCGGAGGCAACGCAGGACAGGCTTCCGCCGCGGAGTTGACTCTCTTGGGGCACGAGTGCCGTCTCTACCAGGACCCCCGGTTTGCCGAAGACCTGCGGCTTGTCCTGGAAACGGGGAAAATCCGTCTAGAGGCGGATCCCAAGGGGGGCTGCAGGGCAACAGGCCTTGCCGCGATATCGAAGGCAAGCTGTGACATGGCCGAAACGGTCAGGGGTGCGGAAATCATCCTGTGCCACCTTCCAGCCTTCGCTCACGCAGACGTCGCTGAACAGCTCGCGGATCTCGTGGAGGACGGGCAGGTCATCGTCCTTCTGCCGGGAACCCTAGGGACACTGGTCTTCGTCGAGACCTTCAAAAGGAAGGGCGTCGCGGCGGATGTCCTGATCGCGGAAACCAACACGAATTCCTACGACACTAGGGTCCTCGGGCCCGGACAAGCCTACGTCTACAAGATGAACGACCCTCTCCAGATCGGCGTCTTCCCGTCCAGCCGGACCGCTGAGGCGTTGGAGAAACTGGACGGAGTGTATGCCTTTGTTCCCGTGTCCGACATCCTGGAGGCCGCTTTCCACAGCCACAACCCGGTGATCCATACCCCCGCCTGCATCATGAGCGTGAGCCGCATTGAGCGGTCCAGAGGCGATTTCTACCTTTACGAGGAAGCCTTCACCCAGACCGTCTGCAGGGTCACCAAGATGCTGGACGAGGAACGAATGGCCGTTGCCCGCGCCTTCGGCTACGCCCCCCTTACTCTCGAACAGCTTCTCTCGGGACTCGAACAACCCGGGGACCTTTTCAAGGAAACCAACGGGAACCCCGGCCTCTGCTTCATCCGGGGACCGGAGAGCGTGAAAAGCCGCTATTTCACCGAGGACGGACTGAACGGCCTTGTCCCTTGGTCCCAGCTTGCCCGGACCGCAGGCATCCCCGTACCGCTGATGGAAGCCTTTGCAACAATCGAGGGGGCCGTCATCGAACGGGACATGTGGAGGGAGGGCCGAACCCTTAAGACGCTCGGACTGGAAGGGATGAACGTGACCGAGATTCGAAAGTACCTGAGGGAAGGGAAGAAAACAGGAGCTTGAATCCCCCTCACACGAATTGAGCGAACCAAGCCCAGCATGAAAATGGAGAGGCCCCGGCTTTTACGCCGGGGCCTCTCCATGGAGGTAGGGTTTGAGCGGTCCGCATCCGCAGGTCGTCTTCTCGCCGCCTGAATCTTATCTAGCCTGCATTACGGAAATACCAGCCCGTTTTTCACAATCCCGTTACACCAGCCTAAGCCGTTGGTTCTTGCGATCCCTTTTATTCGTCCGCCTTCGACACCACAAGCAGTTCCCCCACCCGGTCTCGGGGGGCGACGTGAATGTCCTGCTGGGCCCCAACGATCTGCCTGTGTGTTTCCACCGCCGTGTCCGGGGTGTTGTTTTCCCCCGACAGGTGAGAGAGGCAGACCCAGGAGAACACCCTGCCCGAGTCCGCCACCAGCGCAGCCGACTCCTCGTTGGAAAGGTGCCCTCCCGGCCCCGTGATCCTCTTTTTCAGGAAGGCGGGATATTTCCCCCGCTTCAGCATGCCGGAATCGTAGTTGCTCTCCAGGAACACGGCGTCCAGGGACCGCACGACCCTTCCCAGCCCGTCGAAAACGTGCCCCAGGTCCGTCAGGATCCCCAGGCGCAGGCCGCCGTCCTCGATCACGAAAACGGAACCTTCGACCGAATCGTGGGGCGTGGGCACCGTCTCGACCCGGACGGATCCGAACTCAAGGCAGTCGCCGGGAGAAAACCGGCACACGGAGGCCAGGCCCGCGCCGAGCCCCCTGCAGGCCAGGGCCCCTTCCGTTGCCGCCGTGACGTAGACCGGGATGCCGTAACGGCTGCTGATCCCCCCAACCGAAAGGGAATGGTCGGTATGCTCGTGGGTCAGCAGCAGGGAATCGATATCCGACAGCCTTCGGCCGACCAGGGCCAGCCTTCGGGCCGTTTCCCTCACGCTGAGCCCCGCGTCGACGAGGAAACGGGCCCCCGAGGTCTCCACGTAGATGCAGTTCCCCTTGCTCCCCGACTGCAGGGATATCGCCTTCAAAGCGGAAGCCCCCTTTTTCGGTTCAATGCCTTCGATTCCACGCCGCCTTATTATCACGCAGGATAATAAGCAACTAGCCGGGACTTCCCCATTTCATCTGAAGTAGTCCGCCAAGTAGGCCAGGTTCTCGCCCCCGAAGCGGAAATTCCCGTAATCCCTCAGGAAGCTCGAGTACCCGACCTCCAGACCTGCCGACCGTATCCCGTGCCTCATCGACAGGGCGGCCTCGATGAAGGCGGCGTACTTGTCGCAGTAGTTGACCAGGGTCCCGTCGATGCGGACCTTCCCGGGAACCCCGTCCAGCTCGAACTCGCGGTCCTCGAACTCCCGCGCCGTCAATTCCCTGGCGAGGCCCCGCATCCGCTCGGGCAGAAGCGGGACGATCCGCTCCTCCATCATCGTTTCCTCGTAGGCCTTGAGCAGGCCCTCCAGCCCCTCGACGTTCCGCTTGATCGGCGAAATGATGTCCCGCGTCAAAACCTCGGGGAGGTCATGGAACAGCCCGGCGACGAAGTTCCAGGTCGACCGCTCCCGGGGCAGTCCTGTTTCGGACGAGAGGAAATACGCCATGAGCGCGACGAACAGGGCGTGCCCGAGCACGGAGGTCTCCGGGACCCGGGGCGTTCCCGTCCAGCGTTTCTGGAACCGCAGCTGCCCCGCCAGGTCCACGAAAGCCGCCAGTCCTTTCTCCTTTTCCGCCATGGCCGCGGACGCGATCTTCTCCTCCACCAGGGGGATGTCCCGGTATTTCAGCAGCTGGCCTTTGATCCGCGCCTGCGTTTCCTCGAACCCGTACAACTTCTGGCAGAGGGGGGCGATCAGGTCGAACTCCCACAGGGTCGCCAGGTAATGGGCGGCCCCCAGCGCGCGCTCGACCTCCGCGTCGGCCGGCCCTGAAACGAGGAAGTCCCCGAAGGCCCGGTGGAAATCCCCTTTCAGGGCGCCGGTGTCCTTCTCCAGCTCCTTCAGCACGAAACTATCCACCGCCGGCTTGCTCGTTTCCATGAGCCAGTAGAAGACCGGGGGCTTCATGTCGGTCAGGACCGCGCGCTGCAGGAAACCGGAAACCAACCCCTCCACGACCTCCGGCAGCTGTTGGACCATCCCGTCCATCGAGCAGGCGATGGAGACCGCGATGACCGCCTTGTGCGCCTGCTTGTCCATCTCCGTCAGGCGGATCGGCCGGGGATGGTCGTTCCACCGCTCGATGCTGAAGGCCGAAAAGATCCGTTCGATCAAACCGCGGGAAATCATGGCATCGCCTCCTTCAAAGGCCCCCCGGGACAGGCCGGGCCTTACTCCAGAACGATCCGGCTGCGCCCCGGCATGTAGGCAAGCCGCTTTAATCCTTGCAGGACCTCGTTGCCCAGGATGCCGTCGGCCCCGGCCATGCCCAGGCTCAGGCCGAGCATCGCGGGGAGGATGCCCGTCACGAGGGAGAAGACACGAGACCCCAGCTGTACTTCCAGGCGGTAGGTCTCCGTCGAAAACCGGCCGAAGCCCGGGTAGAAATCCTCGTCCCTGCCGATCTTCGGCCCCTTCTCCAGCACGTCCTCCTCCTGGAAGTAGGAAATCCGCGCCCCCGTGTCGAAGAAGAAACCGTAGGCCTGGCCGTCAACGGATGCCTCCACCAGCGGCACCCCCATGACCGGCTTGAACGGGATGGCCTCGCCTTCCAGAGGCAGCGGGGCATTGAGAACCGCCAGCTTGCCGCGCTCGAAATCGAACAGCAGGTCCTGCTCGTTCAGGACGTCCGTGCCGAGCAGCCCGTGGACTTCCGTGCCGACGAATTCCGAAAGCTGAGCGGAGGTCAGGCCCACGACGTTCCCGGGCAGCCGGAGTTCCCGCCCCCTGAAGTCCAGGCCCGGTACAGCCGCCATGCTCATGGGCGAACCCGTGTCCAAAACGAACTTCCTCCCGCCGATTTCGGCGAAAAGGTGCCCCAATTCGAAGCTGAGACCGTACTCGTAAACCGGCATGAAAGCCCCTCCCTCAGTTGCCGTCGCTTACGCCCCAGGCGTAGCCGGCCCCGGCGATCCACGAGACCAGGTCACGGGTCGAGACTTCGTTCTGCCCGGAAAACCCGGTGACTTTTTTGGCGGCTTTCCGGAAGGCCTCGGCCCCCGCCTCCACCGTCAGGGGCTTCGAGCCCCGTGCCATCAGTGCCTCCTTCAGGGAACCTAGGACCGGGTGCTCCGCCAGCTGCATCTCGTCCTGGGCGAAGAGGGGACCGCTATAAGCCACGAATAGGTGCGGGTCCGCGAAGTTGACGTGCCACTCCAGCCCCGCCTCGAAACCGGGAACGGGTTCGTAGTCGTAAAGGTCCTCCCTCAGGTCCAGTCTTCCGCAGAAGCCCGAGATGTCTACCGTTTCCGGAAGGGGAAACTCCGGCCAGCGGGAATAGGAAACCGTGCCCGAGTGGACACAACCCTCGGGATAGGCGATGGAATAAACCAGCCTCTTGTTGGGGTGTCGCAGAACCGGCGGGAAGGATGAGGCCAATTCCCGGGCTGAGAGGGTGAGGCGATCGAGAGGTTCGACTGTAGGCATGGGGATCCCTCCGGTTTCGTAGAATTGAGGAAGACCTTAGCGAACCAGGAAGAAGAAAGCTGCAGCAAGGAGCAGCGCCCCGGCTCCAAGAAAAAGCGCAATCTTTATGTTCCCTGCGTTCTTGGATATTTCCTGTGCCTGGTTTTTGATTTGATCATCGTGTCTTTCAAGGATTTCCGACAACCTGGAGACGGCATTAAAGCACCTCTCGTTCTGCTCAAGGATCTTCTGTCCAAGGTCCGTCGAGATCGCCTCCAGTCGTTCTTCGAGCTGTCTAACCCTCGTTAAGGAAGCACACTTTCCCAACTCCTTCCTGGTCAGGTCCCTCGACTCCTCCAGTTCCTGCTTCAAGCTTTCCAGCATCCTTGCCGCCTGGTCATACCGGTCGGCGAGACTCTCTAAGCGATCCCTCACGGGCCAGATTTCCTGCAGCGCCTTGTCTTTTATCTCGTGAATTTCGGACGACATCCGGTGGATCTTTTCGATCTTCGGAGAGGCTTCTTTCAGCTTTTCCATGATTTCACAGGCGGATTGAATCGTCCTTTCGACCTCGGCGAAACGCTGGTCCAGTTCTTCCAGTTCCCGGTCAGGCTTGGCCATATTCCGTCTCCCTTTCTGTCGAAAAATCGTTTCCTAGTCCAGGAAATCTTTCAATCCGCGAGCGCGGCTCGAGTGCCGCAGTTTCCGGAGGGCTTTCGCCTCGATTTGCCGGATTCGCTCACGGGTCACGCCAAACCGTTTCCCCACCTCTTCAAGGGTGTAGGCGTGCCCGTCTTCCAGCCCGAATCTCAGGTGCAGGACTTCCCTTTCCCTGTCGGTCAGGTCCTCGAGCATCTCTTCCAGCTGCTCCCGCAAAAGCTGCCTCGAGGCCGCGTCCTCGGGACTCGGAAGGTCCTTGTCCTCCAGGAAATCCCCGAGCTGGCTGTCTTCTTCCTCCCCGATCGGGGTTTCCAGGGAAACGGGTTCCTGGGCGATCTTCTGGATCTCCTCCACCTTCTGGGCCGTGATCT
>Ga0208826_1000046_pt1 | contig 150578 bp, 130 predicted proteins | sample AD_UKC115_MetaG_FD_184451 | JGI IMG/M metagenome (GOLD analysis project Ga0208826, IMG submission 184451) | Active sludge microbial communities of municipal wastewater-treating anaerobic digesters from Hong Kong - AD_UKC115_MetaG (SPAdes)... | ecosystem: Engineered > Bioreactor > Anaerobic >... | reverse complement strand
TATTGTATGGGCCGCAACCCTTGATGATGGCTGAGGTCATGCCATTTACTCTGGCGCCTGTTCATTGACACCCTTGAACCTTAAAGATTCCACACAATGAATTTACACCATTGACAGAGACGCTAACCACCAATCTCTGCCCGAAAACAACTTGCAATTATTTTGATCCTTCTTAGAATTAGTGTAGAAACTGCTTTTTTGCTGTTCAAGGAGGGAATATGCTTGAAAAGTTTTTTGACCTATTTAGAAAACCGAAGGCCGCTGCCCGGAAAGAGAAAGTCAGCACGGATCAAGTCAGAAAATTTGCAAAAGCCACGTATATTACTCCTGCACGTCAACAGGGTCTCAAAAGAGTCACATTCAGCGCATCAGACATCCATGCTGGGATGAAACTGCATTCTGGTTATTCTCTGGTGTGCGGAGCAATTGATACCAAAAAATTTCAGGAATTTGCGAAGGTCAAACTGGAAACTCGCTCCGGCCCCAAACAGGGTGCTGCTGCCCGCTGGACGTTTCGGGTAGAGTGATTTTTTTAATAGAAACTCACAAATATCGTGATTGGTAAAAAACATCATATAAAATAGTGTTACCTCTTTGAATATTTTTTGAAAATAAAAATGGTAACATTTCTCAATTTTTAATATAGACAGATACATTTCCTCTAAATCCCGATCCTAGGGCAAATATTGAAGATATATTTTTTTGGGATTATAATTTTTTTTATGATCGCAACAAATTTTAACCAAGCTGAATCTCTTCATAAATCTGACGACTCAGATTATCACAGTCAAAATTATTTGAGTTTACGCCTGGTTTTGTAGCGTCATCAATACATCTCCAGGTAAGATGAATTCCTGGAGGTGATGAGGAAATGACGCAAGACATCCAGATATTCCATACACCACAAAGAAGTCACAAAGCAATAACCGGGGGAGATGTATTCGCTTTTGCTCTGATTCTTGCATTGCTATATATCGGAGCGCGATTAGCAATTAATGCACCTGAAGTTATTCCAGGCCCAGATATTTCTTTATCTCCATCGGCTTTGCCTATTTATGCCCTTCTTTCAGTCGGCAGAATGACAGCAGCATATTTTCTATCCTTGATTTTCTCAATAGTTTATGGACGAATTGCTGCTTATCATAAAAATGCTGAAAAAATATTAATGCCCTTGTTGGATGTGCTCCAAAGCGTCCCGATTTTATCTTTTTTACCTGTTGTATTACTGAGTTTTAGTGCTTTTTTACCGCAGGATGTCGCAGCAGAATTAGCTTCAATCATCTTAATCTTTACCAGCCAAGCATGGAACCTAACCTTCGCCTGGTACCAATCTTTAACGACAATTCCAAAAGAACTTAATGAAGCCAGTTCAATATTCAGATTGAACGCCTGGATAAAGTTTAAATCACTTGAACTGCCATTCGGTATGATCAGCCTAATTTGGAATAGTATGATGTCTTGGGCTGGAGGTTGGTTCTTTTTAATGGCAGCCGAAATCTTTACTGTGGGATCGCGAGATTTCCGTTTGCCCGGATTAGGAGCCTATTTACAAGAGGCTGCAAATCAAAGCAATTTCACAGCAATTATTTGGGGGGTAGGTGTCTTAATCCTTACAGTGGTTGTACTTGATCAATTAATTTGGCGCCCATTAATTGCCTGGTCAGTTCGGTTTAAAGTTGAAATGGTAGAATCTGACGTTCAACCCACGTCATGGTTCCTGGATTTAATGCGCAAGGCAAATCTGACACGAGCAATTTCAAAATGGATGATCACTCCAATAACTGAGAGCTTTGACCAGTTTAACATAAAGCATCATTCTTCAATTTCCAATGGAGGTGATACCAAAGGCCAAATCAAGTGGCCTACAATTGTCATCCTGGTTGTCGTTCTTTTATCAATTACTTATGCACTTTTCCGGGCTGCGGAAATGTTAATCACTGTACCACTTATGGAATGGGGAGCCATTGGTCTTGGAGTATCAGCCACATTAATTAGAGTAATCTTAGCACTAGTGATTGCACTTACATGGACCATTCCAGTTGGGGTTGCGATAGGAACAAATCACCGTTTAGCAGCCATACTTCAACCAATCGTCCAGATCACTGCCTCTGTTCCAGCAACTGCCCTTTTCCCTGTACTATTGCTTGTACTAATAAATCTTCAGGGAGGATTAAACGGTGCAGCAGTCCTGTTAATGCTAATGGGCACGCAATGGTATTTACTTTTCAACATTATTGCGGGGGCAAGTGCAATTCCTCAAGATCTCATTTACATCTCAAAATTAATGGGCCTGAGCGGGTGGCAGCGTTGGCGAACTCTTATTCTTCCGGCAATTTTCCCATATCTGGTTACTGGAGCAATAACAGCAAGCGGAGGCGCCTGGAATGCCAGCATTGTTGCTGAGTACCAGAATTTTGGGGGTGAGACCCTTTCAGTTACTGGTATTGGTTCGATCATTGCGCAAGCTACAGCCAAAGGAAATTATCCATTGCTTCTAGCAAGCACACTTTCGATGATCATAACAGTAATATTAGTCAATCGTTTGTATTGGCGACGGCTGTATCGTTTAGCCGCAGAAAAATATCGAATGGAGTAATTGATGATGACCGAATCGTTATTGCAACTTGAACATGTTTTTCAATCATATGGAACAGGCTCTCGACGTTTTACTGCAGTAGAAGATATTAACTTAAGACTCTCCACTGGTGAATTTGTTGCATTACTTGGCCCATCTGGGTGTGGTAAAAGCACATTATTGCGTATCATAGCAGGCTTACAAGAAGCCACACAAGGAAAAGTGCTATATCGAGGAAAGCGCTTAGTAGGTGTAAATCCGTATACATCAATTATCTTCCAGAGCTTTGCACTGTTTCCTTGGTTAAGTGTGCTCGAAAATGTATCGCTAGCACTGAAAGTACGAGGGATGGATAAGACTGAGCGAGAGAAGAAAGCTGAAGATCTTCTGGATCGTGTTGGATTGGATGGATTTGAATCTGCTTATCCCAGAGAGCTATCAGGAGGAATGCGCCAAAAAGTAGGATTTGCTCGTGCAATGGCTGTTGAACCAGAATTGTTATGTATGGATGAGCCGTTTTCCGCTTTAGACGTTCTGAGTGCTGAGTCTTTACGTGGCGAGCTATTGGAATTGTGGACTGAAGGAAAGATACCTACCAAAGCAATTTTAATGGTCAGTCACAATATTGAAGAGGCAGTATTTCTTGCAGACCGTATCATAGTTATGGATAAAGAACCAGGTCGAATTATTGCCGAACATCAAATTGACCTACCTCATCCACGCAACCGGAAATCCTCACAATTTCAGACACATGTAGACCAAGTGTATGCAATACTTGCCGGACAGACACGAACTGAAAGTGAAGAGTTGGGATCAGCACCAGGTGAGGTTGGTATTACTCGCCATCTCCCGGAAATTGAAATCAGTGACCTCGCAGGATTATTAGAAAATCTTGCAGAAGGAGAAAAATCAAAACACGACATTTACCTGCTTGAGGAAGAACTAGGGATTGAATCCAACGATTTACTTAAATTAACAGAGGCTGCAGAATTACTAGGCTTCGCTTCTATTGCAAAAGGCGATATTGAATTAACTCCATTAGGGCAGACATTCGCGGATGCAAGTATTTTGGCTCGCAAAGAAATATTTGCTTCTCGTGCCCGACGAATACCCTTGATGAAATGGCTTTTAACTATGCTTCATTCAGCTGAAGACAAACGGCTAAAAATAAATGTCATCCAAACAGCTTTAAGTCTTGATTTCTCACCTTTAGAAGCCGAACAACAGATCGAGGTGTTGATCAATTGGGGAAGGTATGGTGAATTATTCATTTACGAAGACGATTCAGAGATGATAAAGCTGGAGGAAGGAAAATAGAGTTGATGATCAAAATTTCATCATCAATCGCTTTTACTCATGGCAATGAGTTGTTTAATTTATTTTCGATAAAATGCTAATCCTTAACAAAAGCGGTGAGTCAGAATTATCCTTAAGGGTATGACTCTGAAAAAGGAAGTTAGAAATGACTCGCTAAATTATTAGACTATTAAAAAAGCCCCTGCAGAAAAAGGCTTTGGAACAATTCAAGAATTGATGTGCAATATTAACCTGCTTTTTCTTTATCAAGAATTGAGTAGTTTTGATTATGTCTCAATCGCATAAATAGACGTAGTCCTCTTTAATTTCAATATACGGAGTCTGATAATACTTTTGGATTTTACCCGTTACCATCACACATTTTCCAACGACATCATCCCAATAAATATCTTCATGCTTAATGAGGTAAAAAGCTTTTGGATCTGCTGAAAAAGTAAAAACAAAGGCTCCTAGACTCTCACTAAAATAGGCATTTCGAACCGTACCATAAACGCACATTGATTTACCAACATCAGCAGTTGAAATTTCTGACCATATCTCACAAGAATTGCGAACTGTAGGTGTGAAAGTTGGTAGCCGTATTGGCGTAGCTTTAGTTTTTGGAAGTACCTGATCTGATACTCCTATGGAGTAGACTGTCAGGTTATCAAATGCCACTGTAGAACTATCAGCAGTGTTTGTTGCGACACCCAGTCCGATATTTCCATTCGATAATGATGTATCCACCAATGATGCAACCAATTGATCATTGATGAAAATCTTGATTCTCGAATCATCAAAAGCAATCATTACTGGGTTTTCATTTGACCTAAATTGCACCAATCCAGATGCAGCAGAGAATAATTCGATATCTTTACCATTTACCACCTTATTAACATATATCGAGCCATTTCCAAATATCGTTAATCCGTAATAATTATTTTCGTCCATTTGTCGCCAAGCAATGAAGTATCCTGCCGAATCCGAAAGATTACTGGAGCTCCAAAGCAAATCAACTTTCAAAATGGCATCATCAAATTCCTTTGGTAGATTTGACCAAATAATCATCCCTTTCTCTCTGGAATAAATCTTATATTTCCCATTTACCATGTCAAAATCAGATAAATTGTCTGATTTTTCCAGCCACCATCCATCATTTGAAGAAAAATCTGTTGAATATAAGATTTCATAGGTTTGCCCACCCGATCCAGACTGCCTGGTTGATTGTTGATCCATATTAAGTCCTTCTTTCCTCAGTGGACCAGTCGAAAACGCAATAATCACAACCATTACAATAGCAAATAAAAAGATTATTGCTCGGCCAGATTTATCTTTCTCATTCTTTGTTAAAACTTGAGGAAGCTCATCAGCCACGATCTGCCTCGATTGAAAAACTGGAAGATCGTGCATGCAATAACGGCAATAGATCGCTTCGTCTTGAATTTCTTCCGCACAATATGGACATTTTTTCATGATTAATCCCCTTTTGTATTTTTTTTACTATTGGGTTAATTCATCCATTGAACCTTATTAACACCAACAATAAAATATCCATGTGCCTTGTTAGAATCCGCTTCTCACCACAACGCCATAGAAACCAAGATTGACGACTTTTTCCCCTATACCTATTTCCCTTTTCAATTTCTATTACATAGATCATGATTCTTTCGAAAGGCAAAGTTCCAGATACTGTCCTTCCTTAAAATCAATATGGGCATCTATTAGGGTTTATTCTCTATGAAGGCAAATATTGAGTTCTTCTGTTGCTCTCGAACACATAAAAAGCATTTATTAATCCCCTTAATAATTATTTTTCCGCCTTTTGCAAATATTATACAAATTACAAGTGAATAATCAATCCATAATGGTAAAATATTCAAACCTTATGTTGGAGCAAGCACGTTTTTATCCCTACAAAAGCCATCGGGGGCATCGGGTGAAACGAAATTTTTATGATTTCAATTGAACTGTGATATTTGCTGCATGGTGCGAGTCCTGGCTGTTCTGCCAGGAAACCCTTGACCCGCCATTTTAAATAATCTGAGCCACCGAAGGGAGTCGCGAGCGCTTGGTGCGAGTCCTGGCTGTTCTTGCCAGGAAACCCTTGACCCGCCATTTTAAATAATCAGAGCCACCGAAAGGAGTCGCGAGCGCTTGGTGCGAGTCCTGGCTGTTCTTGCCAGGAAACCCTTGACCCGCCATTTTAAATAATCAGAGCCACCGAAGGGAGTCGCGAGCGCTTGGTGCGAGTCCTGGCTGTTCTTGCCAGGAAACCCTTGACCCGCCATTTTAAATAATCAGAGCCACCGAAGGGAGTCGAACCCTTGACCCGCCGCTTACGAAGCGGCTGCTCTGCCAACTGAGCTACGGTGGCGCATCAAGACTTCCCGAATTATATCAGCACCCCTCTAGAATACGCAAGCGATAAGACAGATTTCTTCCACAATCATCTGCCTTTTTTGTCTGGTTCCGGTTTTATCCGGTCACCGTGTTGAATCGCCCCCTTTCCGTACCTCTCCCGTAAATCATCCAATGCGGTCAGCAGCTTACGCTCCTTCTCTGACGGTGTCTCCCACAGAGTCATCTGGTGCACTCGTTCCGTCAGGTTTGCGCCGCCCACGCCAATCAACCTCACTGGCCGGTCATTCTGCCACAATTTCATCAACAGGGCCTCAGCTGTTTCTGCGATTACACCATCCTGGTCAGTGGGCTGAGGAAGTGCCACCTGTCGCGTATGCGTTGAAAAATCTGACCAGCGCAATTTGATGCGGATCACCCGTGCGCATACTCCTTCACAGCGCATGCGGTACCCCACCTTCGTTGAAAGTTCCTTTACCGTTCGCCTGAGAAAGGTCAGGTCAAGTGTATCTTTTTCAAATGTGACTTCCTGACTGATGGATTTGGCCTCGTATTCCACGGTCACCGGACGGTTGTCGATTCCTAGCGCATGTTGGTGCAGCTCTGCTCCATACTTGCCAAACTTGCTTACCAGCATACTCTCTGGACACGCTGCAACCTCTCCGATGGTATGCAGCCCCAATGCCTTCAGGCTGGTTTCCATCTTTGGCCCAACACCCCACATCGCTTTTACTGGAAGTGGTGCCAGGAACTCGGCTTCTTTTCCAGGTGGTATCACCAGGATCGCCCGTGGATAATCTGCGTTCTTGCTGCGTGATTTTCCGGTGTCGGTAGCGATCTTGGCTACCAGCTTATTCGACGCAACCCCGATTGAGCAGGGCAGACCCGTTTCAACCCTCACCTTTTCCTGAAGTTGCCGAGCGATTGTTTCACCATCTTCTGCAAGGTCTGTAACATCTACAAAGGCTTCGTCTACTGAAACCTGTTCTACCAAACCACTCAGGTTGTGTAAAATCTCCATCACAGCATGAGATTTTGCGGAATAATCACCAAAATTGCTGGAGATCAAGATGAGATCCGGGCAAAGCCGCAACGCCTGCCCGGTGGGCATGGCAGAATGGACCCCGAAACGCCTTGCAGCATAAGAACAGGTGGAGATTACGCCACGCTGACCGGGTTTTCCCCCCACGGCAAACGCCTTGCCTGCAAGCGATGGGTTTTTTTGTTCTTCAACCGCACAAAAGAACGCGTCAAGATCAAGATGGAGAATTTTTCGGTATCGGCTGACCTTCATCTTGATCATAGTTTAGCACTTTTGTTCTATTTGTCAATAAGGATTTATTGAAATTAAAAAACTGCCGGGCTACCCGGCAGTTTTGGTTTCGATCAAACAAAACTAATCGCTCATGCTTTCTTTCAGGGTGATGATCGCCGGGATCGGCGTTGGGTCAGTATCGTAACAGATTGCCAGATAATAAGCCATGTAATCTCCAAAGAGGACAGTGCTCCACATCTGCGCCAGTTTGGTTTCTCCTCGGGCGTTGAAGAAGTCGGTTCCTATTCCCTCAAGCATGAGAATCTCGCGCGTCTTATCCACGCGAATGATATTGCGGGGATGATCTGCAGATGCTCTAAGAAAAAGCGCGAGTTCATGTCCCATCTGCTGCTGCGGATGGTTGATTCCCGCCAGCGTGTTATGATCCGCTTCGGGTAAGAACTCAAAACTGGCAATGGCTTTTGCGACTTCGTTGATCTGGCATTTCCAGCGTCTGGCGACCGGTGCCATAAAATTACTTCCAAACACCGTCACATGACGCCCGATCAACTGACCTGCCAGTCTCTTGGCTGGATTACTCAAGACCGGCACATCTGCTTTAATCTTCGTCTGTAAATCGGTCATTACCTTTACCGCATCCTCGATCTCTGCAGAGACGTCAGGCAATAGCCCCAGCCGAACGATCAAAGCCAAAAGCAATCCAAATGAATAACCAACGGCAGCGCGTGGCTGACCATTGTGTTGGAACATCCAAACCGGGAATCCCTTTTCTACTGCTTTTTGCTGTAATTTTCCGCCAGTGCATACAGCAATCACCTGACATCCATTCTCGTATGCCTGATCAAAAGCAGAAAGTGATTCTTCGGTGTTTCCGGAATGGGAGGAAATGACCACCAGAGTGCCCGTGCCCCGAGCATACCCTGGCAAGCCATAATCCCTGTGCACAATCATTGGTATTGGCAGTTTATCTGCAAGGTAGGCTGTGAGCAAATCGGCACCAATCGCTGATCCACCCATACCTGCAACAACGATGCGATCTACGGACTGCATGACGGGCAAAGCTTGAGCCATACCAGATTTCCAGGCATGTAATAATTGCTGAGGAAGACCATCAATATGCGCCAGCATATTCTCAGCATCAAGTGAAGCAAACCTGGCAAATTCATTTAAATCCATAATTAATTCCTTCACGAAGTATGGGATACAGATAAATGATTTTACCCTACTCCAGGTTTTGTTTTCAAATAGAAAGCAGAGCAGATGACCTGCTCTGCTGGTGTTGATCAACTATCTACTTTAACTTTTTTACCAGATCCAGGAATTCTTTGTATTCTTCTTCGAACATATGGATGGTGACATTATTCAACTCAAGGTTGTAGGTAACCTCACCATCAGGTTCTTCCGCCGACCAGACCGCGTAACTTTCAGTTTCTGCGATCGTTGTTACTTTTGGTTCGTAATTATCAGACATTTTTCACTCCTTTAGGTTTAATAAATGAACTTTGGCCTACCCGGATTGTTTTTTGATGCGCTTCCAAATCTTGACAACGAATTTTGAGACCTTGCTCCAGGTATTTTTGATTCCCGTTTTTAATCCTGACCAGAGAACTGGCAGTGTTGGCGGAGGAGATATAACCTTCAATCCCTCCCATGGGTCGGCATCCATCAGTTTGCGCACGATATAAGTCAGAATTAACTTGAGTGATGCAAGAACTGGGGCGGCAAGCAGCACTCCCACCAGACCAAACAAACTCGCAGAGATAATCACCATCACCAGCACTGCGGCAGGATGCACCTCCAATGCATCTGACATAACTCTGGGTACAACAAAATTGTCCATGATCAGGTCAGAAGCCCACGAACAGCCCACCACCAGAAGGGCGTATGGAAAAGGCGCCATGCCAAAGTAATTGACCTGGAAAAGCGCCACGAGACCATAAGTCGTCCATGCCACAAAGGGGCCAATGTAGGGTACAAATCGTGCCAGACCGGCTAAGATGGCCAGCAGAAAGAAATACCGCACCCCCAGAATGCTCAGCAAAACCGAATAATACGCCACGGTTATTGCAAAAATGAGTAATTGCCCGCGTAAAAATGCATTCCAAATATGAGAAAGTTGATTCCCCAGTTTTGAAATATCTTCTTGATATGCTGGAACCTGTATGCGAAATAGATTACGACGCACCCCGGCGCTTTCAGACAACATAAAATAAGAAATCAACAGGATAAACAATAACCAGGTGAATGTGGTGCCAATACTCGCCGCAAGAGAACCGATCAAACTGCCCAGTTTCGACAAAATTGGTGAAACAACGCCCTGCAGTTGGGTCCAAAGATTCCCGAAGTCAAGTTTTGATAAATCAATCTCAAATGGCCCGATCACCAGCGGTTTGGATGAGAGACCTTCGAAAAATCCTGGCAGGTCGGTGAGCAGATTCTGGAGAAAATTGATTAGGTTTTGTATCTGCTCGACAAGTGAAATCCCACCCCACGCCAGCAAGCCAATGACCGTAAACAGCAAGACCAGAAAGATAATTGTGGTGATTACCCGCCAAGGGATTTTTACCTTTTTATGAAAGAAATCGGCCACAGGATGAAGCAAGTAAGCCAGGATAAAAGACATCAAAAGCGGTGCCAAGATGTATTGAAAGCGAATGATCAAGAGCGTGACTACACCTGCCAGTGTTAATCCGACGATAATCTTGGTGGTGTTGCTCCAGCGTGGTGAGACCGTTTTATCAGGTGTTGTCATGATCTTATATCCAAAACCTCCGAAAATTCATCCTAACCAATTATAAGATATTTGACCTCAAAAAAGAAACTGGCGAGGGTGTTACCCTCGCCAGAATTCAATCATGGTCGGTTCACCTATGGGCAAACTCCGGGTTGAATGGCATTGAATATCCCGGGAAATAGGGCACAATAACTGTTGGTTAATTCAATGATTAACCAAGGAATGACACAGAAGACAACAATGATTGCCAGAACTACCAGAAGTGCCACGAGCCAGCCCGATTTCTTTTTCTTCACCGGTGTGACAACCTGTGGCGCTGCCCCGACAGGTGCTGCAGGTGGGATGTGAACAGGGGCGACCTGTTGCACGGGAGGGATGTTTGCTGGCGGAGGAGTGGATACAGAAGCAGGACGTTGAACAGGAGTTGGTGAAATAAACGGGGGAACCTGTGCTGCTGGTGGCGTTTGTGTCGGCTGCGCTGTGTGCCGGAAGGCTGCAACCGTTGCTTCGGTACCCAAACCAGTCACTTCAAAACGCACTTTTACCCGATCGCCAAGTGAAATGATTTCTCCGGGGCGCAGGTTAACGGGTATGGCAAGGCGCTGACCGCGGATAAAAGTTCCGTTGGTTGATCCCAAATCTTCGATGGTATAAGTGTTGCCTGCCAGCAACAGCCTGGCGTGCCGGCGAGAAATTTCAGGGTCATTGATCACGATATCATTGCTCGGGTCGCGCCCTAGAAACAGCTCCGGTTTATCCAGTATGTATTCAGTTCCACTCCCCGGTTCTGTTTGTAAGATCAATCGAAAAGATGTCATAAGTGCCTCCTCAAGTTTCAATCCCTAGTGTAGCAATGGATGGATTGAAAGTCAACGGAGAATCGATTTTTCTTTAAATATCTCACCTAATGATTACCAGAGTTCCAACCTATCGAGCTTTACTCAGCGATTCGATCCGTTGCTTCCCTTGGTTTAACAGTTAATGAACATCATCCGATGTCATATCGAGTGGCTTTTTCACTCACCAGTGAACATATGATGACCACAAATATTGAAGACTAAAACAATTGGAAGAAATTTGGGAAATTAACAAAAAGACCCCGCCATGCCGTGTGCTGCATAGTTTTGAACCTGCCGAAGCAGGTGGATCCTGCCATAGAGATCCGCCTTGGCCGAAGCCTATCGCGTAACCCTAACGAGTGAAGGATCCGTTTTGTGAGTGTTGGCTCAAAACCGGTGTTGCAACATCACGAACACAGCAGGGTAGTTTTCTTATACCATGATTTGTGTAAAATGGGTAGAGAATGTCAATCCTATTCAGTATGAGATAACCATGAAAACTTTGATCCGTTCGTTTATTGCCATCCCACTGCCCGTTGAAATTCAAACGAAATTAGAGGAATTCACGCGTATCAACCATATGACTCAACACAACGGATTTCGTCCGGTAAATTCACACAATATTCACCTCACTCTGAAATTCCTCGGTGACGCAACACCACAACAAATCCAGTCTGTGAAAGCCTGCCTTGAAGAAATCGTCCTGAGTCTAAATCCATTTCGGATCACATTCGAGGGGGTGGGCGCCTTTCCAAATTGGAATCAACCGCGAGTAATCTGGATCGGCATGCGTGCACCAACCGAATTGGAGAAATTGTTCAAAATCATCGATCAATCTACTGAAAGCCTGGGGTTTCCTTCGGAAGGCCGAAAATTCTCTCCTCACCTGACCCTTGCCCGTGTGAATTCATCCATGGCTGATCCGTTATTCTCTCATGTGATCCAAACGCTCAAATCCCTTGCACCACAGCCAAAAATCGGCGAAATGACGGCTTCGCAGATTCATCTTTATCAATCTGATCTTCAACCCGGTGGACCTGTCTATTCCATCCTCTCTTCGCATCTTTTTAAGGGAACAAAAGTTATATGTTAGAATTTAACCATCTTAAAATGCGAGGTGAATTCTGGAACCATTAGAAAAAGCACATAAGATCGTAAATTTTCTTGAAGAGAAAAAAGCAGAGAAAATTTTGCTTTTAGACATCCATGAAATTGCGACTTTCACAGACTATTTTATTATTTGCAACGGTACCAGCGACCGCATGCTTCAGGCATTATCAAGCTCATTGCGAGAGTTCGTAAAAAAAGAATTTGATAAAACCGTGCAGATTGAAGGTGAATCACGCGATGGCTGGATGGTGGCTGACGTAGATGACATCGTCGTTCATTTTTTCTCGCCTGACCAACGTAATTACTACAAACTCGAGCAATTGTGGGAAAAAGGAAAACTGATCCTCAGCCTTCAATAGAAAATCAGTTTTTCTTTTTATCGAAAATAATAAATTTTCAGGGCGTTCGGTGAACGCCCTGAATTACAGATAGACCAGGTTATCATCTACAAAAAAGAAGTGAAAACCTATAATGCAGCGAGCACCTCTGCACTATGTTCTGCGGGTTTGACATTCTTAAAAACCTTTTTCACCATGCCATCCTTGCCGATCAAGAAAGTGGTTCGCAGTACCCCAAAATGCTCTTTCCCATACATCATCTTTTTCCCCCAGGTTCCGTATAACTCACAGACATTGTGTTCTGTATCGGCAAGCAGAGTAAACGGAAGATGATGTTTAGCCTTGAATTTGGCATGCGAAGCTGGTGAATCAGGGCTTACACCAATAATGGTGATTCCTGCTTTTTCATAAGCACTGTAATCATCTCTAAAACTGCAGGCTTCAGTTGTGCATCCCGGTGTATCATCTTTTGGATAAAAATAAAGGAGAACATCCTTGCCTTTGTAATCTGACAGGCGGCGCAGTTGACCGGTTTCATCCTGGAGTTCAAAATCGGGAGCAATTACATTTTCTGACAACATATCAATTCCTCCTATTTTTATCCAATTATACCAAATTACGGTTTTTTAAACGGATCGAATTTCTCCCATGAAGGTGACATCATATCCAGGCATTTTTCTGATCTCATCAATAAACTTTCCATCATGTGCCAGATCAAAAACGGGTCTGACAAATGGATCGAGTTCCGCGCCTTCTGGAAAGATTAATTCATATTCCTCGCTATCGATTGCAATGAAGTCCAATCCTAGAGATTTTGCCGCAGCAGCTACCCCCAGCCCGCAATCAGCCCGCCCTGATGCCACCGCTACCGCCACACCAATATGAGAATATTCCTCTTGATCATATCCTTGAATTTCATCAGGGCTGATTTGAAGCTTTTGAAGATGAAAATCCAGCAGCACCCGCGTACCTGCCCCTCGCTGCCGATTCACAAATGTCACATCACAACGCCGCAGGTCTTCTAATGCCATAATTTTTTTGGGATTGGACTTCGGCACAATCAATCCCTGCTCGCGCTTTACCCAGCGCATGACCATCATATTTTTGCCAGGCAACATGCGCTGGATGTCAGCTGTGTTGTAAGTTCCGCTCACTGGATCCAAGAGGTGGCTGCCCGCGAAGTGGCATTCTCCTCTTTTTAACGCCAGCAGACCGCCCATGCTTCCTGCGTTCGAAGATACCAGGCGCCTGTTATAGCGTGTCAGGTGTTGAGCCATCAGATCGAGAGTCAAGTCATGTGAACCGATGGTCAATAGATTCTGATTCACCTGCTCCTTTCGGCGCAGCAATTGCACCTGTACAGATTCACCTGCTTCAACGCCCTGCACCATTCGTGGGATGATGGTAATACCGTCAGCCCTGGAAAGGCTTGTCGTGACTCCAGCACCCCGGCCAATCGGTGCAGCCAGCAATTTGCCATTAACTGAACCAAGCACTACTCTCACATAATCGTCATCGCCAGCCGGTGAGGTAAGCTTGCGGGTTAACTGCGCTTGAACCCAATCATCAGATGGGCTACTCAACCCGAGCCAGGTATCAATCAAGGGTTTCACCAAAATCTGTGTCGTCAAAGCAGCAGAAACGGGGTATCCAGGAACTCCAATCACAGGAATCTTCCGATTTTCATCTCCCCGTTTTCTGTTGACGAATCCGATGATCACCGGGTGCCCAGGTCGCACAGCGATACCATGCACAATTACTTCTCCCAACTCTTCCACCGCCTGCGCCGTATAGTCCTCTTTACCAGCTGAAGAACCGGCGTTCACCAGTACCAGGTCACATTCATTTGCTGCAGCTTTGATCCTTCCAACCAATTGCTGCAGATCATCTCTGGTAATCGGGTAACGTCTGGGAATGCCTCCCCATTCTCTAATCTGACCTGCAATGATGATTGAGTTGAATTCAACCAATTCACCTCTTTGAGGCACTTTTTCCAGCGGCACCAGCTCATCTCCGGTTGGCAGGATGGCGACCAATGGCTTTTTTACTACGCGCAGTTTCGAGATCCCTCCTGCTGCCAGAGCTCCCAGATCTACCGGGCGCAGCTTTTCGCCTTCAGGAAGGATCAACTGCCCTTCCACTAAATCTTCGCCTACCGGTCTCACATTTGACCAACGAGTGACTGCAGAACGAAGACGAATGAAGGCGGGGGTGCGGATCGAGTCGATGTCAGCCACCTCTCGATTTTGATCAAGCGATTCAACATTTTCGATAGGGATGACCGCATCCATGCCTTCTGGAAGTGGATCTCCGGTATCAACATATACTGCCTGACTTCCTGCTTCAAGTATTACCGGTTGGTTTGGTTGAGCACCAATGGTACTCGCTGCTTGAATCGCAAACCCATCCATAGCAGATGCATGATAATGAGGTGAACACCGCGAAGCAAAAGCCGCTTCAGCAAGCACCCTTCCTGTAACTTCATCAGATAATAGTATTTCTTCAACCCCCAAAATACCCATAAGATCATACGCTGAAAGTTTCTCATAGAAAAGCCGAATAGCTTCATCCAGCGGTATATCCTTGAGGTATGGCGCTCGAGTCATATCTGCCCTCACAGTAAAAATACTTCAACCGTATCTCCAGCAGAATACCCAGTTACATCTGCAGGAATGTGAATAAGCCCATTGGCTCTGGATAATGAAAGGATAAGATTACTCTTAAAGAAGATCGGAGTAACCTTAAATCCCTGATCACTTTTCTCTAAAACAGCCGGAAGGTAATCATCTCTTCCCGCAACCGATGCAAGGTTGAGGCTAAGTCTGGCTTCCACAACTTGATTGATGCTCAGATCTTGCCGACCATTTAGTTTTTCCAAGAGCGGTTTCACCAATTGCCGTGCAATGATCAATGCGCTAACGGGGTTACCAGGCAGGCCGATGATAGGCTTTCCATCACAGACAGCGACGATCGTTGGCTTTCCTGGTCGAATATTGATGCCATGCACGAGTACCCCGGGGGTTCCCAAATGGCTGATAACCTCAGCTGTCATATCTCTCGTGCTGGCTGAAGACCCCGCGGTAATAATCATCAAATCGGCATCTGAAAATATTTGTCGTAATGCATCTTCGAGCACTCGAGCGTCATCAGGAACGATGGGATGCAAGACCGGTATAGCACCGCAAGATTCAACGAATGCAGCCAGGATGGGAGAATTGATATCTCTAACCTGCCCCGGCTGCAGCTTATTGCCCGCGTCAACCAGTTCATCACCGCTTGAGAAGATGTGAACAACAGGCTTCGCAAAAACAAAAATCTTGGTCTTTCCAAGTGCAAGCAATCCACCAATTTCCTCCGGACGCACCAGTGTACCGGATCGCATCACGAGTTCACCAGCTCTGACATCTTCACCTTTAAGAATAAGGTTATCACCTGAAGCTACCGGTTTATGAATTTCCACCTGGCAAGAATCAATCATCTGGGTATTTTCCATGATCACCACTGCGTCTGCTCCGTCAGGGAGCATTCCACCGGTATGTATCACCGCTGCATGTCCTTTTTCGAGCGTAAATTCAGGAGCCTTACCCATCTCAACTTCACCTGCCAGAGTCAAATAAGCAGGTAACGTATCGCTGGCGCCATTTGTGTCTGATGCCCTAACAGCAAAACCGTCCATCGCGCTGCGGGTAAACGCAGGCAAATCTTCATCGGCAAAAATATCACGGCTTAAAATCCTGCCACGGGCGTGCAGGGTTTCGATCTCTTCTTCCTTTACGCACGGTGAGATGAGATGGTTGAACAATACTTGCCGGGCTTCTTCAATCGAGACAAGTTTTAGAAATTCTGGCATTTTTATATCCACAAGGTTAATAGGATGAAATACACCGTCAACAAGAATAATCCAGCAGAAACCAACTTCAGCAATCTCCAGCGCGGTTTATCACCCTCTTCTATCCGTTGAATCAAGAATATTTGGAATCCTCCCAGCGGCAGCCCCAAGAGCATCGGCCAGACAGATGACCAACTCAGGCCCACAAGCCCAAATATACTCATTAACAGATAAGCAGCTATGATTAAGAGATTATGCAAACGCATTGATCGCTGCCATCCCAGCTGGGTTACCAGCGTTTTCGAGCTATGAGTGATCTGAAAGGCGTAACCTTCGAAGGAATGGGCAATCTTCATTGCCAGGTATATCAGGGTCAGTGGCAGGGTTAGCATTACCAGGTAAGAAGTCAGGGGTCTTCCCTGCAGCACCAACGCAATGGCTGGAATAAAATTGGCTACCAGTAATGCTTCAATCAATTCGCCGTATCCATTTTTCTCCAAACGCATAGGTGGAGATGCAGCAAAGAAACCAAGCAGGAATGCAAAGCTATACAACAGCGCACACGCTCCAGTCAACACATTCCGGAAGATTAATATCACCGCCACTGTTGCCCCTGCGGTTAAAACAGTTAACGCAATTTGCATTAATGCCGGCCGTTTAATCGCCCGAAGTTCGTCATACCACGGATCATCTCTGTGTAATGTTGACACCGGAGTTTCGGGATGGTCAAAATAGGCAGAGAGAAAATTTCGGGTCTCAATAATGGAAATCACCCCTAGCAATCCAAGGAAAAGATTGATCCAATCCAATCGTGTGCCTAAGTGGTACGCGATACCAATTCCAATGGCGTATGTCAAAATGACAACCCCCACGAGCCAGGGCTCGATAATGCGTCGAATTGGGTGAGATTTCATTGGAGCATTCATTGTCACACCAGTTGATATCCTCCAGCAAGGGTTATGATCTCGCCTGTAATGTACTCATTGTTCAACAGAAAATCAAGTGCAGCTAAAAATTGTTGTGAATCACCAGCTTTTTTCATTGGTACCCGATCAATTAAAGCCTGCCATTCCTCCTCATTTAGATCACTACCACGCAGCAATAGCCCTGGGGCAATCGCATTCACCCGGATGGACGGCGCAAGCTGCCTGGCCATGAGCCTGGTGAGAGTCTCCACCGCAGCTTTGCTGATCACATAGGCGCCGTACCCGGTCCAATTTTTACGCGCGCCCACGTCAGAGATATTAATAATCGTTCCTCCCGTTTTCATCCGAAGAGCTGACTCGCGCGATGTGAGCCAGACAGAACGAATATTGAGACTCATGATCTTTTCCCAATCTTCGATTTCGATTTTCATCAGATCTGACCGCATCAGAACCGCCGCAGAATTTACCAGCACCTTAAATGGATGTTGAATTTCATCAATTTGTTTGAACAAATCGTTTATCTCTTGCTCTCTGGTAAGATCTGCACCAAGCAGATACACCGGCACCCCAATTGAGCGAATTTCATTGGCTGTCTTTTGTGCTTCAGTTAATGATGAATGATAATGCAGCCCGATTGCATAGCCCTGTCGGGCTAAATGCAGGGCAATCAGTTTGCCTACCCTCCTGGCTGCTCCTGTAATCATCGCAAGCGGCATCTCTTTATCAGTATCCAAGAATCCCTCGTTCTTCACGCCCCAGTTTATAGATAAACCTTCATTACTGGCAAAATCTATTATATACTCCAGTGTATTGATTCAGGAGTAAAACCAATGAAAAAACATCTCCCTTCAGTTTACCGAATCCTTCCCGACGTTGCGCTGGCCTTATCCAAAGGAACCGGTGTGGTGGCTTTGGAATCTGCTGTGATCACTCATGGATTGCCGCGACCAGTGAACCGGGAGCTGGCAGATGAACTCGAAATGATCATTCGTGAAAACGGCATCACTCCAGCAACAATGGCTTTGATCGATGGCAAGATCGCAATTGGAATCACCCGTGATGAACTGGTAGCATTGGCGAATCATGAGCAGACGGTGAAAGTCAGCAGCCGTATGATGGGTATCGCAGTGGCACAGAATCTTAGCGGGGGCACAACTGTGGCGGCTACACTCGTTGCCGCCCACACAGCAGGTATTCAGGTCTTTGCCACGGGTGGCATTGGGGGTGTACACCGTGGACAGGCCTTCGACATTTCCGCTGACCTCAACGAACTGGCGCGCCGGCCGGTGATTGTAGTCTGCGCAGGTGCAAAAGCAATTCTCGACCTGCCTGCCACATTAGAGGCATTGGAAACACGCGGCGTGCCCGTTCTAGGCTATCAGACCGAAGATTTCCCCGCTTTTTACTCACGTAGCAGTGGATTGAAAGTTGATATGAGCATCGACTCACCTGAGCAGGCAGCGCAAATTGCCAGAGCACACTGGGAAGCTGGCAATCATTCTGCGGTACTGGTATGCAATCCCCTCCCCGAAGGTCAGGCTCTTGACGCCAAAAAAATCAACGAGGCAATTGAAAAAGCTGTACACGAAGCTGAAACCAGGGGTATCAGCGGCTCAGCCTTAACACCATTTCTGTTAGAAAAAGTTGGAATGATTACCAAAGGTGAGAGTCTTCAGGCTAATCTGGCACTTTTGAGGAACAATGCACGCCTGGCTGCGAGAATTGCGGCCTGTATGGCTAAACCGCATCTGCATACTTATTAGTTTTTATGGCACGGGTGACGTTGGAGTGAAGGTCGAGGCCAATGGGGCTTCGTTGGCGGTTGTTCCCTGAATATTGAAAATGCCCGAACTTTTCCAGCTTGATCCAACAAAGATCTGCACCTCATAATAACCGGGAAGCCACTCATTTGACGGTCGTGTACAATCTGTGTATCCATATCCACCCGGGGCATAATTCCACGGTTTTGTCTCAGCGCACACAATCTGTCCCTCATATAACCATACCGCAGTCCACTGCACGCCAGTGACCATTTTGTCATAAGAAAACCCACCGTAAATCGTTTTCACCGGTGGAGCAAAACTGGTTTGCTCGTTTACCAGCAATCCGTTCTCAATCAGCGTCGAAAACGTGATCGGACTGAAGACCGCACTGGTATCCACTCCCACTGGCGTTTGAATGGTTGCCTGAATCTGTTCAGGAAGTGAAGGGGTATATGTTTGAGCCAGCGTCAGCGTGATGGTCGGCGTAAATGTCTGAGACGGAGTTAGGGTAATGGTTGGAGTAATCGTTATGGTAGGTGTTTTTGTGATTGTCGGAGATGGCGGGAAAACCTGATAAATCGCGGGTTCTCCAACCTTTACCAGTAAAAATCCGCCAAAGACCATTGCCACGGCCAGCATCACCAACCGCCAGCCATGTTCGATCAGAATCTGCCGCTTTTGGTAAAACTGGAGACGCTTTCCAGCCCGAATCGACTTGAAAGCCATCACCAGGCTGGTGATAACAGCGATTCCAAGCAACACAAGAATGACTTTTACAGTAGTCGCGATATCGATATTCACTGCTTCACTTCTCGCAAAGCATTATAGCATGACAATAATGATCTACCCTGAGGGTGATCAGGATTTCTGCAGCATAGAAAGATAGGGTTCTGCGAATAATGCCGGAGTACCGCCCGTATGCCAGAACAGCACTTTTTCTTTCTGATCGAAGAAACCCTTACGAATCAAATCAATCATACCGGCAGCTGCGCGGCCGGTGTAAACCGGGTCCAGCAGCAAACCTTCAAGGCTGGCGAACATTTGGATGGCTTCTACTTCGGCAGGTCCCATCACACCGTATCCTCCGCCTAGATAATCATCGTTGACCAGAATCTTATCAAGAGGAAGATCAATTTTTAATCCCAGCAGAGCGGAACCCTCTTGTATCAACCGCGATACGCTTTCTCTTAATTGAGCGGCATGATCCTCAATGCTAATCCCAAGAATCTTTCCCTGAAATCCGCTGATTTCTGCTCCAAGGAGCATACCTGATTGGGTACCACCGCTCGATGAAGCGGTGATGATCCAATCAAAATCTGACTCCTGAGATTTGAGCTCATTTATGGCTTCCACATATCCCATCATCCCTGTTGCGCTTGACCCACCATAAGGGATTTTGTATGGCTTCTTTCCTTGCAGTTGGGCATCTTGAAATACCTGGTCAAGAACCTGATTACGGTTTTCACGATTTGCCCACACAATTTTCGCTCCAAACAGTTGATCGAGGAAAAGGTTGCCGCTGGCGATTTCCGGTTCGCTTCCAGAGAGAACAAGGATGCAGTCAAACCCGTAACGGGCTGCCATGGCTGCCACCTGCCGGCAGTGGTTAGATTGAATGGCACCCACGCTGAGCAGCGTCCTGGCTCCTGCCTGCTGAGCTTCTGCAAGTAAAAATTCCAATTTGCGTGTTTTGTTTCCACCAAATCCAAGCCCGGTCTGATCATCGCGTTTGCAAAAGATCTGTGGCCCCTGCAAAGCTGCCGAAAGGCGTTCGAGGAATTCGATGCGTGTTGGTAGATGAGCAATCCTCACTCGTGGAACTTTCATTGTACCTCCTGTTGAATTTGCCTTCTGCGGATAAACCGGGTTATCGATAACATTCGGGGAATTACCTGTTGAAAAATGAAGTATGCGGTCCTGTTCACTGGAAAATCCCAGGCTCCAATGGTGCGTACGACAATTCCACCCAATCCTTCCTTGAACCTGTAAACCCCATACATCGCGTCCTCATTTGAAAAGACCTCAGGGGCTCCCCAAAGATCATAAACCAGGCAACCTCTGGCTTTTGCACCCCGCATGGCTTCCCATTGCAACAGGTAGTTAGGCATTTTTTCACGATGCCGTCCGGTGGACATTCCGTAGACATACCATGCACGTGTGCCCAGAAAAAAATAAACCAGACCGGCGACAACTCTCCCTTCAACTTCAGCTACCAGTGCTTCAGCCATCCCCGCCTGGATATACTTCTGCCAGACCTCAAGGTAATACTCTGCGGGACGAATGATAAATCCATCACGCTGGGCTGTTTCAGCATACATCTGGTAGAGCAACGGCAATTCATCCAGAACCGCAGGTCTGACTGTGACGCCGTTCTTTTGAGCAAGGCGCAGGTTATAGCGCGTTTTCTGTTTCATGCGTGCCAGCCATTCCTCTTCCGTTCCTTGCAGGTTAAGAATGACCGTGTTTCGAAATTGAATTTGCTCGCGCGATTCATTCCAACCGCGCGATCTTAATTCTTCACAAACATGAGCCCCTTCTTCGTCTGGTGATTCACCGGGTGACCCTAAGATGCCCCGACCGAGTTCTACTTCCGGATCAATCTTCACAAAAACCAGGTTTTTTTCTTTGGCCCAGGTTTCAATATCGCAGATCACGCGGGTTCGAAGGCCTTTATCTCTCCAGTCAAGCAAAGGCCCTCGAGGAATATATCCAATGCTTATTCTGGGTCCAATTCGAAATGGTCGCATCGACCTGACCAACAGTTGAGCGGCAGCGATTAATTTGCCTCTTTCATCTCTCCACTCTTTTTGTTCTGCTGTCCACCCAATGCGAGCCTTGATCGCCGCCCATTCCTTGGTTTGCAGAAAATGTGGGTCCTTTAAGGATAACAGCCTCGAATCCCAGCCAGCATCCATCATTGAAACACCTCATTTGTTGGCTGAGTCGCAATCCATTCGTTTATGGATCGTTCGGCGCAGGTTCCAGCTAAAGACATTTTCATGATCTCCTGTGGAGAGAAAAAGCCTGCATCCATCGTTTCATGATTCACAGTGAAATTACCCTCGACAAGTTGTGCATCATAGAAAAGGACAATGCCGTTACCTCGCGGATCATCAGCATAAGTGTAAACACCTACCAGCCTGCCAACCTTGATGGTGAACCCGGTCTCTTCTTTGACCTCACGTTCGGCTGTTTGTTCAGGTTCTTCATCCACTTCCATATAACCAGAAGGCAGGTGCCAGCGGCCTTTCCATGGGTCGATCCCTCGTTGCACCAAAAGAAGCTTGCCATCTACAGCAACACGCACACCCACACTGACTTTACGGTGCTCGTAAAAAACTGCCCCGCATGCTTCACATATCGCCCGCATGCGATTTTCAATCATTTGAAAAGTCACCGGCTTACCGCAATTCTGACAAAACCTTACCATTTCAATCCATTCCGCCGCCACGCAGTTTTAAATATCGCTGGTAAAGCCAATAAAGTGGCTGGTTGTATACTTTGTCCCACGCACCCACGCTGCGCCAGGTTTCTCCGCCAAAGCCGCGTTTGAAACGGTATACTCCCCACAGACCGTCATGAGCATGGCGTTGTGAAAATGATGTTTCAAGCTCGTCTTCCTCAAGATCAGGGATTCCCCAGAGATCGTACCATTTACACCCATGAGCCTTTGCCCATTTCATTGCTTCCCATTGAACGAGATAGGTCGGCATACGATTGCGCTCTGCGTTCGATGAAGCTCCATACATATAGTAGGCATACTCGCCTCGTGCCATCACGAAAATTGAAGCTAATGGTTGGCTATCGTACTCCGCTGTTAAAAGTTCACATGCGCCAACAGGGTGAAAAAGATCATAGACCTTTTGATAATACTCTTTACGATGCACGCCAAAAGCATCGCGCTCCGAGGTCTGCAAAGCCATCCAGTGGAACGATTCTACATCAGTAGATGGTTTTACCACCACATCCTTTTTCTCGGCCAGACGGATGTTATAACGCGTTTTTTGTTTCATTCGCCCCAGAATGGTTTCTTCACTCCCCTCAAGGCTTACCATTACTGTTCGTCTGGGCTGGATGGAACGTGATGGCAGCCAGTTCGCGCCAGCCAAAATATCGTTCGGTACCCACGGCTCCCACGCATTGGGTTCCACTTTCAAAAAGACCGCATGGTTGTCATGGCATATCCGATCGATTTCATTAAATAATTCCACATGAAAGCCAACAGGACCCTTTGGAAGATAGGCAATACTGAATCCTCCCGGTAGAAGTCGAAACAATACCTGGGCTCCTGCCTGGCCGCATAAAATGCGTACCGTTTTCCAGCCAAACTGAGACTTTAACTCACCCCATTCTGCGGTTTGCAAGAGATGAGCATCAGCGTGTAATCGGAGAAACTCTTTCCACTCTTCTACAGTGATTTGCATGGCTATTCGATCGATAACAATTCCGGTGCCGGAGTGGTACCCAGAGAAGAACCGGGGATAGTCTCATCGATTAATTGAATGATTTCATCTGATTTACCCTGTTCTGCCAGATCCAGCAGTCTACTGATGATTTCTTGAAGTTGTTTCCCGCGTAAATTTGATGGATCGTCGAACTGATAAATATCAGGGTGCATTGTAGGCTGAAATTGATTTCCCTCTTCCCAGAGATCCTCACTCAATTTTTCGCCAGGCCGGATTCCGGTGAAAACGATCTCGATATCCTTGCCCGGTTCCAGCCCTGAAAGACGGATCAGATCTTCTGCCAGATCAAGGATACGCACCTGTTGCCCCATATTTAACACAAATGTTTCACCACCTTTGCCCATACCGGCTGCCTGTAAAACCAGGTAAACCGCTTCAGGGATGGTCATGAAATAACGCTTCATATCAGGATGGGTAACGGTGACCGGGCCGCCATTGGCAATTTGGTGTTTGAAAAGTGGAACCACGCTCCCACGACTGCCCAGCACGTTGCCGAACCTTACCACACAATAACTGTTACCCGTGCGATGGGCTGCATCCAAAACCATCATTTCAGAAAGCCGCTTGGTCGCCCCCATGATGTTGGCCGGGCGAATAGCTTTATCGGTAGAGATCATCACCAGGCGCTTGACGCCACATTTTTCACAGGAACGAACCACATTACGAGTTCCTCTTACATTGTTATCCACGGCTTCGTCAATATTCATTTCCATTAATGGCACATGCTTGTGCGCAGCAGCATGGAATACGACCTCAGGCTGGTATTTTTTAAACACATTGAGAATGCGGTCGTAATCTCTTACATCGGCAATGACGGGTGTAATCTTGAGGGATTTAAAACTCTCCTGAATTTCAAGCAAAGACTCAAAGATACTGTTTTCTCCGTGCCCCAAAAGGATCAATTGTGAAGGGTTCCAGCGGGCAATTTGGCGGCACAACTCGCGTCCGATTGACCCTCCGGCACCGGTCACCATGACACGCTTGCCGGTAAGGGTTTCGCCAATCAACTCTTCTTTCATGTGGGCGGGCTGTCTTCGTAACAGGTCGGTAATATCCACCTCACGCAAGCGGCTGATACTGACCTTTCCGCCCAGAAGTTCATAAATTCCCGGCATTGTCCTGAAAGGAATTCCCTTGAGCCGGCATACATCGGCAATCATCCTGATTACTTTACCGCTCGAACTGGGGATAGCAATAATAACTTCATCTATCTTCTTGTGCTCGATCACGTTGCCGATATCTGACAAAGTACCCACAACCGGAACACCATGAATCTGTTGTCTCAACTTTGTCGGGTTGTCATCTAAGAAGCCCACTGGCCGTAGGTTGAGTTCCAGATTCTTCTGCAGTTCTCGTACAACCAGAGCTCCGGCATCACCCGCACCAATGATGAGGGTGCGCTTCGCCTGCCCGGCTTTCTCATTTGCTGCCGATGAACTGGCACTATCGGCCAGTACACGCATGATCAACCGAATTCCGCCAATCAAGATAATGGATAGCAGCCAGTCAATAACCAGCACCATGCGTGGAAACCCAATGAAAGCCTTGGCCGTCAGCAATAGAATCATGATCAGCGAAACGACCACCGACGAAGATGTAACCGAAATTACGATCAGTTTGAGTTCCTTGGTGCTGGCGTATCCCCACAAACGGCGGTACATGCCAAAAAGATAATAAATGGGAATTTTCACTAAAATCGCAACACCGATCATCCAATAAGCAGACGGCAGGTAGAAATAAAACAATGCACCCAGTTCCAGGCGCAACGCATAAGCACCCAATACCGAGATGATCGTCAGTAAAATATCAATCAGTACAAAATATCGGTTTCGTATGTTTGGCTTTGCTTTCATCAGAGTCCTTTAAAGCCGAGAACGGCTCCAACCGTCCGCAAAATGATATTTAGATCGAGTAAAAGATTTCGTTTCTTTATGTAATAAAGATCATATTCAAGTTTAACCGCTGTATCTTGAACCGTTGTCGCATACCGCTGATTGATCTGAGCCCAACCGGTCAGACCCGGGCGAACAAGAAGGCGGGCGCGGTAAAAGGGGATTTCCTTTTGAAATTGATTCACCAGTTCGATCTGTTCTGCTCGTGGACCAACGATGCTGTTCTCGCCCTTCAAGACGTTGATCACCTGCGGCAGTTCATCCAGATGGCTTCGCCGCAGAATCTTTCCAAACCGGGTGATTCGTGTATCGTTGGCTGTGGCGGTGCGGGCAACGCCATCCTTTTCTGCGTCCTGAACCATGGTGCGGAATTTTAAGATTTTGTATGGTTGACCGTTTTTACCCACCCGCATTTGTGAATACAACACTGGTCTGCCGCTATCCACAAGAATGGCCAGAGCAATCAGCGGGAATAAGACAATCAATGCGAGCAAACCAATCAGGCCGCCAATAAGATCGATCAACCTTTTTATACTTTCGTACAAGCCTGTGGTGTGTGATTGATCGATAAATGTGCGCAAGAGCCAATCTGACTCGAGCAAAAAAATTGGCACACGGCCAAATTGCTGTTCGTAAAAAGTCGGGAATGAAGTAACCTCGATCCCTTTTTCTTCAGCATTCAGCACAGCCTGAAACAATTCCGGTCTGACTTCGCCGGCGATGGCAAAGATTAAATCACTGATTTCTAAACTCTCGACCAACTGCAACAGATTACTGCTGTCGCCAATGACTTTGTAACCATTAATTTCTTTACCCATTTTTTGTGGATCGTCGTCAATATATCCAGCAAGAATGAAAGGCGCGGGGTGAATTTCATTCAACATCGACACCAGTGTTGACCCTGCATGCCCGGCTCCGATCATCAATACCCGTCGGAGAAACATTGGGTCGGTAAAGATCTTTATATAGATTAAGCGCCAGATTATGGTCAGAACGATGGCAGCCAAAATAAAGATAAAAACTCCCCGCCTTGGCAGTGAATTGGGCGCGGAAAGAAAGAAAATCAACAGATAGATGACAATACCCACCACCGCAGCAGTGCCAACACCGCGGTATACATCACTCTTGCGATTCGCTTTTCGAACATCGTAAATTTCGATCAAGCAAAGAACCCAGGCAAACGGCAGCAGATAAAACCAGACTGGAGCACGCTGGCCAAGAAAAGCCCATGAAAAATGTAGCCAGTCTTTCTGCCCCCAAAAATATAGCCCGATAAACAAAGCCAGGTAAGTAACCGCTAAATCACCGATAAGAAGAATCACCTGTCTTTCCTCGGTACGGAAATGCCACCTGTGTTTCAATTGATTCTTTTCAACGCCCATTTTGTTTCTCTGTAAACACTCGCTTTAATAAACTCCACCAAAAACCCGATCCCCACGAGACGTGCATGGTGGCAATTGCCAGAGGAATTCCGATAACTGACATTGGCTGCTTTGTTTTAATCGCAGGTTTTATCGAACCAACAATAAGGATAACCCAATAAGAGATGATCGCCGCTGCAAGCGCCAACCGAGACAGGTTCCAGAATACAGATAGTAATAATAACATCAAAATTCCAAAAACGAAAATCGGAGGCAGCGCCTGGCGCCAACGGATCGTACCCGGATACCGCTGGAGCATTTTGAATTTCCAGTATCCATAAGAAAAATACTGTCGAGCCAGCGACTTTAAGTCGGGTCGTGAGTAATATGCCGCCTTGATGCTGGGGTCGATCCAAATCTTTCCGCCACTGGCGCGAATGCGTGTGTTGAATTCATAATCTTCATTAACTGGGAGGGTTTCGTCGAAATATCCAATTCTTTCAACCAGCGACCGCCGGAATGAGCCGAAAGCCACAGTATCCGCTTCGGTCGCAACGGTGGCACGACGGTATAGAGCATCTCCAACTCCCAGCGGGTGAACAGCCGCCATGGCAATGGATCTTGCGATCCAGGTGTTCCGTCCCGGCTTAACCTCCAGAACTCCGCCTACGTTTTCTCCTTTTCCAGCCTTAAGTGCCAGAACGCACTTCTCAAGATAGTCTGTTGCAGGAATGGTGTGGCCATCCATTCGCACAATATATTCTCCAGCAGCGTTGGCCAACCCCAGGTTGAGCGCGGCTGGGATAATCCGTTTGGTATTTTCCACCAGTTTAATGGGTAATTCAGGATGCGTTTTCTTGAATTCGTTGATCTTTTCACGCGTACGGTCTGTCGAGTTTCCATCAGCGATCACCACTTCTACGTCAGAAACAGACAGTGTTTGATCGCGAATTGCGTTCAGTACTCCACAAATGGTGGCTTCTTCGTTATAACAAGGAATGATGACAGAAACCAGGGGTGATCTCATGATTCTACTTTAATCTCCAGAGTAAATACTCTGAAAACTAACAGCAGTCCTTCTTTTCATTGAGCATTGAGATCGCATCAATTTCCACCAGCGCTTTTTTCGGCAACCCCGCAACCTGAACGGTTGTGCGCGCCGGAGATTTTTCAGCAAAAAACTCGGCATAAACAGCGTTCATCTTTGGAAAATCATTCATATCCTGCAAATACACTGTGGTTTTGACCACATTTTCAAGGCAAGAATCGGTAGCATTCAAAATTTCTTTTAAATTCTGAAGCGCCTGCCTTGTCTGCTCTTCAATCCCACCAGCTACTAGTTCTCCAGTTTTTGGATCAATCCCTAGCTGTCCGGATGTGAAAATGAATGGCCCTCCACCAGTAGCGATGGAATATGGCCCAATCGCGGCTGGAGCATTCTTCACCACAAATACCTTTTTTTGATGACAAGCCATCGTCAGCCTCCACAGTGGAATTTACCTATAATTTTAAGCGAACAACGAAAAAAGGTAAATGCAGGTTGACCTTTGAAACACAATCTTTTCCTTAATGATCCTGATATTACCCAACAGGACTGGTATAATTTGCGCGAATTAATTCTTATACATTCAGGTTAATTATGCTAGAGAAATTAACAGCAATCGAAAGTCATTACGCTGATTTAACTCGACAGATGAACGAGAATATTCAGGATTATCAGAAGGTGGCTGAGCTGGCGAAAGAACGTTCAGAGCTTGAACCAATTATTCAAAAGGCGGAAAAATATCGCTCCCTCTTGAATCAACTGGAACAGGCCAAGGAACTGCAGGCCAGCGATGATCCCGAATTAAGCAGTCTGGCGAGCATCGAAGTGGAAGAACTTCCAGCACAGATCGAAAAATTGGAACGTGAAATTAAAGGGTTATTAGTTCCGAAAGATCCGCGTGATGAGAATAATGTTTTTATCGAAATCAGGGCTGGAGCAGGCGGAGATGAAGCAGGCTTGTTTGCTGCTGAGTTGATGCGCATGTATATGCACTATGCGGAACAGCACCGCTGGTCTGTGGAAATGATATCTGCCAATGAAACCGGTATTGGTGGCTATAAAGAAGTCATCTTCATGGTCAAAGGCAAGGGTGCTTATTCAAGATTCAAGTTTGAGTCTGGTGTTCATCGTGTTCAACGCATCCCTGCCACAGAATCTTCCGGACGCATCCACACATCCACTGTCACTGTGGCGGTCATGGCTGAAGTGAATGAAGTGGATATTGAAATTCCTGAATCAGATATCGAGATCGAAGTCTACCGATCTTCAGGCGCTGGCGGGCAGAATGTTCAGAAAAATGCCACAGCTGTGCGTCTCACTCACAAACCCACAGGCATGGTTGTTACCTGTCAGGATGAGCGCTCACAATTACAAAACCGGTTGCGCGCTATGGGAATCCTGCGCGCCCGGCTTTATGAGATCGAGGAAGAAAAACGCCGTCAGGAACGAGAAGAAACCCGTCGTTCACAGGTAGGAACCGGCGATCGTTCAGAGAAAATCCGCACCTATAATTTTCCACAAAACAGGGTCACAGATCATCGGATCAATTTATCCTCTTACAATATCGCTGGTGTCATGGCAGGTGATATCGACCAGTTCATCGATGAGCTTGCCATCCGCGATGAGAGCGAACGATTGGCCACAATCGGAGAAAATGAAACAGACTAATCTGGGGGAATGGATCGGTCAGGCCATTTCTACGATCAAAGGAAAAACCGAATTTCCATTCGTTGAAATCAATGCCATCGCTTCATCCATCCTAGGAAAATCCAAGGAATGGGTCATTTCTCACCCCGAAACTTCACTGACTCAGGCCCAGATTACAGAGCTTGATCATGCGGTAGAACGTTTGCTATCAGGCGAACCTTTGGCCTACATCACCAGACAGAGGGCTTTTTACGGCCTGGATTTTGAAGTCAATCGCAATGTCTTGATCCCCAGACCCGAAACTGAAATTCTTGTGGAAGAAGTCATTCATTGGCTTGAAGATCACCCCAACCGCCGGTCAATGGCCGACATCGGCACTGGTTCAGGTATTATTGCGGTCACCTGTGCCGATCGGTTTCCTGATCTACGCGTTACCGCTATTGATATCTCACCTGATGCGCTGGTTATCGCCAGAAAAAATGCCGACCGCCATGATGTCGCTGATCGAATCGAATTTGTTCAAAATGATTTGCTCACCGGTGTAAAAAAGAAATTCGATATCATTGCAGCCAATCTTCCCTACATTCCAACGGATACTTTAGAGCAATTAGACGTGATTAAATTCGAACCGCGGCTGGCACTCGATGGCGGAAAAAATGGAACAATCCTCATTAACCGTCTGCTTGAGCAATCCACAGAAAATATTCGTCCAGGAGGATGTCTGTTTTTAGAAATACAATATAATCAAGGTAACATGACTTCAATCATCGAAGGGTATTATCCACACGCAGTAATCAATATCCTTAACGATCTGGCGTCGCTGCCTAGAGTCATTAAAATCCAACTTTAAACAGGGGACTTATGCAGACCATAACTTTACCAGCAAACGATCCGGCTTCGATTGATTCAGCTCTCTCCCTGTTACGCGATGGGGAAATCGTTGCATTTCCAACTGACACAGTGTATGGTTTGGGTGCTAACGCGTTTCACTCACCGGGCATTATCAAACTTTTTGAAGCCAAAGGCCGCGATTCGAATAAATCCATCGCAGTTCTAATTGGAGACTTCAAACAGCTCGACCTCCTCGTAGAAAGCATGAACTCTAACGCACGTAAACTGGTAGAAAAGTTCTGGCCAGGTGGTTTGACCATCGTGGTTCCCAAGCGTAAAGACTTACCCGAACTTCTCTCGTCAGGCAATTCAATCGGCATTCGCATGGCAAATCATCCGGTTGCTCTGGAATTATGCGAAAAGTTTGGTCCCATCGCCACAACTTCAGCCAACCTCTCAGGTGGGAACAATCCGCATAATGCCAAGAACGTTTATGACCAGCTCAAAAACCGCATCCCTCTGATTCTTGACGGTGGTGAATGCCCGGGCGGGGTACCATCCACAGTGGTAGATTGCACAACAGACGAGATTCGCATCCTAAGAAAAGGCGCTATAAAAGAAGAAGATATAATTCAAGCGCTGAGTTAACATCAAAGCGGCTCGCTTTCGATCGAGCCGCTTTTTTTTACTCATCCAACAGCGATTCGTTTTCAAAGCTCACAAGATCATCTGCAAAATCAACCATGCGCTTGAATCTTCCTTCGCGAGCCATCAGGTCAAAATAATTTCCACGCTCAATGATCTCTCCATGATCCAGTACAAGGATCTCATCCATGTGCTCCAACAGAGTTAATCGATGAGTAACCAATAAGATAGATTTTTTAGAAAAATTTGCAAAAAGATTCTTGAGGATTCGAGTTTCATTTACCGGGTCAAGATTTGCTGTGGGTTCATCCAATAAGAGAATCGGGGGATCTTGTAAAATTAGACGCGCTATCGCTAATCGCTGCCGTTCTCCAGCGCTCATTTTCATCCCCCTTTCGCCCAGCCAGGTATCGAGCCCATCCGGAAGGCGATGAACCCATTCACCAAGTTCAGCCTGATCAAGAGCCTGCAACAACTCTTCGTCTGTGGCTGCAGGTTTAGCCAGCAGAAGATTCTCACGCAGACTGGTGCTGAACAGGTATGGTGATTGAGAGACAACCCCATAGATAGAATGGAGATCAGACTGGTCAATTGACTGAAGATTGATCCCATCGATGAGGATATTACCTGAAGATGGCGAATAAAAGCGAAAGAGCAAATTCAATAAACTGGTCTTGCCGGCTCCGCTGACACCCACAATGGCCTTCTTCTCACCGGTGCGCAGGCTGAAAGAAACATCCATCAACACAGGCTGCAGAGTATCAGGATAAATTAGACGAATTTTTTTAAAAAGTAATTCACTTCCTGGTGGAATGAGAATCTTTCGATCTGGCGGCTTGACTTCGAATTCTGGTCTGTGAAACGCAAAAAGCCTTTTAGCAGAATCTATACTGGAATTTAAGTTGATTGCTGCTGATGGCATGGTGGATACCGCTTCAAAAGTTGCGCTGGTTACCAGAGCCAGTACAGCCAGCATAATCCCATTCATTTCTCCTGTGTTGATCTTAGGAATGACTGACCACACCACACCCAAAACGGTAAGGTTCAATACCAACAAAGAAAGCGCGTTACCCGTTGCATTGATCGCAGTGATCTTATTTTGGATTTTCGCAGATCTGGAATATCCTTGCTGGATTGTTTCCAACCACTTATGGTGTGCATGAAACGACTGTAAATCTTCCAATCCCTGCACCCCTTCAACCATCAATGCCGCAACATCTGCATTCGCCATTGTAAGATCACTGGTGTATGGACGTGAGATGAAAATGGTCAAAATGGGAAAGATAAAACCATTGGTGACCAGTCCCGCTGCCAGAATAATCCCGCATTGTATGAGATAACCACCTACAAAAAGGCTCATTCCCGCAGCGATCACGATGGCAATAATGATTGGCGCCACTACCCGCACATAAAAATTTTCCAGCGTTTCCAGGTCACCCATCATCCTTTGCAATAGATCTCCGCTGCGGTATGAACGAAGGTTAACGGGTGCTCCCGGTTCGATTCTAAGATAAAAGTCCTCACGCAATTTCGATAGTATATGCAAATTCACAGAGTGAGAGATCAGCCTTTCAAGATATCGGAAGACTCCGCGGCTGATTCCGAAAAACCGCACACCTACGATTGCCACTTGAAGGTCAGCGATTGACGGATGAAGCGCTGCACTCGCAATGAGCCAGGAGGATGTTCCCAGTAAGCCGATGCCAGCACCGATCGCTGCAATGCCCATCAAAAGGGAGAGGAGAATCCAACCCAAGAAGAATTTCATGAGTCTGAACAGGTGGAAGAGTGACTTCAAGCCCACCTCCTGCCTGAGTTGATGAGTTCTCGATAAACCTCACAGCGAGAAAATAGTTCGGCATGACTGCCCTTATCGATTAATTCTCCTTTATCTAACACAATGATCTCATCGGCAGTCTTAATGGTGGATATGCGGTGGGCAATCGTCAGTGTCGTGCGGCCTTCCATCAGTTGCTGCGTTGCGCGAGTGATCTGTTGTTCAAGCTCTAGATCCAGGTGAGCAGTGGGTTCATCCAGAATCAATATTTTTGGATCCTTAAGGAATGCCCGGGCCAACGCGACCCGCTGGGCTTCTCCGCCACTAAAACGCGATCCACCTTCCTTCAGCGAGGTGTGCCACCCTTTATCAAGTGTTTTCACCAGATCGCTCAATCCGGCAGCAGCCACTGCCCCTTGAATTTCTTCATGACGATAAGATTCGTTTCCCAGGGTGATATTTTCTAATAAAGACATGTGGAAGATTGACGGACGCTGTGGAACCCACCCAATAAACCTGCGCCACAGATCGGCTGGCCAGGCGCTAATTTTCAAATCATTAATCAGTATCTCTCCATCATCTGGAAGAACAAAGCGCAAAAGGAGTTGTGCCAGGGTGCTCTTTCCTGACCCACTCTTTCCGACTAAAACATAATGCTTTCCTTTTTCGAGTGTTAAGTCAATTCCCCTCAAAGAGTGATCCAAAGAGGATTCATAAGCAAATGCCACACCCCGCAGAGAAATGGTGAATTCCTGATCGAATTGAGCCGCAAGTAAACTGGGATCGAACTGGGGTTCTTTTTTGGGTTCCGGAACATCTAGAAATGCGTAGATATGCTGCGCGGCTGTGATACCAGCCATTCCCGCATGGTAGCGAGCACTCAATTGCCGTAAGGGGAAATAAAATTCTGGCGCAATGAGCAAGATAAAAAATGCCTGTTGAAATTCCACACGCGCGTAAAGAAGCCTTAAGCCGATCTCTACAGCAACGACCGCAGTGGAAAGAGTCGCCACCAACTCCAACACCAGAGCCGAGAGGAATGTGATACGCAAAACATTCAACGTTGCAATTCGGTACTGGTCGCTGATGTCTTTCACTTCTTTAGCTCTGTCACGGCTGCGACCCAGCATCTTGAGTGTGGCAATCCCCTGCAGCGTATCCAGAAAATATCCGCCCAATCGTGTTCTCGCCAGCCATTGCTTTCTGGTGAGCACCTCAGATAACCTGCCAATCAGAACCATAAATAACGGAATGAGGGGTGCTGTGACGGCAAAAATGATTCCTGTCAGCAGGTCAATTGGAAATACCACAATCAAAATGGTGATCGGCAGCAGCACGGCGATAAGAACCTGGGGCAGATACTGCGAAAAATAAGCGTCGAGAGCATCCACACCTTGCAAGGCGTTTGTTGTCAATTCTCCTGTGCGTTCATTCTTTAGAAAAGCCGGACCGAGACGATTAAGTTTCTCAAGCAGCATCTTTCGCAGACGCAATTTTACTGTTACAGCTAATTTTCCAGCGATCACTTCATTGAGAAAAGTAAATACTGCCCGCACACACACAACCAAAAAAACCAGGCGCATGAGCGGGAGTATCTGACCAGGCGTTTGATGCTGCAAAAACACCCGCGAAATGATCGCACTCAACTGCCACGATTGCAACACGATCAACCCACTGGCCACAAATCCACAGAAGACAGCAGCCGGAAGCAGCCATCCTGAAAGTCGAGCCTCGCGGGTCAACCGTGGATATTGGTTCATCGAATCAACAGGTAGATTGGGCGAAAACTAAACAAACTGCAAAAGGAAAAGAATATCCTTAACCGCAGCAGAAAATACTTCGTTCATCACTTCATCACTGACCTTATATGCACCCCCGTAAACCCCATCACCAAGAGCTTCCTTTACCTTTTCAGATGACAGGATACTGTCAGTTACAAACGGAGTTTTTTCGCCGTCAGGCATGTTATTTGTGCGAAGGAAAGGAAATGCTTCCATCCAGGATGCATGGTAGGTTTTCAGTCCATAAGCCTCTGCGACTGCCAGAACATTAGGGGCTTTCCACCAGTTGTACCATGCAATCTGTAAATCTTTTAGTTCATTGGTCAATTCTCCCAGTGCCACCTTGGCTGGCTCGTTCCCTCCATGGCCATTAAGAATCAAGATTCGCCGGAATCCTTGATGATGAACCGACCGCACAATATCCTCTACGACGTTGAGTAGCGTGCTCACACGCAGACTGATCGTGCCAGGATAATCAATAAAATATGAGGAACAGCCAAAATTCAACGTCGGCGCAACCAGCACCCCGCTCTCCTGTGAGGCTGCATCAGCCATAGCCAGCGGAATTTTCATATCTGCCATGACGCTGATGTATCCGTGTTGTTCGGTAGCACCCAGCACGAGCATCAACCGGTTATCCTTCTTAAGGTATTCTTCGATTTCCATCCAATTCAATTCGCCTAATCGCATTTTTCACCTCTCCCCATCAACCACTTTTTTATCACTTTGATTATAAAGGATTGACAGGTTAATTTCTATCAAAAAGCAGGACAGTAAATTCCGGCCTGCCCTGCTTATTAATTGTCACAACGCGAAGATAGATGTTAAATGACGATATTGACCAGGCGCCCTTTGACGTAGATTACCTGTCGAGGTTCTTTGCCTTCCAACATCTTTCGAATGATCTCGCTGGAAAGTGCGGTCTTTTTGGCATCTTCTTCACTGATATCTACAGCGACTGTAATTCTATCGCGGACCTTGCCATTCACTTGAATCACCAGCGTAATTTCTTCAACAGCTGCAGCCTTCTCATCGACGATTGGCCAGCTAGATGTGTGAATGGAATATGGCTTCCCCAAACGTTCCCAGATTTCCTCTGCGATATGCGGGGCGACTGGCGCAAGCATTTTCACATATATTTCTACTGCTTCCTCCCATGCGGGTGAGCCGTAGAGCACAGATTTTGAACTCACCATTTCATTGGATAGTTCCATCAAACCCGAAACGATGGTATTGAATTCAAACTCCTCAAAATCGCGGGTCACGGCTTTCAGCGTCTGGTGAACTTTTCGCCGCAGAGCTTTCACAGAAACCTCAGAGGGTGATCCTTTGGCGCATGGTTCTAGCAGCATTGACCAAACTCTCCGGAGCCACCTTGCAACGCCATCTATACCGCCGCTGCTCCACGGCCCGCCCATATCCCAGCGGGCAAAAAACATCAGATATGCCCGCAAAGTATCAGCGCCGTACGATTTCACCAGATCATCAGGGGCAACCACGTTGCCGCGGCTCTTTGACATTTTTTCACTATCTTCGCCCAGTACCATACCCTGATTGCGCAACTGGAGCATTGGCTCATTGCCTTTTGTTACTCCGATATCGCGCATCGCTTTGTGGAAAAAGCGGGTGTAGATCAGATGCATATTGGCATGTTCAATCCCACCAGTATATGTATCGACTGGCATCCAGTAATCATATTCCTTTGGGTCAAAAGGCCCTTTGTCGTAGTTTGGGCTAAGGTAACGTAAATGGTACCAGGAAGAACACATAAATGTATCCATGGTGTCCGTTTCGCGTTCCGCTTTACCGCCGCATTTTGGACAGGTGACAAAACGCCAGGTGGGATGCAGTTTTAGCGGACTTTCGCCTGTCGGTTTCCACTCCACATCTTCAGGCAGCGTAACCGGCAATTGATCTTCTGGCACCGGCACAGCGCCACACTGCGGGCAGTGGATCATGGGAATGGGCGAACCCCAGTAACGCTGGCGTGAGATAAGCCAGTCGCGCAGCCGAAAATTCGTTGCAGCCTTACCAATACCCAGTTTTTGGATATATTCAATCGCTCTTGTAAAGGATTGATCACCCGGTGTTCCAGTTAAGGGTCCAGAATTCACCATCGTACCGCTGGCAGGAACTGCCATGGTCATATCATCTTCGCTTTCGAGGATCGAGATGCCCTGCGGGCGTATAACGATTTTGATTGGCAGCCCAAATTTTCGCGCAAACTCAAAATCACGCTGGTCATGGGCAGGCACAGCCATAATCGCCCCTGTACCGTAGGTCATCAACACATAATCCGCAATCCAGACCGGGATCTTTTCGCCATTTACAGGATTGATGGCATAGCCGCCTGTGAAAACACCGGTTTTTTCTTTATCAGCAGCTTCACGTTGAATATCTGATTGACGTGATGCATCGAGAACGTATTGTTCAACTTCAGCCCTTTGTTCAGGTGTGGTTAATTTCTCCACCAGTGGATGTTCAGGGGCAAGCACCATGAAGGTTACCCCCCACAGGGTATCAGGACGGGTGGTAAAAATTTCCATCTCGTCCCCGGCTTCAGTTTTAAAAGTGACCAGCGCGCCTTCTGATTTTCCAATCCAGTTCGTTTGCAGAACACGTACACGCTCTGGCCAATCAATGCCATCATAATGGATTAACTCATCGGCATAATTGGTAATTCGGAAGAACCATTGAGCCAGGTTCTTTTTGATCACGGGTGTACCGCATCTTTCGCAATGACGGTCCTCACCCCATACCTGTTCGCGCGCCAGTGTGGTATTGCAATTCGGGCACCAGTCCACCGGTGACATTTTTCGATAGGCCAGGCCCTTTTTATAGAGTTGCAGGAAGAACCACTGCGTCCACCGGTAGTATTTTTCATCAGAGGAAATAATTTCACGACGCCAATCAAACATTGCGCCCATACTTTTAAACTGCTTGCGCATCCGATCAATATTGGCATAGGTCCAGGTCTTTGGATGAATGTTCCGTTTAATAGCTGCATTTTCAGCAGGCAAACCAAAGGCATCAAAACCCATCGGGAAGAGCACGTTGTAGCCATTCATGCGCTTGAACCGTGCGCGTGCATCAGAAGGCGAAATGGCATACCAGTGACCAATATGAAGGTCTCCTGAAGGGTATGGAAGCATGGTCAGCGCATAATACTTCTTACGGGTCTCATCGATGTTCGATTCGTAGAGACCGTCTGCTTCCCATTTCTGCTGCCATTTACTTTCGATTTCGTTCGGATTGTAGCCTGGTATTTTTTGAGCCATTCTTTACTCCAATTCCTTAAAAATAAAATCCCTTCTCCCAATCAGGGACGAAGGAATTCTCCGCGGTACCACCCTGCTTGTCTGCATTGCAACGCAGACCGCTTCATTCGCGATAACGGGCGCACCCGTTTCTGGTTATTTTTGTTCGCCAGAAAAGCTATCCTTTCGGAGGTCAGGCGAGTTCGGTCTGTTGTATTTCGTAATACCTGCCGGGCTCACACCTCTCTCTCCCGGCTCGCTGACGAATGACCTACTACTCCTGATTTTGCTTTAGTGGACCCAGGGGGATTCGAACCCCCGGCCTTCTCAATGCCATTGAGACGCGCTCCCAACTGCGCTATGGGCCCGGTTCTTGCTTTGTTCGAGCCTGGTGACTCCAGTGGACCTGGGGGGATTCGAACCCCCGGCCTCTTCAGTGCGATTGAAGCGCGCTCCCAACTGCGCTACAGGCCCGTAACAAATGCAGAAAGGATTTTACCCGAATAAATGCGGTATTGTCAAGGAAATGCTGAGAAATCGGTTTTTTTACTCGATTTTCCAGCGTTCCTCTTACGAACCAAAATTAAGAATATTTTTCGTTCAACCGGTCAAGTGTTGCGTGAAGTTCTTCATGCCGGCCGTGACCGATGACCTTTTCTTCGTGGTCAACAAATGCCTGATAAATCTCAGCGAGTTTTATATCATCAAGCACCCTGTCAGCCATTGGGAATAAGACCGTATTTTCTTTCTGGATATGGCCGCGTAACAGTATGGCATAATCACGGGCAGCCTTGCTCAACCTTTCCACGTCGGTTTCACCCGCCATTGCCAGTGTCATTTCACCAATCAATCTGCGGCCTTCCGCATGTTCCTGCAGCATTACCCCGATTGGCCCTCCAGATTCTGGAACACCTGCAGCCACCATTGCAGGGAAGAGAATTCCTTCCTCTTTTCCATGGTGGCATTTATCCGCGAATTCCTTGAGAAAGTCGACGAAAGTGGTCATATCATCAGGATCGATTTCATTTTCGATTTCCGCTCCATCAATTATGCGATCCAGGATATGCAACGCGGAAAGAATAGCTTCATGCTCATGAACTAAATCACCCGTTGCCTGACTCATCTCTTCTCCTTTCTGTGTTCTTAATTAAGATTATATCTATAACTTGATAAAAATTATCATCTTTTCCGGTTCAACCAATCAACAGCAAATTCTCTTATTCACGATTGGATAAGTTTCACACCCTCGAGGATCTGACGGCAAAGTTCGAGGTCGCCATCTCCACTGATTTGAAGATAATCTTCTCCTGAAGTTGTAAACGCAATTATGACGTTTATATCATCGCTGGTTTCAATCTGAAAAACCATCATTTTCTTCCCATTTCCCAGATCCCTGCCTTCTTCGCTCTGAATCGTAAAGCCGCTTGCCTCCCAGGCAGTTTTCCGTTGAGCAACGAAAGCATCCAGGTCATTTTTTGGCTCCCATTGATATGTAACGAGGATGATCCGCGTACCACCATCTGCAGCTTTTTCAATGCTGCTTCCAGGTGATAGCAGCATTGTTTGGGAACCCCTTTCTCCAATCACCTGATCATCAGATGTTGTCCACCCCTCAGGGTAAAAAATTTGAATCCTGGCGGTTTCGTTAGTATATACTAGCGGAAATTTCTGTGGTTCTTCCGTTACAGGCTCCATGGTTGGCAGAGGTTGTGTCTCGGTCTGAACGAGTTCTGTTGGAGTAATGGTTATCTGGTTTGTCTTCGAGCAGGCAGCCAGTATGATTAATAAAATCAATGTATGAATCATTACCCGTATTGTTTTCATCTTCACCTCTTTTTATGTACAATTATTTTTTACAACATGCTTCTACCAGACGAATTTTCCAGATGAAAGTTCCCGCAACACTGCTGAAATAACATTCACGATCCTTACTTTGCAGCAGCGTTCTCTTCAGACTATAATTCTTCAAGGAGGCATCGATGACTGACCCGCGATTTGCGCACCTTTTAAAATTAATGGATCAATATCAAATTAAAACGCTTGCATTAAATCCAGGTCCGGTATTTACCTATCTGACGGGTCTTTCCTTCCACCTGATGGAGCGACCAACCGTTTTGATCATCACGAAAACGCATGACCCATTGATCCTCCTGCCAGAGTTAGAAGCTGGAAAGCTTTCAGCTTCGCGTATCCCTCTGACACCGCTCACCTTTAACGATGACCCATCTACCTGGCAGAAAGTTTTCACCTATGCCAGTCATCGTTTCAACCTTGAAGGATCGACCATTGGTGTTGAACCTACACGCTTACGTTTTCTTGAGCTGGATTATCTACAAAAAGCGATTTTGGTTGCAAAATTTGTTTCTGCAGAAAAGGTATGTGAAGGCCTGCGCATCATGAAAGACGAAGAAGAAATCAACGAAATGCGCCGCGCGGTTCGAATCGCTCAGGATGCGCTAAAAGCCGTTCTTTCCATGGTCAAACCGCGAGTCACTGAAAAGGAGATCGCTGCTGAATTAACCATTCAAATGCTGCGCTTGGGGTCTGATCCTGAACTGCCTTTCTCGCCGATTGTTGCCAGCGGTCCGAACAGCGCCAACCCTCATGCCGTTCCTACCGGGCGTGAGATCCAAACGGGTGACCTTGTGGTTATCGATTGGGGAGCGCGGTCTAATGGATATTGTTCTGACCTCACCCGCACCTTTGCCGTAGGCAATCTTGCACCAGAGCTGGAAAGAATCTATAACGTGGTACAGCAGGCAAATGCAGCGGGCAGGGCAGCCGGAGCTCCAGAAAAAGCAGCAGGGATCATTGATAAAGCAGTGCGAAGTGTGATCGAATCCGCAGGATTTGGTGATTATTTCACTCACCGCACCGGGCATGGATTGGGATTGGAAGATCATGAATCGCCATATATTTTTGGCGAAAACGAACAAATCCTGGCTCCAGGCATGACATACACGGTAGAACCTGGTATTTACCTCCCGGGCGTGGGTGGGGTGCGTATTGAAGACAATATCCTCATAACACCCACAGGCTGCGAATCTCTCAGTGATTTTTCGCGCGATCTCACCATTCTTTAATTCATGGAGAATATGATGACCAAGGCTTTTACCATCCCAACAGCAGAACCTTTTTTTCTTCCCGGGGGAAAGATCGGATGTCTTTTAATCCATGGCTTCACCGGAACCCCAAAAGAGATGCACCCGCTTGGAAATTCTCTTGCCTCGAGTGGATATACCGTTCTGGCTCCAAGGCTTTTTGGTCACGCCACCAACCCTGCAGATATGCGCCTCGCCCGATGGCAAGATTGGCTGGCTTCGGTTGAGGATGGTCTGAACCTGCTCAAAGGCAGCACCGATAAGCAGTTTGTGATGGGACTCTCTATGGGAGGGATCCTTGCACTGATTGCTGCAGCGCGTTACCCCATTGCTGGCGTGGCATCCTTTTCCGCACCAATTAATCTACCGGCTGACCCGCGCACAAAATTACTGCCTCTGGTTGGCTGGCTTAATTTTCACACTGGCAAGGGAACGCCAGACTGGCATAATCTAGAATGGGCAAAAGTCCATATTGATTATCCATATTATCCATCACGCGCAGTCCTTGAATTGAAAAAACTGATGGAGGTCATGAAGGAAGAGCTGAAGAACATTGAAATTCCTGCTCTAATCGTGCAATCCAAGGGAGATCGATCAATCCCGCCAGAAAGTCTGGAATATATTTGTGAGAAGATATCTTCAAAAGACAAAACCACCCTTTGGCTCGAAAACAGCGGTCACGTGGTCATCTGTGAACCAGAACGCGAAACTGTGTTCACAGCGGTCAAATCTTTGATCCACAGGACGACTGAAAACTCATGAATCGCAACCTTTACCTGGTTGCATTATCCCTCTTCATCTGGGGGATTGGAGAAGGGTTATTTATCTACTTTCAACCCCTTTATTTGCAGGAATGGGGAGCCGATCCGTTGATGATTGGAAAGATTTACAGCGCCATGGGAATCGCTATGGCTGCAGCGCAGATTCCATCAGGCTATTTCTCAGACCGATTTGGTTCACGTTCCTTAATGATTTCGACATGGGTGTTAGGAACGATTGCCACCTGGATCATGGCCATCGCCTGGTCTCTTCCCGCCTTTGTTGTTGGAGTTATCCTCTATGGTTTGACCGGGTTCGTCGTTGCGCCAATGAACAGCTATATCACTTCTGTACGAGGAAACATGGGGATTGGACGCGCCATTTCTTTGTGTTCTGGATTATTCAATCTTGGCGCTGTCGTGGGACCTGTCACAGGCGGATTTATAGCTGAAAAGTTTGGACTTAAAATCATCTACAATTTCGCGGGAGTCCTCTTTCTCATTTCAACCATCATCATCTTTCTCACAGCAAAAAGACCTGAACCGCATCACGCAGATCAAATCTCAACTCAACCTAAAGGCATATTGAGCAACTACCGTTTCCTCGCTTTTTTGCTTTTAACCGCAATTACCATGTTTGCCATCTACCTGCCCCAGCCGTTGACCCCAAATTTCTTACAGAATCAACAGCATCTTTCACGAACAACGATCGGTATCTTGGGTGCAATAGGCAGCCTGGGTAACGCTTTTGCTATGCTGGTCTTCGGAAACCTTAATACATTCACCGGTTTCCTGGTAGGCCAGATATGGGTGTTCATTTTTGCGCTCATTTATATTAAGGGGAACTCTGCGGCCTGGTTTGGAGTGGGATATTTCTTTATGGGCGGTTATCGTCTCTGCCGTTCCATGGTGCTTGCCGTTTCTCGTTCGCTTGTGCATCCGGGTCAAACCGGAACTGCATTTGGCATGATCGAAACTGCCAATTCGGTAGCGGTCATCACCGCTCCAGTTTTGGCTGGTGTATTGTATAGCAAAGCACCTTATTCCATGTACACCGTTTCAGCCTGGATGATCACCGCAGTGATTCTGCTCAATTTATTAATTCTCTATACTCTCCAGAGGAAGAAAAACAATAACCATGAGTCTGCAAATTAAAGTCTTTTGTGCTGGACCATTGCAAAACAACGTCATTCTTATCTTCGATGATTCTTCAAAAGAATGTTTCTTATTTGATCCATCGTTTGGAATTGAAGAAATCCTGAGAATCCTTGATCGGGAAAAGTTGAAGGTCAAAGCAGTGCTCTTCACCCATGGTCATTTCGATCATTTCGCCGGATTATCCTACCTGCTTTCAAAACTACCCACTGAGCCAGAGATCGGACTTCATGCGGATGACCTCGCCATCTGGCGTGACGGTGGCGGATCACGGCAATTTAGAGCGCTCATCGAGCCACCTTGCGACCCTAATATCACCCTCAAAGACGGCCAGCATCTCATCCTGGGAAAAAGTGAGATTGAAATCCGCCACACCCCAGGCCATTCACCGGGCTCGGTGATCTATTACGTTCCCGATCTGAACACTGCCATAGTGGGCGATCTAATCTTTCATCGCGGGGTTGGAAGAACCGACCTGGATGGTGGCAGTTTCAAATCGCTTAAAGAGAGTGTGCACAGCCGGGTATTCACTCTTCCACCCGAAACGATTTTAATTCCGGGTCATGGGCCAAACACGACCGTCGCTGAGGAAATGGAATACAACCCGTATGTCGGGGTTCATTCAGATCTCAGTTTGGATGAGCAAGATTTTTCAGATTAACACAAAAAAAGGCTGCCACAAGAATATGGCAGCCTTTTTCTCGAATATTTGATTATTTAGCGAATTCGACAGCCCTTGTTTCACGAATGACCGTGACTTTAATCTGACCGGGATACTGCATGGTTTCCTCGACCTTTTTAGCAATATCACGCGCCAGACGAACGGAAGCCAGGTCATCGATCTCTTCCGGTTGTACCAGGATGCGTACTTCGCGACCGGCTTGAATGGCATAGGACTGCTGTACGCCTTTAAATGAATTGGCAATTTCCTCCAACGCGCGCAGGCGCTTGATATACTGCTCAAGATCCTCTCTGCGTGCTCCCGGCCGCGCACCCGAGATGGCATCAGCGGCTTCAACGATAACGGCTTCGATAGATTCCTGTTCCACCTCGTGATGATGTGAGGCCATGGCGTTCACAACTTTGGAATTAACGCCATAACGTCGGGCAAACTCCGCGCCCAATTGCGCATGTGTTCCTTCGGTATTATGATCCATCGCCTTGCCGAGATCGTGTAACAGACCACCTGCCCGTGCAACTTCAACATCTGCCCCTAATTCTGCAGCCAGTACTGCTGAAAGTTTGGCAACCTCTACTGCGTGCGCCAGTTGATTTTGTCCATAAGACGTGCGGAATTTTAACCGCCCCAGCATCTTCAAGATCTCAGGGTGCATGCCGGCCACCCCTGCATCAAATGCTGCGTTCTCACCGGCTTCAATGATTGCCTTTTCAACTTCCTTTTGCTCCTCGGCAAGGATCTTCTCAATATGTGCAGGATGAATTCTGCCGTCGATGATCAAACGGTCCAGTGTACGGCGTGCAATCTCGCGCCGTACCGGATCGAAACAGGATATCGTCACAGCTTCGGGGGTATCATCCACGATCACGTCCACTCCGGCTGCCTGTTCGAACGCACGGATATTCCTTCCATTGCGGCCAACAATTCGGCCCTTCATCTCTTCATTCGGCAGTGTGACCAGCGAAGTGGATACACTGACAACATGTTCAGATGCCACACGTTGAATCGCGTCGGTGATAATCTCGCGTGCACGTTTATCACCTTCGAGCCTGGCTTCAGCTTCGATCTGTCGGATAATTCTTGCCATATCATTACGCGCTTCTTTTTCAGCCTCAGCCAGGAGTACCTGCTTGGCATCCTCCATCGTCATCTGCGCGACGCGTTGCAATTCTTCCATCTGTTCAATATACAGTTTTTCGATCTCATTACTGCGCTTGTCTAACGCGCTCTGGCGTTTGTTGAGATTTTGCTCTCGCATTTCCAGGCGCTCGATGCGGTGGTCAAGTTCAGCGCGACGTTTTTGCTGGCGATCATCTTCGCGCAAGATATCCTGTCTGCGTCGGGTGATTTCGATCTCCGAATCCTGCAGAATTTTAAGGGCTTTATCCTTTGCCTCCAATTCAATCATCTTGGCTTTTTCGACCGCCGATTGAATCACATTTTCAGCTTTCTCGGATTGCTCCTTTTTATATTTATCAACGATTATTTTCACCAGTACTGTGGTCAAGATCGCCACCAGAACCAGGGCTCCAATGATCAGCAGTGCGATAAAATTTCCTTCTCGAAATATCATTTTTCACATTCCTCTTTTTTCCCAGATTCGAGCCCTTCCAGGTTCATTTCTTTCCAAATTCTCGAGACAGTTAAGTTAATTGTTCCATAATCAAAGCCACGGCGTGCTAAGAAAGCAGCCAGTTTCTTTCGAAATGCCGACCAATCCAATCCGGCCAATCGCCGGGCGTACTGGTTTGCAGCTTGGAACGCCAATTCACTGTCCTCCTCAGAATCCTGTAGGGCAGCATCGATCAATTCATTTGCGATTCCCTTGCGCCTCAACTCGTAGCTGATCAGGCGACGACTGCGAGGATGTAACTGGTTACGATTTTCCACCCACATCCTGGCAAAAGTCGCATCTTGAACGAGATTTGATTCCCTGAGTTTTTCGACTGTCAGATCGATTTGTGCGGTTGTGTATCCTTTTTCGATCAGTTTTTGGCGGATCTCATGTTCTGTTCGTGGACGATGATTGATCAGCGTGAGCGCTCTTTGAAAAACCACTTCGTTCGCGTCCTTTTCTAGCAAAGTCGTGATCTTTTCCTGGGTTAGATGATCGCCAATCTTCAGCCATGCGCCAACAATTCGTGAAACTCCAAACGCATATTCCCCATCGAGCTCGATGCTGACTCGATTTGGATTGCGTTTTTGAGCTTTGATTGCAGTAATCGTCCCTTCCATATATCCCATTAACAAAAACAGCCGAAACCCTCTCGGGATTTCCGGCTATTCGATCCTTTCAGCTTGACAGACCACTATGTGGTCTTTAAGAGGTAAATATTTCTATTCTTTTGGATGATGTAGAATTTTAAAAAATACAGGAGAAATGTCAGAAAATTGATCCAATTCCAATAGACAAATTCCAGATCCCCTGAAAAAATCCGATCGTGGGTGCATATTTGTATCGTTACCTACAATGATGATGCTCACGTCAGCGCTTCTTTCTCATCCAAACTCCGCGAGGAGTGTAAAAATACTTTCCCAGCCAAAAACGAATCGAATAGCTCAAGATTTATAAACCTACACGCAATTAATGCATGTGCATTTCTTTACAATCTAATAAATTATACCTTATTCTCATCTTTCTACAATATCCATTCAACATCCCTTTTTAGAAGTTCAAACCTTAGGATTAATTATTTACAGGATTGTTTCATGCTAAAATAATTTTATGAATTTTCCAAATCCGCCTCAGGTTCGGTTAGCTGAGAAGAATCACAAAAAAGATCAATTCTGGCAGATATTGATTCCAGTTTTTTTATGCTTGCTGGTTGCAATCGGTATCGGCATTTTGACCATTTTCACATCGCTTAACAATCCAGGCCTGAACCAAAAATGGGCCCAAATCTCGCTGGTTTTCTTAATCCTCCCCTTACTGGTTCTTGGTTTAATTTTGTTGATTGTGATCATTTTCACCAACCGATTGATTAGCAAAACACGCAGGGCACTGCCACCACAATTCAATAAAATCGACCAGCTGGCCAATTCCATCAACGGATTTGCGCAAACATCCACAAACAAAATGACGACACCTCTCATCGCCTATCAATCCACAAAAGCGGGGGTCGTTCGGCTATTAGAGCTTGCGTTTCATCGGCGTACAAGCCCAAAGGATAGAATATGAATGATAGAAAAAATTGGAAAACAATCACGTTTCTTGTTGGAGGGACCATCGGCCTGCTCTCGGGTCTTGCTGCAGCCTATTTGATCATTAAACAACAGGAAGCAAACGGAAGAGAATTGAAGCTGACCTCCAGCGATGGTGCAAAAATTGGGCTCGGGATTGTTTCACTTTTAAAAATGATATCCGAAACAGGCCGCAAGACGAGCTGAAAATCAACTCATCACATCATTCCTCGATGAATTACGATCGCTTTGTAAAATTTCTCGCTGTGGGTCAAATCCACAATGAATTTATTATTGATCTGAACGGAAGAGTAGCAAACAACCTGGTTGGTGGTCCTGTGGTTTACACCGCGGCCAGCATCTCTCACTGGGGCGGCACAGTAGGTCTGATCAGCGGCGTTGGCAGTGATTTTCCTGAAACGTGGAAAGATGAATTAATGACGAAGGGGATAGATACCCGTGGTGTCCGAACTCTTCCTCAGGAATTGGATTTGCGCGCATTTTTTGCATATGTATCACCAATGAAAACGATTACAGATAACCCGGTTGCTGTTTTTTCAGCAAAAGGATTGCCATTGCCAAAAGAGCTGATTGGATTTTCAAATTCAGAAATCGAATCTGCCCTCCCAAAGCTCCAAACTTATTCAAAAACGCTGATGACAAACCTACCTCCAGAATATCTGGATGCATTGGCTGCTCATCTCTCACCTCTCGATATCACCTGCCAGATCCAGTTATCTTCCCTCTTGCTTAAGGGATCCGTACGCACCATTTCGATACAACCCCATCCATCTTTCATGAACCCAACTTACTGGGATGATTTTTCTGTCCTTGTTAAAGATGCAACGGTTATGATTACCAGAGAAGCTGATTTAAAGTCGCTATTTCATGGCAGGTCAACGAATATTTGGGAAATGATGGAATGTGTGGCAGGGTTTGGATGTGCCTTTGTAATCATCGATGATTTTCCAAGAGGCTTTTACTTCTATGATGCAACAAATTCATCAAGATATCGCGTTCCCAGATATCCAGGAAAAGTGTTTGACCCAACTGGCGAAATTGATTCGTTCTGCGGCGGATTTCTGGTTGGATTTCAATCCCACTATGATCCGTTGAGATCAGTCGTCCAGGGCAGTGCAGCTGCATCAATAACAGTCGAAAACACAGGTCCTTTCGCGATCAATGATTGCTTGCCTGGATTGGATCAGATGAGAATGGACGTAATTCAAAATATGATCACAAGAGTATAACCCGTTGATTGTTTCTATTTACAGGATGCCAAAGCCTTAAACAAAACGGAGGATATCATGGATTGGTTAATGGAAATCGAGATGTCATTTATTCTTTTCCTGCAACAACTGGGGAACTGGCTGGAAGTCCCCTTCCAGGGGTTTACATTCCTGGGAAACGAATTGTTTTTCCTTTTGGTGATGCCTGCCATTTATTGGAGTATCAATCCGCAGATCGGTTTTCGCGCAGGGATGATGCTTGTGCTCAGCGGGGGATTAAATTCCTGCGTTAAAATGTTGTTCCACAGTCCACGACCCTATTGGGTCGATGCGCGTGTTCAAGCGTTGTCTTCTGAAACTTCGTTTGGGATACCTTCAGGTCACGCGCAGAACTCAGCAGCCATATGGGGAATCATTGCCACAAGTATCCGCAAAAAATGGGCGCTGGCCGCTGCAGCAGTCGTGGTGTTTTTTATCGGGCTTTCCCGCCTGTATCTTGGCGTTCACTTTATCAGGGATGTCCTCGTCGGCTGGCTTATCGGGGCGTTGCTCGTGGTGCTCTATTTAAAACTTGAAAAACCAACAGCAAAATGGCTGGCCGCAAGATCCTTTGGCGTGCAATTGTTGATTTCTTTCGTTTTTTCGATCTTCTTGATCGCTCTCGGGATCCTATGCCAGGCAACATCAACCGGGTGGGAATTACCCTCGGCCTGGATCAACCAGGCAGTAGCAGCTGGCGCTGAAGCTCCAACGCCATACAGTCTCGAAGGCGTGATCACCATTGCAGGTGTGGCTTTTGGCTTTACAGCAGGTTATGCCTGGTGGCAGAAAAAATTCGGAAAACCAGAAATAAAAGCTTCATCAATTAAACGATTAGCACGCTATCTCATTGGTTTATTGGGCATTCTTGCACTTTATATTGGTTTGAAATACATCTTTCCCCAGGAACCCATCATCGTTGAGGGTGTTTTCCGGTTTGTTCGATATGCTTTGATCGGGGTATGGGTATCAGCCGCGGCGCCTCTGCTGTTTAAAAAGCTTCATCTTGAATAAGTCTCTGTTGGATTTATCATCAAAACTTCTTATAATTTAGGTGAGTTAAACAAGAGGAGGAGTTCTATGAAAGCGGTAGCAAAATTCTTTACCGGTTTTTTTATCGGGGGAATTGTAGGCAGCGTAATAGCGTTATTACTGGCACCAGTTTCAGGTATGGAAATGCGTGACCGCATCAAGACAAATGTAAACCAGGTTCGGTCTGAGGTTGAATCCGCAGCAAAGCAGCGTAGTGAAGAACTTAAACAGGAATTAGCAAGATTACAGAAAAAAGCTTAAAACTTCAAAGGTCCATTATTAAGCAATTAAAACAAACCAGTTCATCCTCGGCTGGTTTGTTTTAATGAATATCCAATTCGAGCTGATACTTCGCCTCCTGGCGGGTATACCTTGCTGAACCACTGATCATCACCACATAGCTCTCTGATGACGCCAAAGGGTCAAGAACCAATTCTAGAACTTCACCACTCTGAATGGAGAACTTTTGAATAAGGTCATGAGTGGAATGTGAGACCACTGAAACCAGAAAAGTCTGAGGTATGACATTCTCAATACGCACAAAACCTTGCGCTTCCCAACCGCCATCATCCTCTTCAAAATCTTCGCGGTATCCAATCTCAGGAATTGAGATATTGTCGAGGACGAAACCTTCGGCTGTAACAGCGGCATCTGTCACGTACTCGAAACTGAGCCAGACCTTTTTACCGGCAAATTTTGAAAGATCAACACTTTCGGTCAACCAACGCTGACTGGCTCCGTTATACCCACAGCCATAACTGTTCCCGCTGATATCCAGCGTGGTACAAGATGGCGTATCGAGAATTTGCCAGTCTCTGCCATTTTCAGACGCGAGGAGGTAGACATAGTCATAATCCTCTTCGAGGTCATACCAGGTTTGATATGTCAATGTGACCGGTCCGCTAATATTCGTCAGGTCAAACATGCGAGATAACGATGTCGCCGACGTATCTGCCCGGTTTGACCACATAAATTTTCCCTCACCGGTTACCTCTGGAAGGACAGGTACGGTTGCATCTCCTTCGAAATGTAGCTTAATTTGCTGGTTCGGGCAAAAGATTTCGTAATAATCAGTGCCATATTGTTTGACACTTGAAGGCAGCAGAACTCTGTTGCAGTCAGTGATCACATCTGTGGAATTTGCGGATGGCGCGCCGGAATAATTTGAGTAATCATATCTGCCATCTCCCAGATTTGGATCAAGGAAAAAGTTGGTAATCGTCCAATCCACAAAGAAATCATTCGCTGTGATGAGTTTTCCAGTAACTTCATCTATCAGGTTATTTTGAGAAAAGACATGGTCAATACTGGCAAACCCATTCAGAGGGTCAGCCACAATTTGTTTGGTAATTTCGTCGCCAAAACGATCGAGTAAATAAGTGGTAAACAGGAAACTGGCTCCGTAATGTGCATCATTTTCATCAGGATCGGCCGACCAATCATTAAGTTGGATATCTGGATTGTAAGCAAACACGTGATCAAATCCGCCCGCGTCAAATCCATTCAACAGTGTGGCTAACTCAGAAAACCCTTCATTCAGCCAGGTTTCTTCGTTAGGATCATGGTATCCATGGATCAGATGTTGAAACTCATGCGCCATCACACTCAGCGTATAAGGATCATACAAAGTTTGTACATCAGAATTGATGGCAAACATCTCGTGCACATTCGAATACTCATGCGCCTGCGGAAGTACGGAATCGGTAGAGGAAGTATAACCTGCAAGGCCATAACCTAAATCGCCGGCATAAAGAATGAACAGATGCGGGTCATTATCTACGCCTGGGATCCACTCCTTGCCAAAAAATTGTTGATTCGTCGGATAGATCTCGTTTACAAACGTGTTCATCAATTGTCTTAACGAGCTTTGGTCAATGTCCACTCCCTGCTCTGCCCAAAAATAAGCGATATCCGTCTTATAGCGCAACACCGCGGTGGTGGATTCCATCTCGTTCGTGCTGGTATTCAGTTTATAAAAATCCAGCGTATCACCTATCTCGTATTCCACAGGAGCTGAAGTGATCTGTAGTGGTATCCCTGATTTGCCCTCAAAGCGTTCGGCAAGAAACACCAGATTTGCGGTGGGGATTTCAGCATTCATTAATGTTTCGAGAGATTCCTCCGCAGAATCCACGCTGACAACCGGCGTGCTTTGAGGTTTTGGGGTGGCAATTATCGGTGACGAGACCCTGGTAGGAGTTCCTTCTTCTTGAAAAGAGGTGAGATGCGAATCTGTGAATTTTCCAATCAACAAAACAGAGATGCCGCATACCACAGAGATGCACAAGCAACCGATAAGCGCTATTAAAACAATTAAGATGATGACTTTTTCAGATTTATCCATGAATTTCACCACTATCAGGATGATACCATCTCCATGCTGCGGCTACCAGACCGAGCGTAAACCAGATGTATGGCAGAACAAAAGAATCAACACTGAACTCTTCAAGGATCAGGGCGATCAAAGCAAATGCCCCCATATAGCCAAACGTCCTGCGCATTGCCGTTTTTGACCGGATCAATTCCACTGAGGTGAAGGCAATCACAATCAAGAAAGCCATAAAGAGAGCGAATCCAACAATGCCCGTCTCAGCGAGTAACCTGATCCAAAAATTCTTAATATTCATCAAATTTGGTGATTGATATAATAAACGACGCGTTTCTACCAATCCCCACGCTGAATCTGGAAAATGATCAGGAAAGTAGAAACCTGAAAAACCAACGCCTACACCAAATATTGGATGATCATTAAAAATATTCCAGCCTGTCTGCCAGTAGAGAACCCTTTCACCAAATTGCAGTTCATCAGCATACTTAATCAACGGATTCTCGACTGTTGAATTGAACTGGAAAACATTTTCCATGCGCGGATCAACTTTGCTGAGGCCATACAAACCCAGAACCAGCAGACCAAGATAGGCGATGACCAGACCCAGCGAAAGGAGCATTGCGCCCCACACGCGGCGCTTCACATCCCATTTGCTTGCCAACCGGCGCACAAAACGGATATTCACCAAAAGAAAGAGAAATGCCACAACCAGCATGAAAGCCGCCAACCCCCCGCGCGAAAGCGTTCCAATCAGCACCACAATTCCACCAATTAGCAACAGGTTCTCAAACGAAAATTTCCAGAGCCGGAATTTGTGTACGCTGGTTTTGTTAATTGTGGCAGCCAGCCAGTATGCCAGAAATACCAGATTGAGCATATGCGCAAGCCAGGAAGGTTCAGCGGCGAACCCGGTCATTCTGCCTTCAAATAATTTTGTCGTGGTTGTGTAATCCTGTATCACACCGATGATATGACGCAGTGCTTTCATTTCGAGAGGAACAACACCGGTGATGATTGACCACACAAGTGAAACAAGGCCCGTCCAGTTAAGGATTCGTAGTGTCTGCTCTATTTTCTGACGGTTATTTGGAATGCTCATAAAAACAAGAAGGAAAAGCAGTCCCAATCCTGATGTGGCGATTCCCTCGATTGCTACGGAGGGAATGGTCTGATCTTTATAATCAGGGACGTTACGAAAGAACGCCATAAATATGGTCAGAAAAACAAAGAGGAAGAAATACAGGGCCGGTTTCGATTGAAAGGGCACCGTTTGCTTACGTTTAATCATCAATGGAAAAGCAATCACCGCCAGAGGGATGACAAAAAGAAGAGAACCAGGAGCCACTGCTGAAGATCTAATCAGTTTTGATACCAGAGGAACACTGGTGAACGGCAGGGTAACGACCACCAGAGCCCAGAGAATCCATGTCAGACGATCAATTAACCTGGATGCCACTCTATTTCCCTTGTGCACGATTTCTGGGATAGCCAGAGAGGAAGAAGATCATTGCCAAAATTAACCCTGCGGCGCAACCCGCGGCCGTGGCCAGATTGGTATTGTGCAATACTGGTTCATCCGGAATACTTGGAGTCTGCGTCACTTGAAAGGTGATCTTCGAAATCTGAAATTGATTCACCAGCGATTGGCCTGATCCATTCTGGTAGTTTTCTTTTATATCCAGACGCAGCTGCTGAAAATTTTCAACGGTGCAATAGGCAGAGGAGGGCTCCAGGATGACTGCCTGGCTGAAACAGGATTCCACCGCATGCTGATAAGCAAGTTTATCTAAAGCTTGCAGGCTTGAGAGTCTCAATTCTTCAAGTGCATCAACTGCTGTTGACAGCCAAAGCTGGTTGATCTGCACAGCAAGTTTTGGGTCGTGAAACCGGCTGCTCAACACCCAACGGTATCCTTGCCTCGATTTCGTCAATCCTTCCTTGATGGCCTCATGACTCAGGTCAATTCCAGCGACAGCTGCTTCTTCTAATACTTTATCAATCACTTGAGAAGAATCGATCATATCTCCAACAGCTGTGATGAGATGATCAACCATGTAATCGTTAAGTCTACCAGCATAGGCATAATCGATTGTTGTCGTGATCACTGAGTCAGATTCATACACCGGCTTCTGAACTCGAGAAATCAGAAACCCAGCCAGCCCGCCTGCGATGGCAAAAATCACGATGACCCACCACCAGCGCATCATCCGCTGGGTTAAGTCATAGAGATCGAGATCATGTAATTGATCCTTTGTTTCTGTTACCATTTGATAAATTATACACGTAATAAAAACACCCCGGAGGTTGTGAACTCTCCGGGGTGAATGAATGTTTTTTTATTTGGCTTTGAAGTTAATGATGACCAGGTTCTTAGAGCAGTCGGCAGAAGTGCTGAAAGATAAGGGTACGGTTAAAGGTGTTTGATTGGAACTGAAAATCTGAATTTGAAGTTGATCTACGGTATCATAAGCAGCGTTGCCCAGTACGATTTCATAACTGCCAGGGCCGTAAGGTAAGCCGCTTACCATCCCAGTGATACCTACCAGAGAAATACCTTTGCCTTCCCAATATCCTGAAACCTTCACAATTAAATTGGTGACTGGTTTTCCAGAAGCATCAAACACCTGCCCTGCCACTCCCTGCCATGCGCAACCTTCAGCCGTGTGAATGAAGTTCTGCATGAAAACCGGCGTTGCAGGTTGAACCGCATAGATTTCGGTTGTGGAAGTATTGGTGGCTGAGGGAACGACGGTTTTCGTGGCTGTCGAAGGGATTGCTGTTTTCGTAGCCGTTGCCGGAATCGTTGTCATCGTAGCCGTGGGTAGAACCATAGTAGAGGTAAAGGTAGGTTCAAGAGTGGCGGTAGGGTTCAGAGTCTGTGTTGGTTCGGGGGTAGCCGTAACAGGCTCAGACGTCGGCAAATCGGTGGCTGCCGGTTCTGGTGTTTCTGTAGAGATGACCACTTCTGTTGGAACAGGCGTGCAATCCGCACACACCACGCTTGTGGCGGTGGGATTAATAATTATTTCTCCTCCCTCAGAGAAGAGAATCGTACAACCTGTCATCACGAGCAGGATCATCATCCATAATATTTTCCGTATCATGCTTCCTCCAGACCTCAACATAATGATTCAGGTGAGTAGGTGCAAGTTTCTTGCCAGATCATTCGATACAAAAAAACGATGCGCCTTCATTATGAATGGTTCGGATTTCAAGTGAAAAGTTATAATAGAATATAATCTGGCAGAGGTGATCTCATGAAACAAGTCTTGCAGCATCTAAAAAATGGAAAAACAACCGTTGAGGAGGTTCCCATTCCTGGCTTGAAGCGCAATTGCGCCCTGGTTCAAACGGCTGCTTCTCTTGTTTCAGCCGGAACCGAACGCATGGTGGTTGAATTCGCTGAAAAAAATCTTCTCGCAAAAGCTGCTTCACGGCCAGACCTTGTCAAGCAGGTGATTCAAAAAGCCAGACGTGAGGGTGTCATCACTTCCATGGAGGCGGCTTTTAATAAACTTGATCAGCCCATGGTGCTGGGGTATTCTTCCGCTGGTACCGTTGTTGAAGTAAGTGAAGATCTACAGGGATTCAGTCCTGGTGACCGGGTAGCCTGTGCTGGCGGTGGTTATGCCGTCCATGCTGAATACGCGGTCGTGCCGCGTAATCTGTTGGTGCATCTGCCAGACACGGTTGATTTTGAATCGGCAGCCTTCGCCACGTTAGGCGCAATTGCAATGCAAGGATTCCGCCTTGCGCAACCGCAAATCGGCGAATTTGTGTGCATCATTGGCCTCGGATTGCTTGGATTGTTGACCGTACAAATTGCACGAGCAGCTGGTTGCATTGTTTTTGGCGTTGATATCTCACAGGATCGGGTCAATCTTGTACAAAAAATGGGATTCGCGGCTGCAAAACGAGAAGATTGCATCGACCTGATTTCTGGGTTTACCAGAGGACGTGGTTTTGATCATGTATTAATCTGTGCAGATACTTCATCCAGCGATCCGGTGGAACTGGCTGGAGAAATTGCGCGCGATCGTGGTACTGTTGTTGCTGTGGGTGCAGTTGGTTTTCAAATTCCACGAAAAAAATATTACGAGAAGGAACTTATTTTTAAGGTATCACGCTCTTATGGCCCGGGCAGGTATGACCCGCAATACGAAGAAAAGGGTATCGATTACCCGCTAGGTTATGTCAGGTGGACCGAAGGGCGGAATATTGAATCTTTCATAGATCTCCTCAGCGCCGGAAAAGTGGATGTCAAACCATTGATCACTCACCGTTATCCGATCGCAGAAGCTCCGAATGCTTACGAGTTGATCACCGGAAAGACCGGGCAGCCTTTCCTTGGGGTTTTGCTTACCTACCCACAGAAACCAATCGATCAAAAGCCAGAGAGAAAGATTGCCTTGGCAGCGGTTCAAAATCCAACACCGCAGAATATCCAGGTGGGGGTTCTTGGCGCGGGCAACTATGCCCAGGCGGTTTTTTTGCCCATCATGAAAAAAAACGCCAATGTAAACTTAAGGGGCATCGCAACCGCTTCGGGTTTGAGTGCCAAACATGCTGCCGAAAAGTTTGGTTTCAGGTACGCCTCCTCATCTGAGGATGAGGTCCTTTCAGATCCAGATATCAACGCTGTGGTCATCCTCACCCGTCACCAGGTACACGCCCGTCAGGCGGTTGCGGCTCTACAAAAAAACAAGGCTGTATATTGCGAAAAACCGCTGGCTTTAACCCGTGAAGAATTACAGAGCATCGAAAATGAAATAGGGCGAACAGATTGCCCAATATTAACCGTTGGTTTCAACCGCCGTTTCGCGCTCATGGCCACGAAACTTCAAGATTTTTTCAAGAACCGCACAGAGCCAATGTCGATCCACTACCGTGTGAATGCTGGATATCTTCCCACTACTCACTGGCTGCATGATCCATTGCAGGGTGGCGGCAGAATTATTGGTGAAGGATGTCATTTCATCGACTTCCTCACCTATCTCACCGGTTCTACCCCCTTATCTGTCACTGGAACAGCTCTCGAAGATGTCGGAAAGTACAGGCATGATAATGTGATTTTGACTTTTAAATTCAGCGATGGCTCAGTCGGTACAGTCACTTACCTTGCCAACGGCAACAAGAATTATCCAAAGGAGCAGGTAGAAGTTTTTTGTGGCGGCAAGATAGGCTTGCTTAACGATTTCAGAACCCTTGATTTGATCACAGAAACGAAGAAACAAACCTTCCGCTCAAGACTTCGTCAGGATAAAGGCCACGCTGCTGCATGGGTGGAGTTTGTCAACGCTGTAATGCACACAGGCAACCCGCCAATCCCATACGAGCAACTGATCAACACCACAAAAGCCAGCTTTGCAGCCGTCGAAGCCATTCATACGGGAAAAGAGATCAAAATCTGACTAACCAAACCTTGGATACCTTGAGTGAATAAAATCAAGAAACTTACCCTGTTGATAAAAGAGATCGGTCTTTCCGATATCTTTTCTTACGCTGTTTATCAGATACAGCTGCGCAGTGGTGAGATACGCCGCCGAACACCGGCTGGGGGGTTCAAACCTGAGAAATTACCTCCAGACCTGTCAAACATCGATCTCTCAATATTTGAATCGAACTGGAAAGCCCTAAATAAAACCAGAGGATTGCTTACCCCCTCACAGGAACTGCAGAACTTGCTGACCGGAAAATTCCGCCCGTTTATCGCTGAGGTCACCCCGCTCAGTCTTGACCCGGCTTCTGGTGAATTAAAACACTGGTCTGAATATTCAAATGATATCGATGGTGTGGATATCAAAAAAGTGTGGGAACCCTCACGTTTCAACTGGTCTCTGGTATTGGCACGATCTTATTCCGCCACCAGAGATAATGATTATGCCGCATTATTCTGGCTGAGAGTTGAAGAGTTCATCCGGCACAATCCGGTTAACCTTGGACCCAACTGGTCTTCTGCTCAAGAAGTGGCACTGCGCATGATATTCTGGCTCATTACCTCAAGCTCGATGCTCGACGCGCCAGCAACTACTTCACAACGCATTCGCATGCTCTCTGAAGCTGTATTCCAGCATGCCATGCGCATTTTACCAACATTATCCTACGCCAGATCTCAAAACAACAACCACATCCTGAGTGAAGCTCTTGGATTGGTATTCGCCGGAGATTCCCTCGCGTCAAATATCGAAATTGCTGATCGCTGGAGGAAAATCGGAGAAACTGAGTTTGAACGTTCATTACTGAAACAGATCGCAACTGATGGAACATACTCACAACAAAGTACCAACTACCATCGTATGATGCTTCAGCTTGCTCTGCTCTATTCAGCATATCAGAAAAAACACGGACGATCTCTTTCAGGTCAGTTGCAGGAGCGTCTTGCTCAGGCAACTCGCTGGCTGATCTCTCAGGTAGATCCCGTAAGCGGTCAGGCGCCAAACCTTGGTCACAACGATGGATCATTGATCTTCCCGTTGGGATGTACGGAATTTCGTGATTACCGCCCTACAGCACAGGCTGCCTCCCTTGCCTTCCTTGGTAGTCCTTGCCTGCCGCCCGGTCAGTGGGATGAACTCTCCGACTGGCTCGAACTTCCACACCCTCAAGGATTGACCACAATCCCTGCATTCACCTCTCCCGCCGTTCACAAAGTGGAGGATTCAACGATGTGGGGAACACTGCGCGGTGTTAAATTCCACAGCCGCCCGGCACACGCCGACCAACTTCATGTTGATCTTTGGTGGAAGGGTATTAATATTGCAAGAGACGCCGGCAGCTATTCCTACAATGATCCACCACCCTGGCAAAACGCACTCGATTCCACAAGGGTGCACAATACCATTACCATCGATGATCTGGACCAAATGGAACGCATCAGCCGTTTCCTGTGGCTGAATCGAGCCAATGCGAAGTGGATACCAACTTCCGATTCAACCCAGATATCCGCTTCACACGATGGGTATCGAAAACTTGGATACAGGCACGAACGATCAATCTCTCTGGTCAAGGGCGTTGGTTTTACCGTCATTGATCATTTGGTCCAGTTCCGCCCCGATCCGAAAGAACACTTCTTCACCATTCATTGGCTCCTTCCCGATTGGTCATGGATTCAAAAAAATGACTGCCTGCGGCTTGTAAAAAATCAAAAATCGATCGTGATCGAAATCACTGCCGGTCATCACCAAAATGGATCAGTTGTGACACTCCAGGATAGATCGCTGATCCGCGGCGGTAAGACTTTATTCGGATCAAGAATTGATCCAATTCTGGGATGGGAATCTAACACGTATAGTGAAAAACATGCTGTCCTATCATATTCGTGTACCTTTCAAGCATCAGGGTCAATCACCATCACGACAAATTGGAAATTAATGGATGAATCAATCTAATCAACACAGCGGTAAACACATTTTGCTCATTCACCAGGCATTTGCTCTGCTCAATGAACCCGGGGGCACCCGTCATTATGAAATGGCGCATTCCTTCCTCCAGCATGGCCACCGGGTTACCGTGATCACCAGTCCTGTGAGCTATCTCACGGGCAAGACCAATCAGGGAAAGGTTCGCTGGTTAATCAGAGAAGAGCCCGAACCCGGGCTGTGTATTTTGCGTGCCTATACCTACCCGGCACTTCATCGTAGTTTCTTTCACCGCTTACTCAGTTTTTTCAGTTTTATGTTCTCTTCTTTTTTTATCGGGCTGGGTGTAAAGAATGTGGATGTCATCTGGGGCACTTCCCCTCCAATCTTTCAGGGATGGACAGCGTGGCTACTGGCAAAATTCAAACGCGTGAAGGTTCTCTTTGAAATCCGCGATCTCTGGCCGGCTTTCGCTATCGCTATGAAAGTATTGAAAAATCCATTCTTAATCTACCTTTCTAACTGGTTGGAGAGATTCCTCTACCGTCATGCTGATCTGCTGGTGGTGAATTCGCCAGGATTTATCAACCATATCAAAGAACGCGGCGGCAAGAACATCAACCTGGTAACCAATGGTGTCGATCCCACCATGTTCGACCCTGAAGACAAGGGAACTAAATTTCGCCAGGAACAGGGTTTACAAGACGCCTGCATCATGCTCTATGCAGGTGCTCACGGTGTATCCAACGATCTCGAAGTGATTCTGAAAGCAGCGGCTCTCACTGAGTTGAATCCACAAATTGTTTATGTGCTTGTGGGCGATGGCAAGGAAAAAATAAATTTGATGAACACCGCCCGCGAAATGCACCTGAATAATATTTACTTCATTCCTCCTGTACCAAAGGATGAGATGAGCGGTGTCATGGCTGCCGCGGATGCCTGCATTGCCATTCTCAAACCCGTGGAAATGTATAAAACCACATATCCTAACAAAGTTTTCGATTACATGGCAGCCGGCAGACCAGTGTTATGTGCCATTGACGGCGTCATTCGTGAAGTGGTCGAAACTGCAAAGGCCGGAGTATTTGTTCCGCCAGGTGATCCACAAGCGCTGGCAAAAGCGGTTGTATACATATCCAACCATGCAGCCGAAGCAAGGCAAATGGGATTAAATGGCCGCGCATACGTGAGCGAGCATTTCAATCGCGCCAAGAATGCGGTTGATATGGAAAACCTTTTATTGAGCCTGGTGAAAGCAGACAGATGATAGTTTTTTAAGAAGGAGAGATCATGATGAACAGACCAACCGGTAAGGGCAGGCAGGAGATTAAACCAACATCAACCTCAATTTCACCTGCTGAACAACTCAAACGAGATATCGCGTCTGCTCGCAGCGATTTTAATTCACTCATCGAAAAATCGAAACTGACATCCATCCGCGATGAATACGCCGCGCTGGATACGGATATTGCCCAGTTGCCCACCCGTATTCAGAAGGTGCGTGATCGAAAATACGCATTCAAAAAGATCATGGAATCGCAGGCTCTTGAACTGCAAAAACAATGGGCCTTGAAACGAGGCGGCATACAAAGTCACATTACTTTCGAATCAAATTCTCTGGGTAGCCAGTTGCGTCCAATGGAAAGCCGGGTGGCAGCGCTCAGCCTTGGGTCGATAACACAGGCGACCGTAAACACAATCAAGAACGAAATTGACTCTTTCGAAACAAAGATTTCCGCTTCTGAACGAAGCTGCAGAGAAATGTATTCCAGTATTAAATCTGAAGTGGATAAGATCAAGGATCAATTAGCTCAGATTGAAAAAACCCTGGATTGGGCAGAATCGGCCAGTTTTGGTTTCCTTCCAGGTGAAAGCCTGGTGAACGCAGTCAAGGCAGTGTGGACACGCGATGACAGAGAGGATAAAGAAGATCCAGATGGAATCCTTTTTCTCACAGATCAACGTTTGATCTTTGAACAGCGTGAAGAAATTGCAACCAAAAAAGTATTATTCATCACCACCGAACGGCAAAAGGTGCAGCAAATCCAATTTGAAGTGCCCGTGTTCAGCGTTGCCAGGATCATCGCAACCAAACAGGGCATGTTCAAAAATGAGGATTGGATACAATTAGACTTTGATTCTGGTTGTTTCGCTCGCAGCGCTAAATTACACCTCGAAGGACAGGATTGCAATACCTGGCAGCAACTGGTCACCCAGGTGAAAAATAAGGAATTAGACTCTGACCGTGCACTTGCAATCGACCAGGAAGCAATCGAAAAGGCAAAATCAGCCCCCGAGAAATGCCCTCACTGTGGCGGCGCCATCACCAAACCGGTTCTGCGCGGGATGGATTACATCATCTGCGATTTCTGCGGCAATAAGATTAAACTATAAGCTGCCTTCCTGATGTCACTTTCTGAATTCAGTAACATCTAATGAATGAGAAAGGATAACAGGAGGTCGCGATGAAAATAAATGAATCGAAAGCGGATCGAATAATTCGAATTGTGCTTGGTGTTGTGCTTTTAGTTCTAGGTTGGGGTGGTTTTGTTACAGGTACCCTTGGTTTGATCTTCAAGATCCTTGGTTTTGTTCCTCTCCTTACTGGTATCGTCGGTTACTGTCCGTTATACAGTTTGTTTAAGTTCAGCACCAAAAAATCTTAATATCACAATTGTCAAGAGCAGGGAGTGTTTCCCTGCTCTTTGCATGGATAGATATGAATCTTAGGTCATTTGAATTGAAAATTACGCAGCAAAATCGCCCACTTGTCGTGGAATTCTGGGCGCCATGGTGCCATCCATGTAAAGCAATGGCCCCATTCCTTTCAGCAGCAGCATCCAAATATCAGGGAAAAGTTGACCTTCTTAAGGTAAATGTTGACGAAAGCCCTGAAATCGCCCAATCATTGAGAATTATGGCAGTGCCCACAATGATCGGGTATTCAGGCGGAAAATCCGTTTTTCGTAAAACAGGATTTCAACCTCAGTCAAGTATTGATAAGTTTTTTGCTGATTTAGCTGAAGGCAAATCTGCCCTAAAACAAGGACCTGCTCCTGCTTCACGGATTTTTCGCGCTGTAGCCGGTCTTGCCCTGATTATTGGCGGAATTGCTTATCATAATTCCATGCTCTTGATCCTGCTGGGTATTGCGGTTACTTTTACCGCTTTTTACGACCGCTGTCCGATTTACCGTGCAGTTCGTAGCTGGATGAAAAACAAAATTGCAAAAAAAGCCGCCCGTTGATAAAACGGGCAGCTTTTTCGTTAGATTCCTTCAAAAAGATCTTTTTCTCGCCTTTTTCCGGGTGGAGGGTAAGCGCGCATATACTGATCGCTGATCCCAAACCATTTTCTGATCCATCCCATCACTCCGGTTGTAATCCTTGAGCCACCCTGACTGGCATGGCAGGCTGAAGCCGCATTTTTTACCTCCAATACATGGCGGTAATCAACCACTGCGTTCACCGGGAACCTGGCTTCGGCTATCGGAACCAGGTCAATATCGTGGTTACGGCCAAATTTGTGAGGGTCTTTTCCCGTCAGCCACATCCATCGCACAGCTATGCGCAAAAAACCTCGTGGAAATGTGTTGAAATATAGTTTATTCGGCTGATATACCGGTAAATCGTCTGGATATTGGTTCGGATCACCCGCCGCGTAAAAAGCTTTTTCTGCCGCTCTCTGAATAGCAATATGATCCGGGTGCATGTAACCACCAATCGGATCAAAAGTAATCACCACTTGCGGTTTGAGCAGCCGGATGTAATGCACCACATCGGCTGTCACCCTGTCAATATCCTGGGCAGCCAGTGCCAATGGATGACGGTTATCTGGCGAACCTGCCATCCCCGAATCACGATAGCCGAGTAGATGCACCCCTGCAAGCCCCAGATGTCTGGCAGCACAGCGCAATTCGCTTTCGCGCAAATCTCCAACAGAGTCAAAGCCCTCCATCAACTCCTCTGGTACATCTCCGACCTCTCCGCGGGTGGCACAAACCAGGTGAACTTCAACGCCCTGGCGGGCATAAAACGCCAGCGTTCCACCGGTGCCAAAAGTTTCATCATCAGGATGAGCCAATACAGCTAATAGTATTTTCTTATGATTATTTTCCATTAAGTAAGTCTTCCATGGGTATACAGGTTTTAAGTCGATTCAGTTCTCTGGCCGCATACAGGGCAATTTGGATTTTTCGCAATTTTAACCGATCGAAAAGAAACAGATAACGCATCGTATAACAACAGTCGGCCGTAGAGCGGTTCACCAATGCCAAGAATCACTTTTAGCATCTCGGTGGCTTGCAGCATTCCGATCAAACCAGGAACCGTTCCCAGCAGGCCATTTGTGGCCGGATCTGGCACCGCGTTTTTGTCGGGTAAAACCGGATACATACAACGAAAGCATGGACCAAACCTGGCATCGAATACTGCAATTTCACCCTCGTATCGAAAAACCGCGCCAAAAACGAATGGGATGCCAAGATGAAAGCAAGTGGAATTGATTAGAAAACGTGTTTCCATATTGTCGGTGCAATCCACAATACCATTGCGTCCGGCTGCCAATTGGCCAGCATTCGTTTCGGTAAAACGTTCATCATGGATGTCAATTTCAATTTCAGGGTTGAGATGCTTTAATTTAACCAGCGCTGACTCAACTTTCTTCTTCCCCAACCCGGCAGTGTCGTGGATCACCTGACGCTGTAAATTCGAGAGTTCTATTTGATCACCATCCACAATTCCAATGTGCCCGATTCCAGCCGCGGCCAGGTAAAGCAGCACTGGTGACCCCAGGCCTCCAGCGCCAACGACCAGCACGGATGCCTTTTTTAACCGCGATTGACCATCTTTACCGATTTCGGGTAAAAGCAATTGTTTCTGATAACGCTTCAGTTCATCCTCTGTCAATCTCATAATGATTATTGTAATTCCTTTCACGCTTTTTCATCTCGCAGTGCGCATATCAATATGCCTTAATGTTACAATTATTTTATGGAAGTGGCGCTGACTCATGAACAAGCAGATTTTGATGCCCTGGCATCGCTCCTTTGCATTCATTTGCTTGATGAAAAAGTGATCCCGGTTCTTCCCAATCGTGTGAATCGTAATGTAAGAGAATTTCTAAATCTCTACGGAGCAGATTTTAAATTTGTGGAACCACGCGATCTGGCGTACGGGCATATCGATGTCGTAACTCTTGTCGATACCCAATCACTGGTTACCCTTAAGGGAATCAGTACGCGAACGTCCGTCAAGGTAATCGATCATCACGATCAAAAGAATGACATGCCTTCAAGTTGGGCTCACCGCCTGGAGAAAGTGGGAGCCACAACCACAATCCTCGTAGACATGCTGCGTGAGCACAACCGGCCATTAAGCATGATTCAAGCCACCCTTCTTTTATTAGGCATCTATGAAGACACAGGATCGCTGACTTATGCCTCCACAACCGTGAGAGATGTAAAAGCAGCAGCCTATCTTCTTGAAAAGGGCGCCAATCTGAGGATCGCAGCTGATTTTTTGAATCCATCCCTTTCAGAAGGGCAGCGAAAACTCGCTGATCGCCTGCTCGAAAAAGCTGATTCGATCACAATACACGGAAAGTCCATCATCATATCCACAGCGGTGGCGCTGGATATGAACGAAGAAATCTCGAGCATCGCTCATAAACTTCGCGACCTCCTCGATCCAGATGCGTTGTTCCTGTTGGTGCGTACTCCTGAAGGGATACGTCTGGTGGCACGTTCAACCACTGACCAGGTAAATGTGGCGCGGATCGCTCATCATTTCGGTGGCGGTGGTCACGAACGGGCCGCGGCCGCGCTGATCCAGGTAAGCGCTGTGGATGACAGTGAAGTTATTCTGGCTGATTTAAAGCGTCAACTAATGGAAGAGCTCACGCGATCGATCAGACCTCCCCTCACCATTGCAAAAATCATGTCCCGCCGCCCTCATCTCATGTCACCCGCAACACCGCTCCATGAGGCTGCCCGGTTGATGCAGCGTTACGGGTACGAGGGCTATCCGGTGGTAGAGAATGACAGAGTTGTGGGGCTACTCACCCGCCGTGCTGTAGACCGCGCGATTAACCACAAACTGAACCTCAACGCCGGCAGTCTCATGGACGCTGGTGAATACACTTTAAAGACCACCGATACCATCGATCAATTACACCAGCTTATGGCCGCCACCGGATGGGGGCAGATTCCGGTTGTTGACCCTGATTCAGGAAAAATCGTGGGCATCGTCACCCGTACCGACCTGCTGAAAACCCTGCCCGGTTACAATGGCGCAATCGCCGGCCAGAAGAACTACGCTGTTATGCTCGATAAAGCGCTTCCTCCTTCTCGCCTTGCGCTGCTGAAGATGATCGCCGGATTTTCGAGTGAGGAACATCAGGCTATTTACATCGTTGGCGGGTTTGTGCGCGATTTAATTTTAGAACGTCCTTCGGTAGATTTCGATATCGTCGTTGAAGGAGACGCAATTTCATTCGCGCATGCATTAGAGCGTAAATTTGGCGGACGCGTGGTCAGCCACCGCCGATTTGGCACCGCAAAATGGCAGATCGAATCAATATGGTCATCTCTGCAGGCTCATCTTGGTTTCTCGAAAAGAGCTGTTGTTGATTTTCCAGATTCTCTCGATTTCATCAGCGCTCGAACCGAATTTTACGATCATCCCAGTGCCCTTCCAACAGTGGAACGATCAAGTATCAAACTGGATCTACACCGCCGCGATTTTACGATCAACACCCTGGCGCTGCGTCTCGACGGGCAGCATTACGGCGAGATCTATGATTTTTGGGGTGGATTATCAGATATCGAGAAAAAACAGGTTCGTGTACTTCATTCTCTTTCGTTCGTCGACGATCCCACGCGCCTGCTGCGTGCCGTTCGTTTTGAACAACGCTTCCATTTTCAGATCGAAAAACGTACCCTACAGTTGATGACCGAGGCTTGCGAACTGCTGAAACAGTTGAGCGGTGAACGCCTGCGGCACGAGTTCGATCTGATTTTCTCTGAAAACGATCCGGTTTCAATTATGCGCAGGCTGGATGAACTCTCACTTCTGGAGTATATCCATCCTCTGTTATGCTGGAATCCACACTATGAAAGAGCCCTTCTCGAAGCACTAGATTATCAAAGCCATTTTGGTTGGAACCTGTCTGATTTTATCGGCAATACTCCAACCCGCTTAATTCTGGCTTACCTCGTGTGGCTTGTGCCGCTGCCCGTAGAAGCGAGTATCGAGATCGGAAATCGCCTGCGTCTTTCGAATCAGATTATCGATACCCTTAAAAAGATTGGCAGTGTGGCCGGAAGGTTTGAGGAGTTTAAACGGATGACTCCCAGCCAGATATCCACCATGCTTGAAAAAATACCGGTCTTTGGTGTATATACTTTATATTGTCTTACAGACAATGAAGAACTGAAACAGAAAATCTATGATTATGCTGTCAAATGGCGCAATTTTGCACCGTACACAGATGGTAATAAACTACGCGAAAAAGGCGTTCCACCTGGCCCACATTATGCAGAAATACTTTCACGGCTGCGTGAAGCCTGGCTTGACGGAATCGTTACCACAGAATCTGAAGAGACGTCTTTATTAGACGATTTGCTGGCAAAAGACAATGACCGACCGCAAGGCTGAAATATCACCTTCTTCTATCTTAGAGAATGTCAACATTCGCAGGCTGGAAAAATCAGATCTTCCAGACCTGGAATGGGAAGGCGAATACACGCATTTCCGCAACCTGTTCCTCAACCTGTACAAGCGTATGTTGAATGGTACCGCTATGGCATGGATCGCAGAATTGAAAGGAACAGGGATGATCGGACAGATCTTTCTCCAGTTAAACTGCGACCGCCCGGAACTGGCTGACGGTTGGAACAGGGCGTATATGTATTCTTTTCGCATCAAACCACCTTACCGTTGCCTCGGAATCGGATCGAGGATGCTGGAGGTCGTTGAACAATATCTGCTTTCAAAGGGATTCACCCGAATGACCTTGAATGTAGCCCGAGATAACACAGATGCCATCCGGCTCTATCGGCGCTGTGGATTTCAAATTGTTGCAGAAGAACCGGGTATCTGGTCTTATGTGGATCACCTCGGTTCCTGGCACACGGTACACGAGCCTTCATGGCGTATGGAAAAGCTGCTTCATCTCTAATACTTACGGCGCAGTGGATCGCCAGATTTCCATTTCAACCATACCCAAACCAGCCTCATCAAAATTCAATCTGTTTTTCCACCATAAGAGATCCTTCTCGTCGTGCACAAGAACGAGTTGGCCAGAAGAGATTTCCATTCGCATGGCGATCAAGGTAATTTTCGAGATTCCTTCGTCGTTAAAATCGATCTTCACCAGGACTGTTTTTTGCGCATCTTGCAGCATCCATTGATCCGATAACAGGTTTCCGAGGCTGTACAACACCAGGGCGTCGTGTCCATCGGTTTTTGATTGCATCCACTCCAACGGCTGTAACACATGTGGATGGTGTCCCCAGACGATATCCGCCCCGGCATCCACCAAACTGGCTGCCAGCTCTCTCTGGTGCTGCGTAGGTCCAGCCTGATATTCCGCTCCCCAGTGTATCGATACCACCACCAGGTCAACTTCTGCGGCTGCTTGTTGAACTTGCTGTAATATGAAATCCAATTCATACGAACCAGTAACATCGTTTAAAGCGAGAATGGCGATGGGTCGCCCTGAAATCGTTACCTGAACAACATCTCCCTGCCCACCGGCATGAAAAATGCCAGCCTCATCGAGGGTTTGCGTGGTAGAGACCGCCGAATCCACACAATCCTGTGCGTGATTGTTGGCCATGGTCACCAGATCGACTCTGGCTTGTGATAAGACGTGAACAGAGTTTGGAGGTGCACATAAGTTGTATGATAAATCGGTTTGATCATTGTTTCCCGTCAGTGTGCCCAAAGGCGATTCCAGATTAACCGCAAAAAAACTATGCTTAAATGCTTCTCTAATGGTCAACAGATCTCCCCAGGGCTCATCGGTTGGCTCAAACAAAGGTTCGCCTGCTCTTGCGAGAAACACATCTCCACCCAACAACAGCGAAGAGGTTGTTTCCTCTCTGGTACATCCGGTAAGCGCAAGGAGCGCTGTCAAGACCAGCGCTCCCTGTATCAATAATCTGCGATTCATTATGGAATAATAAATGAAGATGTCCACTCAGGAACTGCTGGGGCAGAACCCGATTCCAGCATTTGCTGCCAGGCTTCATCTGTCAGGCGATTATCCTGAGCCACTGGGAATTCATAGTAGGTATATACAGCTCCCACAGCCACTGTGTAAGGTTTCGTGGGTGTCACGACGTAAATACTCGTCGGATAACCTACGCCTTCTTCAAGCACCCGCCCTATTCCCGTGGCCACATCGGCAACGAGTGCTGATTTTTGATCCTGCAGGTTACCGCCGCCTTGCGTGGGGTCAGCCACATCAGCTGCTGCAACAGTTAACGCCTCCAGCCACCCGCCGAAATACTGGATTCGCCAGTATTCATCATCGGTGAGAGTTTGCCCAGATAGTTCTTTCTGTGAAACATCCAGCAGAAAATTAAGTTCGTCGATGAGGTTGTCGAGATTACCTCTGGTGACATCATCAAGCAATCCACGTTTTTCTAATCCGTCTCGAGTCATGTTCGCCAAAGCCAGCAGCCTTGCATAGGCTTCTGGGTTGGGTTCAACATACCCATGTGGAACCTGATCACTGGGACCTCCACCCATTTCTGCCATCACCTGCTTCGAATACAAAATTGTGTCATGTTTTAACTCAGTCCAAGAACTGAGCGCGGTTTGAATATCCTTGCGCAGCCATGCCTGGGTTTGCATAAAAGCCGGGTACTGTTCACCTTTAACCGCAAAGATGGGTTGCAAAGCATACAACCAGGACCAGTAGAGATTCTGCGTCCACGAATCCAGACCGAACGCTGCTACTTCGCTTTTTACTTTAGTCATTTGTTTGTTGTAATTCTCATAAGAAGTCTCGCCCATCCCGTCCAGTATCGCATAAGCCTCTTCTGATCCCATCGCTGCCAGAAAGTCAAGACTCTTCGGTAAATCTCTGGGGTTTTCAAGCGTTCCAACTTTGCGCCAGATTAATTGGCCAAAAACGTATTCATCTAAGGTGAAGCGCTGACCCATAAACCTGAATCCCTTGGTAGCTTCATCGCGGTCCTGCCAGATCCACACCCACATGGAGTTGATCTGTGGTGCGGGTAATGCTTTGGCTGCATCTTTAAAAGCAGCTAACAGCGCAGGATCTGCGAATGAACGCAGATCAGGAGAGCTGCCAAATATCCTGTCAGACAACGCTCCATATTCATAGATTGAGAGATCATCAGATTTGCCAACGATAAACACTGTTGGGTCATAAATATTCTGCCACAATTCCTGAGCGGTTCGACCCGATTGAGTTTGAGCCGTGCGCATGGCCTGTACCACAAGCAATGCTCGCTGGGTCTCAATTGGATCTTTTAAACGAAAAGTCATCCGCCCATACCACATCATGGCTTTGAAATAGGTCTTGAGCCCCTCATCCATAGTGTAATGACCGCGGGGAATGTACTGAGAATAATCTTCGATATAGATGTCATCTGAAGCCTGCTCTCCGGTGTCCCAGATCGGAGAAGTGAGAGTGCCGGCCTGAGAATCGATTAGCGCCACTTCTTCTTCCGCCAGGGTCAGCGCTTCTGCAGGTATTTTGACCGGAAGACCGTAGATCAACGCTGGAACCGTAAAATACGCCACATTGCGCAGTGCGGCTTCTTCCATTTCGGTCCCCTTTAACTGCTCATATTGGGCAGAACTTTCTTCCACCATGGCTGATGTCAGTTCTTTTAATAAATCGGTAAAGGAAACCCGTTCCAGATCGCGCAGCATTTTATCAAAAATGAGATGATACACATGGAACACTGCATCGGTTGTAACAAAAATCGGCGTGGAATCATAACGCACAGATTCATAAGCCTGGTAGAACTCGTTATATCTGCGATTAGGATCATTTTCAGCCGGTTTAACCACAAACCCGTTCTGTAGTAACGCTGCGATCTGTGCGCTGCTGAGATCAAATTCACCCAATCCATTCACCTGATCGAACGTCAGCGGGAGTGAATAACCACCCGTGTACTTTTCGGGAATGGTGTAACTGATCGGAGAATACTCCGCGAATGGTGCGGCATACAATCCCTCTGCCGGCATGATGGTAACCGCTGGTTCCTCAACTTCGGCTGATGGAGTCTCCTCAACCGCAGATTGAATAGCCTCCTTTACTCGTTCGATGATGTTGAAAGGAAGTGAACAGGCATTAAGCAATATCAACGCAATTGTTAAGAGAGATATCAGGGTAAGTGTCTTTTTTTGCTTCATTTCATCCTCCACTACTGAACCATAAGCAATTTATCTTGTTGATCAGAAACGATCTGCAAATTTGAATATGAACCGGTTTTACGGTCACCCAGGGTAAATCCAAACCCATTCCATTCCCAAACCACAAGCGAAGACCGGTGATCGTTTCCATCATACGGGTATTCCAGCCCTGCCAGCTCTTCCAGCCCATCGTCATCCAGATCAACTGCGTGAATTTGATGCAGCGGATCCGCCATTGCAGACCCGGCCCAAACCTCTTTGAACGCGCCATTTTTCATGCCGATTAGAATCACCTGGCAGCTTCTGCCATTCGAATCATGGAATGAAGCGATTCTCCCACCGCTTAGTAAAAAACGATCCACCGGCCAGGGTTGAAATTCGCGCCACACGAGCAAGGTTGCCTCTGGAACTCCGTCGCGGTTCAGATCTGAGAAAAACGCCTCCCGCACCTGCCAACCTGAGGGGCTTTGCCAGGCAACTTCCATCTGATCAGGTTCACAGACGGTAATGACCGCCTGTCCATCCAACAAATCAAGGCAATATTTCATTCCATCGACCTGAGCAACCAACAACGGCTCTATTGCCCGCAGATGATTAAACGAACTCAACTGCATGGAGAGATTGTCTTGATCGTAAGACCATTCCGTAATCCACGACGGTGAAAGATTGAACAGCGCAATCAATGAAAGCAGAATTAACCGCCACACATTCATGGACGTATTTTCCATCACCATAGTTCCCTTTTCCATTGTACAACATTGTTTTTATCACAGATCAGCTATGCATTTATATTGAAGAACCGATACGCTTTGACAAGAAAGGCATCGTCAATTAAAATTAGCAGGTTGAATTAATCTCATTTAGTAAGAAGGGCCCCCTTTCATGAAAGAGTACTCAACCGAAAAAATCCGAAATATCGTACTGGCATCTCACTCAGGTGCTGGTAAGACGATTCTTTGCGAAGCATTTCTCTATCACACTGGTGCTACCACCCGTATGGGAAAGATCGAGGACGGAACAACTGCTTCTGACTTTGATGAAGAAGAAATCCGCCGCACAATCTCGCTATATACCTCTGTGATTCCCGTGGAATATCGCGACGTCAAGATTAATTTCCTCGATACTCCTGGCTATACGGATTTCGTTGGAGAGGAAATTTCAGCCATGCGGGTTTCTGACGGCGCTATCTTAATGATAGACGCGGTCAATGGTCTTGAAGTTGGCACTGAACTGGCTTGGGATTACTGCACAAAATTTAACCTCCCGCGCTTTCTGGTGATCAACAAAATGGATCGTGAAAATGCCAACTTCCAGAAGGCGCTAAAGTCAGTTGAGGAATATTCCGACATTCGTCTTATCCCAATACAACTGCCCTGGGGTGAGAAGCAGGCGTTCCAGGGTGTTATCGACTTGCTCTCAATGAAAGCCTTTAAGGGTGTTGGAAAAACCGCAGAAGAAATCCCTGCTGAATATAAGTCTGCCGCTGAAGAAGCGAGAATGAAACTGGTCGAAGCAGCCGCTGAAGGTGACGATTCGCTTCTCGAAAAATACCTTGAAAGTGGAACACTCAGTGAAGAAGAAGTGATCAAAGGGCTCACTGCAGTGGTTCGGTCGTGTGGTTTTGTTCCCGTCTTGGTTTCCTCCGGGTCAACCGGCACCGGGCTGCTCAAATTGCTCGATGCAATAGTGGATATCATGCCCTCTCCCGCCCAGGCTCCGGCTCAGGTTGCCGAAGGCAAGAATGGCGAAGAAATCCTTGAAGCCAGAGATGACGGTCCCCTGGCAATCTACGTCTGGAAAACTACCGCAGATCCGTTTGTTGGAAAGCAGACCTACTTCCGTGTTTATTCAGGTACCATCAGCGCAGATGCCAGGGTTTGGAACCAGACCAAAAGCATTGAAGAACGCCTAGGTTCGGTGAACGTTCCGCGCGGAAAAGAATCCATCTCCGTCAAAACCATTCACGCTGGTGACATCTGCGTGGTTCCAAAGCTTTCTGAAACCTCTACCTCTAACACCCTCTGCGACAAGAGTCACCCCCTGACACTGCCCCTGCCGCAATACCCAACCGCGCTCTACCAGGTTGCCCTCTTCCCCAAGACGCAGGCAGATTCCACCAAGATGTCTGCCACGCTTGCGAGGTTGTGTGAAGAAGATATGACCCTCACCTGGCACAATGATCCTTACACTTTGCAGACCATCTTGCAGGGCATGGGCGACCAACACATTGATGTTGCCATTCGCCGTGCTGAAACCAAGTTCCAGGTTGGCATCCTCATCCAGGAGCCCAAGGTACCCTATCAAGAAACCATCACCAAATCCGCATCGGCGATGTATCGGCACAAGAAACAAACCGGTGGTTCAGGCCAATTTGGTGAAGTTCACCTCAAAGTCAGCCCGTTGACTGATAAAGATTATGACTTCAGCTGGGATGTTTTTGGTGGTGCTATTTCGCAATCCTATTCCTCTTCCATTCAAAAAGGCATCCAGGCCGTTATGAAGGAAGGTGTTATCGCGGGTTACCCGGTTTCGGGCGTGCACGTTTCTGTTTATGACGGCAAAGAACACCCCGTGGATTCAAAACCTGTGGCGTTTGAAGTTGCCGGCCGCGAAGCGTTCAAACTGGCAGTCAAGGATGCCGCCCCGGTTCTGCGCGAACCGATCATGCTTTGCAAGATCACCGTGCCCGAAGCCAATATGGGCGACGTAATGGGCGACCTTAACACCCGCCGCGCCCGCATTCAAGGCATGGAAACCCAAAAGGGTCGTTCGGTCGTGACCGCCACCGTTCCCCTGTCTGAAATGCTGCGCTATACCACCACCCTGCGCTCTATCACAGGCGGCCGCGGATTCTTCAGTATGGAATTCGACCATACAGAGGTTGTTCCAGCACATATAGCCCAACCAATCATCGATGCCCGGGCGAAAGAACTGGAAAGTAAGAAAGAAGAATAAAGTTTCAAAATTCATAAAGCTGGACGGGGTCGATCCCGTCCAGTTTTTTATTTTTACAACCCTTCTTGGAACGATCAACGATCACCTATGGTAAGATTAGTGATCATATTAAACTAACAGGTATAATCTTGGCTGCATCATCCAGTTTTCTCGAGCAAGCATGGGATGGCATTCTCTCTCGCGACAGAGAAAGAATTCTTAATACTTTCCATTCCCTCGATGCTGAGAGTCAAAAAACCGTGTTCAACCATTTAAACCGAATGGCATCTGAAGAAGGCTGGCACCCTGAACAGGTTAAATCAGCCCAGTGTGCCCTTAAAGTGATTGAAGGTGATATGGCATGAATTTGAAACAACTCACCGATGAAATGAATCGCTTTGTTACCGCTAAAGGATGGTATAACGACGAAAGCCCGCGAAGTCAAACCCCGCGGAATCTGGCAATTTCGTTGGTTCTCGAAGCATCTGAAGTGTTGGAACATTTCCAATGGGGAGAAAATGCGGCTGATCTTGATGAACTACAGGATGAATTGGCTGACGTGGCATTATACCTGCTCCAATTATCAAGCATCAGCGGTATCGATTTGGAACAAGCCATCCTCACCAAATTGAGGAAAAATTACCACCGCACCTGGGATTCAGAGAAACCTGGCCTGGAGGAATCAAAATGAAAGTATCTATTTTTGGCGGAGCTTCTGCCAGACCAGGTGATCAAGCCTATCAAGACGCACTGCGCCTGGGCGGTCTTTTAGCAGCGCATGGACATACGGTTATGACCGGCGGATATGTCGGGATCATGGAAGCTGCTTCGCGTGGAGCGAGAGAAGCCGGTGGACATGTAATCGGCGCAACCTGCTTAGAAATTGAAAAATACCGCGGTGCAAAGATCAACCAATGGGTCGAGGAAGAGAGGAAATATTCCACCCTGCGCGAACGGATGTACGCATTGATTGATCAATGTGATGCCGCTGTGGTCATGCCGGGTGGTGTCGGTACCATGGCCGAAATGCTCGTCATGTGGAATGAACTCATTGTCAATGGCGGTACCCCCCGCAAACTGATCCTTGTCGGAAGCGACTGGCAAAAGGTCATCTCGCAATTTCTTGACTCACTTGGGTGTTATGTGGGGTACAAAGAACGCAATCTGATTCAAATCGCCCCAGATGTAGACACAGCATTTGAAATCATTAACCAGAATTCGTCTTCGAAATCATAAATTCATCATCAGGAATGACTCATGAGCAATGAAAAACTAACCTCCAGAAGTGAAAACTATTCCGAATGGTACAACCAGATCATTCAGCGCGCTGAAATGGCTGATTATGCCCCGGTGCGCGGCTGTATGGTCGTCAGGCCTTACGGGTGGGCGTTGTGGGAAAATATCCAACAATCCCTCGATCGGATGTTTAAAGCCACCGGTCACGTGAATGCCGCTTTCCCGCTCTTTATCCCGATGTCTTTTCTTGAAAAAGAAAAGGAACATGTAGAAGGATTCTCACCTGAGCTGGCAGTTGTGACCATTGGCGGTGGCGAAAAACTTGAAGAACCGCTGGTAGTTCGCCCCACATCAGAAACAATCATCGGTTATATGTACTCGAAATGGATTAAATCTTACCGCGATCTGCCGCTGCTGATCAATCAATGGGCAAATGTTGTTCGCTGGGAAATGCGCACACGGCTTTTCTTGCGCACACTCGAATTTTACTGGCAGGAAGGACACACCGCTCACGCCACCGAAAAGGAAGCGGAAGAAGAAACACTGAGGATGCTCGATATTTACACGCGTTTTGCAATCGAAGAAGCAGCCGTCCCGGTCATCCCTGGAAGAAAAAGTGCCAGCGAGAAATTTGCTGGTGCAGTTCACTCTTATTCGATCGAAGCCATGATGGGTGATACCAAAGCCTTGCAGGCAGGTACTTCGCACCTGCTCGGGCAGAACTTTGCCAGAGCCTTCAACATCCAATACCTTGATGAAGAAAATACCCTGCAATACTGCTGGACAACCTCCTGGGGGGTTTCTACACGTTTCATCGGCGCAATCATTATGACACATGGCGATGACCAGGGATTGATCATGCCACCTCGGCTTGCTCCAATTCAGGTCGTGATCGTCCCCATCTATAAGAACGATGAAGAACGCAGCAAAGTGATGCCTGTGGTTGAAAAGATAAAAGCACATCTGCAGAACTTCCGTGTGAAAGTTGACGATCGTACCGAAGTGACACCCGGTTTTAAATTTAACGACTGGGAAATGCGCGGTGTGCCATTGCGGCTTGAGGTTGGGCCCAAAGACGTCGAAAAAGGTTCCGTCATGGCTGCCCGCCGCGATATACCCGGACGTGAAGGCAAATCCTTTTTATCTCAAGATGATCTCGAAACTTCTGTCGGCAACCTGTTGTCTGTGATTCACACTTCTCTTTACGAAAAGGCAAAAGCATTCAGAGATAGCCACATCTTTGATCCTAAAGACTACGAAGAGTTAAAAACAGTGGTGCAGGAAAAGGGATGGGCGCTCTCATGGTGGTGTGGTGACCCCGCATGTGAGGCAAAAGTCAAAGAAGAAACCAAAGCCACCACTCGCTGCATCCCCATGGAACAACCCGGTGGTCACGGTAATTGCATCGTTTGCGGCAAGAAAGCCACCGAAAAAGTGTATTTCGCAAAAGCTTATTAAGCCTGGTTGGAAGAATGCCGGCCATTGATCTTATTCGGTTACGAACGAGGATTGCATTACTCAATAAGACATTCGCGCAGCCTGCTGATTTTGTTGCAGGTCTGCGTGAGATCTATTCCATCTACTCTGACCGCACCTTTCCCCTCGCGAGTTATCACCTTGAGATCCATTCACAACCGGCATTCAATACCCCGCCGCTGTTAAACCGGGAGTTGGAATCAGCCCTCATCGGTTATTGTACCAGTCAACCCGAACAACTCATGCAGATTCTTGAACTCCTCTGGCATCAGCCGGAAATAGAAATGCGGCAATTGGCCGCAGTCTTGCTGGGGAAGTATCCCGTTGCAGCGAAAGAAATGGTGATTTCTCATATTGTCGAGTGGTCTTCAAACCCAAACGATGCTCTGCTTTTACCTTACCTTCATGAATATGGGTCAGAGACCCTGCGCAAGGTTGACCCTCAAACCTGGCTGGCAGTTCTCGAAAAATGGCGAGATTCTCATGAAATTTGGCAGGTGAAGCTTTCAATCCAAGGCCTGATCACCTTGATCGATGATCAGCAATTTGAAAATCTTCCGGCCATCTACACCTTTTTAAGTCCTCTCTTCTCTTCCTTAACCGTTGATTTACAGTATGATCTACAAATCGCGCTGGAACACCTGGCCAGACGGTCTGAAGTGGAGACAGTCTATTTTCTTAAACAGATCATTGCCAGATCTAAGAACCCCGCGTTTGGACGTTTCATTAGACGGGCGCTTGATATTTTTTCTCCAGGCGCGCAGCTATCTTTGAAGAATTATCTGCGCAGCAATGAAAACCTGAATAAATGAGTCGATTGTCTGACGTTCGAAAACACTGTGCACAACATCAACCCTCTGGTATAATTTTAGCGATGACTCGACCTGTCTGCGGGGTTTCTGCGGGCATGGCGACTTGCATAAATATTTTTTAAGGAGCAACTGTCATGGGATTGACAAAGGAAGAAAAACAAAAATTGATCAATGAGTACCACCTGCATGATACAGACACAGGTTCGGCTGATGTTCAAATCGCCATCCTCACAGTCCGCATCAGGCAATTGACCGAGCACCTGCGCGCAAATAAACTGGATAATTCCTCACGCCGCGGGCTGCTAAAAATGGTAGGGCAGCGCCGGAGACTTTTGGCTTACTTGCGCCGAACAGACTTCGCCAGATTCGCAGCCATTACCGAAAAACTAAACATCCGCACGAAGTAAGGCAGGAACTTAACGAGTAGATGCCATCTACTCGTTTTGATTTTTCCTAAAGGATGCGGAAACATTTCACCGCTGGTTGGGTATTGAAAAATGGTGAGGACGGACATCGTCCCCGGCAATTTTCAGTTCCTAACCAGGCGGGATAGGATATTTAGGAGACAAAATGAAACCAGAAAGTAAAAAATTTATAACCACCGTCGGTGGTCGTCCTTTGACGTTTGAATCCGGCAAACTTGCCGCGCAGGCCGGGGGAGCGGTTACCGTGCGCTTCGGCGATTCGGTGGTCTTCGCAGCTGCTACAATGGGCGATGAGCCCCGTCAGGGTCAAGACTTCTTCCCCCTGACTGTTGAATATGAAGAACGCATGTATGCCGGAGGACGCATCCCCGGTTCTTTCTTTCGCCGTGAAGGCCGCCCCGGTACAGACGCCATTTTAATTTCGCGTCTTACTGACCGGCCGTTGCGCCCGCTCTTCAATAAGGATATCCGCAATGAAGTTCAGGTTATCATGTTTTCCCTCTCGGCAGATTGGGAAAACCCCCTCGATATCCTGGCAATCAACGCAGCATCAGCGGCACTGATGATCTCAGATATCCCATGGGCAGGTCCTGTGGGTGCGGTGCGTGTCGGGCGTATTAATGGCGAGTTCATCCTGAATCCAACCTTTGCCCAGATCGATGAATCTGATCTCGATTTACGCATCGCTGGCACATCAGATGCCATCCTCATGGTCGAATCTGGGTCCAACGAGATTGACGAAGAAACAATGGTCTCCGCCCTGCTTTACGGTCACGAAGCAATCCAATCGATCGTGGAAACGCAGCTGGAAATGGCCAAAGAAATGGGTAAACCCAAACGCGAAGTACCTCTCTTTTCTCTCGATGAGACACTGGTAGAAAAGGTAACCAACCGGGCAGCCAGCGAGATGAACGAGATTCTCGATACCCTGCACGGTAAACACGAGCTTCAGGATGCCATCGATGCCCTGCGCGAAGCAATTGTGCTCGAATACACCGATCCTGAAGACCTCGAGGAAATCGCTAAATACAAAGAAGCATTCGAAGAGACATACAAACGCATTGTGCGTTCGCGCATCCTAGATCAAAATAAACGCCCCGATGGACGCAAGCTTACTGAGATTCGTCCCATCTGGTGTGAGGTTGGCATTAGCCCTCGAGCTCATGGTTCCGGTTTGTTCACTCGCGGTGAAACCCAGGTTATTACCCTGGCCACCCTGGGTACACCCAAAGAAGCGCAAGAAATCGATACCCTTACCCCTAATGACACCAAACGCTACATGCACCATTACAACTTCCCGCCATATTCCACCGGTGAGGTTAAAATGCTGCGCGGACAATCAAGGCGTGAGATCGGCCACGGAGCACTCGCTGAGCGCGCCCTCGTTCCAGTCATCCCATCCGAAAAAGAATTTCCATACACTTTACGCCTCGTCTCTGAAGTGTTGGCTTCCAACGGTTCTTCTTCGATGGCATCCGTTTGCGGCTCTACCCTTGCCCTGATGGATACCGGCGTACCCATCAAAGCCCCCGTAGCTGGAGTAGCTATGGGACTGATCAAAGAGGGTGACCGATATGTAATCCTGACCGATATCCAGGGAGCAGAAGACCATTTGGGTGATATGGATTTCAAGGTTGCCGGTACCACCAAAGGCATCACCGCCCTGCAGATGGATATCAAGATCAAAGGTATCACTGCCGAGATCATGCGTCAGGCACTCCAACAGGCACATGATGCACGTATGTTTATCCTCGACAAAATGTTCGAGGTCATCCCGGTGCCCAGGCCAGAACTTCGCTCATTCGTTCCCCGCATCACCACCGTGCAGGTACCAATCGATAAAATTGGTGCTATCATCGGCCCCGGAGGCAAAACCATTCGCGCCATCCAGGAAGAAACCAACACCAAGATTGATATCGATGATGACGGCACGGTCTATATTGCAGCCACGGATGGTGTCAGTGAAGCTGCTGCCCGCGAACGCATCGAGTCGCTTACCGAAAGTGCTCAAATTGGTCACATCTACACCGGAAAAGTCGTTCGTATTGCCGATTTCGGTGCCTTTGTCCAGATCCTGCCCGGCATTGACGGCATGGTTCATATTTCACAGCTCGATTCCGAACGGGTTGAAAAGGTAGAAGACGTGGTCAAGATGGGCGATGAATTGACGGTAATGGTCACCGCTATCGATGAGAATGGCAAGATTCGCCTTTCACGACAGGCCGTTTTGGAGGGCTGGACGCCGGAAGAAGCCCTCGAGCACGATAAGGGCGGCAAGAGCGGTGGCGGCCGTCCGCGTTCTGGAAGCGACAGACGCGGTGGTGATCGCCGTGGAAGCGGCAGATCGTCATATGGCGGTCGTTCTGGTGGCGATCGCAACAACGGTCAAAGAAAATAATCTGTCTCTGATTTACTCAGGAGAATTGAATCTTCAAGTGGATTTTCTGGTTACTCAGAAAATCCACTTTTCGATCATTTAGAATACCTGCTTAATACCTGCCGCGCAAAGTCAGCCAAGCTCCAGCGCAAAGGCTCTGGTTCAAGAACATCCACCGATTCAGCGGTATCGCTGCAGGTTATTACTTTACAAGGATAATCTGAATAACTGCCATTGATGATGGTTACGGCTGAAGGAGTGGCCTTGATTCTGACGAGACAACCTTTTCCCGCGTTGTGCCTGTGAGCTGTTAACTCTTTCCACACTTCTTCAAAAGGAGTAGCTATATGGAAGCAATCAGAATCGTTGATTTGCCGGCTTTTCATTGCGTAAATTTTAATAGATTCGGCAGTTCACCCGAATTACAAGCCATTGGCAAATTACAAGTGGTTGGAGCAGAACCAATCAAAAGTTGGCGCCAGCCGTTATTTCGGTTTCAACAATCCTGATCCTGCACCTGAAAGCGATAATTATGGATATGAAATTTGGGCTGAAATCCCTGCAAAAGTAAAAGAGAACGGTCAGATGTTAAATTCTTTGCAGGTGGCTTATACGCTGTGTCGCACTGAAGTGGATTACGGGCAAATGCAAAGAAATTCATCCCAGAAGCCTGGAAATCCCTGACCACATGGCTCGAAAGCAGTGCATACCGGCTTGGATTCACCAATGGCTTGAAGAACAGCGGGGAGAAGAAAAGAAGAATTACATTGACCTGCTTGCCAAGGGGAGGATATCACTGGATCTGTACATGCCAATCACGAAATAATCTCAAGCAAACAAAAAGAGGGTTTAAGGCGGTGCACTTAAACCCTCTTCTTCATCCGTTCAAAAGATTTACGAAGTCGGTAGAACCGGCATTTCCGGGCCATCTTTATGGAGTAATTCGGCCAGCGCGGCACGCATCGCTATTCGATCGTCCCATGCATACTCAACCGTTTCAAAACACATCGACTGCTCATGACCCTTGCCGCAAGAAATCACCAGGTCTCCGGGTTTGGCAAGTCTCACACCCAGACGGATGGCATTGCCGCGATCAGGAACGCGAAAGAAAGTCTTGTTCTCGATGCCGCCAGCCGCTTCAGCTGCGTCTGCCATCTGCGAAAGGATGGCATCTAACGACTCTGTGCGCGGATCTTCGGCAGTGAGGATCGTGATATCAGCCAAATCAACTGACACTTCCGCCATCATGCGCCGCTTTTGACGGTCGCGCAATCCGGCTGATCCAAATACCGTAATCACGCGTCCTTTTGTCATTTCACGTGCGGTTTCGATCGCCCGCTTGAGGGCATTGGGGGTATGTGCAAAATCAACAATGGCATCGAACGGTTGCCCCAGGTCAATCACCTCCATTCGCCCTGGCACACCCTGCAATGATGCAATGCCCCTGGCGATGACCTGCGGAGGGATCCCCAACCCTAAGGCGGCAGACACGGCTGCAAGACAATTGGATACATTGTATCTGCCGGGTAGATTGCAATGCATCCTTTGCTCAAAATCTTTTCCACGCACCAAAAAATCGACACCTTTAGAAGTACTGACGATATCAACCGCAGTGACATCACCATTTCCATCCAAACCGTAGGTAATCTGATTTTCGAGGGCCAGAGAATTCAGATATGGAAACGATTGGTCGTCTTTATTCAAAACTGCCAGCTTTGGGTTTCCATTTTTCTTGGGGTGTGTAAGCGCGAGTGACTCGAACATCTTACCTTTGGCCTGCTGGTAACTTTCGTAAGTGCCGTGATAATCCAGATGTTCATGCGTGATATTGGTGACAACAGCAATATCATATTCACAGCCAGTAACACGGTGTTGGGCCAGCCCGTGCGAAGTTGTCTCCAGAACAACTGCGGTCAGGCCGGCTTCTACCATTTCCGAAAGATAGCGCTGCACGTCTGTGGCTTCCGGTGTCGTTACATGGAACCCGGTATCAATTTCCTTATCCCCGATCACAGCGTTAACTGTTGAAATCATCCCAGCCTTTACCCCCGCGGCCTTAAGAATCTGATAAATGAGATTCGATGTGGTAGTCTTTCCATCCGTTCCGGTGACACCGATAACCGTTAATTTTCGTGCCGGGTGATCAAAAAATGAAGCAGCCAAATATGCCAGTGCTTCGCGTGAATCCGTCACTTGAATATATGGGACTTCGCTAAACTGCAGGTCTTTAGTGCCTACCACCGCTGCTGCGCCTTTTTCGATGGCCGACGGAATAAAGTTATGACCATCGGCGGAACCGCCTGACATCGCCACAAATAAATCGCCACGATTGACTTTGCGCGAATCAAATTGGATCGAGGAAATGGTTCTGTCAGGAATATCCGTGTGACAGGTCCATGCCACAGGTAAATCGTTAATCAATTCTTGAAGTTTTACAATGTGCATTTGATCATCATCCGATTAAATAAAAAGAGGATATGAGAAATAAAGCACCTTAATCATACCCTCTTCTGAAGTAAATTTTAGGCGAGAGAATTTCGCAGATTCTGAATTTGCCCGGCAACTGAGCCGTCAATAACTTTGTCTCCAACTTTTACGATCAATCCACCAAGGATGCGGGGATCAACATTGAACACCACTTCGCTTTCCTTGCCAAGCTTACCGAGCACATCACTCTTAATAACCTGCTGCTCTGACTCGGTCAAAGGTAACGCGCTCATGACTTCAGCAGAAGTGCCCTTTAATTCGGTTCCATCCAATATAACAACCGAACCGTTTTTGATACCAGAGAAGAATTCAGCCACCAGCTCATGCTGGCGTTTCTCGTCCAATGCCTCGCCAATCAACTTTTGTGCTGCAGCAATTGCCAGGGCGGCAACATGGGTGCGGATCTCGCTCAAAGTCCGTTCACGTTCTGCTTCAATTTCCACAAGCGCTTCTTTGCGCATCTTCGCGATATCTAATTCCGCATTGGCTTTTACGTCGCGTGCGGTAAGTTCCGCTTTTTCTTTGGCTTCGCGGATCACTCTGGCCGCATTCGCCTGTGCTTCAGCAAGGATGGCAGCGGCATCTTTTTCAGCATTCTCGCGTGCTTCTGAAGCGATGCGTGCATCTTCCAACCCTTTTTCAATCGCGGCACGTCGTTTATGCAGTGCATTCATCAGAGGTTTATACAACCAAGCGCTCAGCACCACCATGATGATGGCGAAATTAATGATTTGAACTAAAAGAGTTCCGAGGTTAAGGCCTAGTTTTTCCAAAGTGCACTCCTTTACCAGCGGACTAGAGAACGAACAACATCAAGAACGCAATAACGAGACAATAAATCGCGATTGCTTCTGAGAATGCAACTCCAAGGATCATACTGGTGAACAGGTTACCATAGGTATCTGGATTGCGTGCCATGCCTTGAACAGCACCCTGTACGCTAAGACCAATACCAATACCCGCACCAAGGGCTCCAATCATTGCCAATCCGGCTCCGATGAATTTTGCAGCCTCGATAATATCACCACTCATGTTATTTCTCTGCCTCCTCTGCGATTTTCTCAATTAAGCATTACTGTGTTCTTCTTCAGCGCTGTGTCCCTGTGTTGCCTGTGCCATGAAGACCATGGTCAACATACCGAACACATACGCCTGGATAACGCCAATGAACAACTCAAACAACATAATTCCTGCTGGCATGAAAACAGGCAGCATCGCTGCCACCAGCGCCATCAAGACCATTCCGGCAAACATATTGCCAAAAAGACGGAATGTAAACGACAATATTTTTGAAAATTCCGAGATTAACTCGAGAAGCCCAACAAAAACATCAATCAAGCCAAAAACAGGTTTTTTGAATATCGTGCGGAAGTTAAAGAATTTTTCCAGATACCTGAATCCATTGGCCTGAAAACCAATCACCTGAGTCATGGTAACAGCAATGATTGCCAGTGCAAGAGTGAAATTGATATCGGTTGAAACACCTCGCAGGAAGGGTGTGACCATATACCCCCCTTCTTCCGCTTTGGTATTCAGAATCGTATACCAGTTGCCACCCAGTGATTGAGCCTCGTACCCTTCCGCACTGTGATGTAATAAACCGATCGTTTCAAATCCAGGGATCAGTTTGAGCAGGTTGGCAAACAAAACGAGGATCAAAACTGTCGCGAACCATGGAAAAATTTTCTTTGCCCATTTCCCGGCTGTGGATTCGGTCATATTGTAGAGCATTTCCACCAGCATTTCGAAAACACCGGCCAAACCCTTGGGTGCAAGTTCATCTTTCTTTGCAGTGTGGCGCACAATCAGTGCAATGACGATAATAACGACATCCATTAAGATCGTCGCTACCAGCGTGTTGGTTAGGTAAAAATCACCGATACCGGGAAGGGTAAATAATGGCTCACTCGACAAGTTTTCAGCAGCTGCTTGAATGTGCGGCTGGATGGGAGCATAAATATTTACAGCGATGATAGTGAGGATGAGAAGAGCGAGAACAATCCAGCGATTCTTGCCCCATCGCCATTTACGAGTCTTTTCCAAAAATATCCTCCTCATTCTTCGATGGATTCGGTCCTTCCGTTTTAATCTTAGAGATCGCTTTGCGGGCAATGAAAAACATCAGAACCAGAGAAACAGGGATACTCGCCAAAACCAGGCCAATCGTAAACCCCGGTTTTGTTCCCAATCGGGCATCCAGAGCCATGCCCCCCAGAAGCGCGGCAATAATGATGAGTAACGTAAGACACCCAACCTGTCCTAGCACCGCTGCAATGACCAGGTTGAGCGTATTTTGTTTTTTCTCGTTCTTGTTCTCTTCTGGTGTCGACATGCTTCACGATTATATCACAGGCAAATTCTGTTGATTAATTTTTTCTTTGTTCGAATTGCATACCGCAATTAATGAATCATTTTATCATTTGCGCTTCGAGAATGAATACAGGGTGCATATCAATGCAGCCAGAGCCACCAGAATGGCAGCAATACGAACAACCATGATTCTCACGCCCATAAAATATTGAGATGATATGCTAAATTCCCTGGCCAGCAGCAGTTTCTCCTGGTCACCAGTGTTTATCCATAACCAAAAAGTCCCTGGATAAACAGTGTTTTGATAAGGCCTTAATCTCCATTCCAGAGTGACAGGCTTATTTGAATTTAAGCCCAGCATCACTTCTCCGCGCGGGATGGATTCTTCCACGCTGGTTTCCAATCGCCCTACCAGCACCGGGGAGGGCGATTCTGGCAAAGATTCAAATACAACCCGCGACGAAAATGTGAACTGATCACCTGTCCATACTTTCAATGGCATTTGTATCTTGATGGTTCCAGATTCACCTGAACTCATTGAAAAAGGAATGATGATCGTTTCATTATTCAAATTCACCAGGGTTAGAAGAAGAACGGTGATTGATACAAACAGCAGCAATACGCCTGGAATGGATCGTTTGAGCATAGGCAAATTATACCCGCAACAAAAAACCGGCTGAAGGCAGCCGGTTATCCGTCACCACGGTTGCTGTCAGGAAAAATACACGTTCACCTGCTCGTCTCCTTCACCTCGGTCATTTACATCAACCACCAGCGACTCTCCACGGGAAAACGCCTGCTCGATTTCACCCATCATCTCATCGACCCCCTTTTCTCGAATTTTCTCAGGCATATATTGGCCAAAATTGCGCACCAACCATGAAACCAACTTAATTGGAACCGGTATCGCAATATTAATATTCGTGCGGCTTTTTTCACTTTGTTCCCGCACCTTAATTTGCATCCAGGGGGATTCCATTAATATCCACCCGAAGATCGTGAACAAAACACCGATGATGAATGGAATCCATGAAAGGAAAAATCCCCAGCCAAATCCGGCTTTCTGATAACCCTGGTAGATCCAAAAAGCTGAAAAGGCTGTCAGAACAGCTCCTCCAACAAGGATCATGCTCCAGGCGGCTTTCCAGCAACCGGAAATCACGGCTTTTTCGTGCAAAGGCGCATCGTCAACAGGGGGCGTCTCATCGATAAATTCATCAGAAGGCCCTGTAGTTTCAGCCTGGTCTAAAATTCCAAGAAGATCAGCCCCTTCTTCAATACTGAGGGTTCCATCTTCAACCTTTTTCAAGATTTCGAGCTTGCTTTCATCTGGTGTCATTTTGTCGTCCTTATCGGTCTAAAGCATTCAGAAGTTTTTCGGCTTCTTCTACTGATATTTTCTTTTCTTGCAGCATACGCAATACCATCATACGTTCCTCATCAGACACTTTCCCCTTTGAAGTATCAGGCTTATTTTCAGGTTCGTTATATGAAAAACCAACCACCTTTTGGTTGTTATCCTGATTGAAAGTCCTATTCTTCCGAGCTCTGTTTGAGAGGACAATCTTTATCCCTGCCTGCTCGCTGGCTTTTTCCGCTTTACGGACCGCTTCTTCAATGGTACCCGAAACGGCAGTCATGCTGTCGCGGATTGCTTTTTCTAGATCGATCCCAAAATCACTCCACCCTTCTCGGGTCTCATCTATTAAATTAACAAAATCACGTGGTGCCGATTCCTGATCAGTCACCGTGATTGCATCACCTGCTTCGAGGCGGACAAGAGCCCCTCCCTCTCCCAATGGCAGGGAAACTTCATCCTCTTCCCAATCACCTTCCTGCCCGCAGGCATGCACGTGAATCTCTTCACCACCGCTTGACATTACAAGTTGTGCGTTTACTTTTGCCCCTACATAAAGGGTCACGTCTCCACCCGCTCTGATCGTCATCGGTGGCAAATTTTCTGTAGTCGCAGAAATATCAACATCCCCGCCCGCTGAAAGATCAACTATTCCGGCTACTTCAATAAGTGACGCATCTCCGCCCACAGCACGTGAAGAAAGCCCAACAACTCCTTCGCCATCCAGGTCGCCTCCAACCCGCGCGATTTCTAGGGTGCCCGAAATATTCTCAAAACGGGTGTCACCACCAACCATTTCAACGGATGCGCCTGCCAGTTTCTCCAATGTCAGATCTCCACCAATTTTTCCAACAATCACACGATTGGCTAGCCCACTGACCGCCAGGTCGCCTCCTACTTTCTCAACTGTGACCGTAGCCGTTTCTGGAATCATCAGCCTGCAATCGGTTGTGGCTTTAATTTCCAACCCTTCGTTATGTTCAGAAATCTTAAGCGATTCACCATGCCTCACAATTGCGGTTAAATATTTTTCTTGAGTACCTTCAATCGACAGATCATCCGAGGCTCTGATCGCGATCTTTGCATTTTCCTTTACCGGTATGGTCATTTGTTTCATAATACCCTCAATCCCTGGCCCATCATTGAATTTTTTATTAATTTATTAATTATTTTTAATCATAATAGCAATATTATTGATATTTGTCAATAGTAAATTAAATTATTTTTGATTTATTTTCGATTTTTTGAAAATTGTATATTTTCGAGCTTTACAGTTTTGAATTCTCAGATATACTATATTTGATATTCCTCACGAAAGGATCGCTTATGAAAAAAACAATTTTATTTTCTTTGATATTACTCCTTCTTTCCCTCTCACTTGGCGCGTGTTCCAAACAAGCCGAAGTGACCTACCTTGCTGAAGGAGAAGAATATGACAAGGTCAAATCAATTTCAGCGACATATGCAGAACACATATTGAAAGGCATCGCTACCAACGATCATGTCCTCTTTATCACAGACTTCGATGAAAAGATGATCGCCGCTATGGATGAATCACAATTTGCGCAAATTGTGAAATTGTATGGAAAACTAGGGAATTACACCTCGTTTGATCTGATCAATATCGAAGATCGTGAGGCTTATTATGGAGCAAACTACAAGGTAGTCTATCCCGATAAAACGCTGATCATGCTGATCGTGATCGATAAAAATGAACCCAATCTCGTTAGTGGTCTCTGGTTCCGCTAGGCTTGATTTTTTCTTTATGGTTGCTAAAATGGTAAATAAGCTATGGTATCAAAAGTAAACCAGTAAACCATAAGGAGATAAATATGAAACTCACCCCCCCGAAAGTAATCACCTGGTGGATCGCTGTCATCCTGGGCGTGCTTGCCCTTGTTGGCACACTGGTAACCATTCCATTCGTGAGCACTTATGCCATATGGTTTGCCATTGTTGGCCTGGCACTGCTTGCCCTCGCTTCCTTGATCAAAGGACTATGATTTCACGATTCATACAAATCAATAGTCTTTGAAACCAATTGAAAGTCAAATTTGAAAAATCCGGCTGAGCCGGATTTTTCTCTTTCTATCTATTGATCTCATAAATCAGGTAGCTATCAGCCGATCCCATAGATAACAGCCTTGTCAAGAAGGGCTGAGTGGTGAAATCTTGTGGTTGGTATGATATCTCATCGACTAAATGGTAATGATCTAGAAACCATTGTTGCTCAGTCTCGTTGAGCGTATATCCCTGGTAAGTTGTGAATTTTTTAAAATGTTCACGTTGAATGATCCAATCTGGTTTGGCATCCTCAACAAACCGGATCCACCAGGGTGTCTGATAAAGATCTCGATAATGTAATACCAGCGGAGATCCCAATCCGGCTTCGTCGTATGTATACAAACCAGAATAATACGGGATATACCCTGCAGGTTCAAGAAACAGGGTGTCATTTTCATGAGCCATTTCGGCCAACCTCATCCCGATCTCTCCCCGATAAACATATTCCTTCATTCCCCAGCTATACGAGTAACACCATTGAGCAGCCACCCCCCCCACTACCGCCAGTCCAATGATAACGCTCGCCAGCCAGTAACCTTTAGGTCTTTTTGATAACCAATCAACCACCAGAGTGCACACTATGGCATATCCGAAGAATGTTGCCGGCCAGAAATACCATGGAAAGACAACCCTTCCAAACGAATAGGCAGCTGGTATAAGAATGGCCATACTGATAATGGATAAGCCCGAATAGAATACCCGTTGATTTTTTCGATTTTGAATCAAGAAAATGATCATCCCAACAGTAAACAATATCAGAAAAACCACGCCGAACTGGTCCAGATATTTGGTTCGGATGGGAGCAAACAATCCTCCATTCTCACCAAAGAAAACTGTTTTTACGGTGGAAAAAACCCGCTCTACTGAAAATGCAGGCCGGCTCTGTTCTTTAGCAAGAATGGAATTGTTGAGAAAAGCGCCAAAATAAAGCCAATTGAAGGCGAAAAATGCTCCTATTCCGGTCAGCAGAGCTCCTGCCAGGTCAAAACGTGGTTTTCTATTGCGAATCGATTCCCAAAACAGGATGATCAAAGAACAGGCAATTGCATCCGGCCGCACCCATGGAATCAATGCCAGACTCAAAAGTGCCAGCCAGCGGTGCTGTTGTTCGTGCAGCAGATACAAAACCAACCCGATAATGAAGATTAGCAGGGAGGTCTCCATCCCTGAATAACTGATCAAAAGAGAAACCGGCAGCAAAGAGAGAATGATCCAGAGGATCCACATTCCTTTGCCAGGTTGAAGCAATCTCGCCAGAAAATAAACGCCAGCAACAAACAGGATGGTGTTAACCACCAGTAAGGTTGGTATGAAAGCGGTTTTACCCGTCACCAAACGCGTAATTGCAGCGAGAAACACGTATAGGTGAGATGTAGACGCACTAACCCGTTCACCCGGGTTGTACCCGTAGACACCCGTTTCAGCCAGGTTCTCTGCACAACGCAGTGTGATGTACGCGTCTTCCTGAATATGATGTGTCAGATAATATGGGATTCTTACCAGCACCAACACAAGGAATATTGCGGTGAAAATCACAGCCTTTTTTGTGTGTTGGCGGTTCATAAAAATAATTCTAACGCAATTTTCTGCGCTGCAAATGCAATCCTAATAATAAAACAACAGGCGCCAGGAATACGGCACCGCAGAACGGAAGGCGTTCCCCCTGCTCTACTTCAGGAGTTGCTGAGGGCATAGGCGTATCTGTATGATTGATGATTTCAGGAGTTGGTGAAGGTGCTGCGGGTAAATCCGTTGAAATCAACGTGGCGGTTGCCCATTGCGGGGTTCTTGTCAGCCATGGAAAATCGTACACACCATTATCGCTCACGATCCCCTGCGGGAAATAAAACTCCAGTGTGTATTCAATATCCCTGACAGTTTCATTTTCTGAATCCAGTTCTAGCGCGCGTTTAATTTCTTCAAGAGCTCTTATTGTAATTGGCGCCGTATCGACCCCTTCATATTTCGCGTGATAAGCATAAAACCCCAGCAGTTCTGCGTACCCTGCATGCCATAAAGCATCATCTGGTGCGAGTGTAACAGCGTTTTCATAAGCGGCGACACCAAGATCATATAACTCCTGTACACCCGGGTCTCCCACGAGTACATAATCCCTGAAACCTCTACCACCATGCGAAGACATCACCAGTGATTTATACAACTTTCCGAGTCTGCCCCAGGCTTCGCTATCATTGGGATTGGCTTTTACCCGATTCTGCTCGAGAAGAATTTTCTGCCAGACAGATGGAGCTGCGAGGGTAATTGAAAAATTGTCTTCATCATCTGGTTCGAAATTGGTAAACACCCAGTTAATCTGGTTCTCGCAACGGATGCCACCCGGGATATAACGCACGTTTCCATATTCACTGCCAGGAATGTAATTCAATATATTTACCTTATAAGGAAAACGAACTGTCAGCTCGGCGTTCCCGATCGTTCCTTTCCAGGCGGCCCCGGTGGAAAACACGTAATCAAACCGTATATAGGGCATCTCTCCGGTTGCTTCAAGAATGTACTGCACTTTAATGACCACATCCGTCTGTACCGGGAATAGAACATCAAATTCTACCCAGGGTACCTGTGGCACCATTTTCATTGGATCTTCGGCCATGATCCTGCGCAAATTCACCGGCATTCCATCAACTGCAATCTTCATATCCCGCAGTTCCACTATATTCCCACTACCATCATCCGTCCCAACAGGAAAACGCACCGCCATACTCTCTGGCAGCTTTCCTAGATTGCGCATATTAAAACTGGCTGATACTTTGGCCAAACCTAGGGTCTCCGATTCTTGATCTGCAGTAGCCGTAGCGACATACAGAGATTCCAACGATGTATCCTCTAAGATTTCAATTAGAATACTCTCCGAGGTCATGCGCACCTGGGTCGATTCATCACCAGGTTTAGGATTGGCTCCGGGCGGTTCGGCCGGAGGAGCAATATCAGCTTTCACAGGCATTGGCAATGCCAGCAAGCAAAAACCAATCAAGAAAACAATGATTTTCTTCATCGGATCCTCCGTGCGTGATATGAAACACATTGGATAAAATCATTATAACCATCACAACACCCAAATTCACTACTGAGTGCCTTGTGAGATCAAACATAAATCAGAAAAACATAAAAAAACGGATGACAAATGCTGACATCCGTTTTCTGAGAGGTGAAACTTTTTAATCTTTCTGATCTGAAGAGGTTGGTTCCAGGCCTGCTATAACTTTCGATTTTTCTCTGCCTGTCTTTTTCGGAGCGGTTGCTGTTTTTGACTTTCTTATGCGTGCGCTGGAATCCGTTTTGTCTGATTTTGAAGGAATTTCTCCTAAGTTAGAAGTAGCGATTACTCTTCTGGTCTTCGTAGCCCTGCTTCTCTCTTTAGGACCGGACGGTATCGCTTTTATAGGTTTTTTCTCAGTAGTGTCAGGAGCCTGATCTTTTCCAGGCTTTCCACGGGTGCTCGATTTCATTTGTGGAGAACTCGTTTTTAGAACTACCGGTTCAAGTTCCTGCTTTTGATTTTTTGCTGGTCTGCCCCTGCCTGCCCTTTTTTTTGAGTTAACTATATCTTCTGATAAATTTGATTCACTGATTCCTTTAGAGGATTCTTTACTGCCCTCGATATCGTTAACAAATACCGGGATCTCCATCTGGGTCTCGGCTGTGATCACCGCTTTTTTGGTTCGCTTCGGCTTGATTCGGGTTTGAGGCTCTTCCACAACTTCTGTCTCTTTTTGGTAATCCAGAGCGACCTCTGCAGCCACCGGCATTTCCAGTTCAGAATCGACTGTCCTATTCATTTGTTCATCCGCTTCGGTATCTGTGGTCATCCCATTTTTCGACCAGAAGACCCCTCGCAGTTGGTTCCATATTGACTTTAGCGAATGTCGCACCTTCTCGATAATTGAAGTGTGATTCTGATCGTCAAGATCGGTGTTCTCCCTTAAATCAACTGGCAGGCTCGAAGTGAATTCTATATCCTTTACCGGTTCCTGAATTTCTTCTCTGCTCAAGCTAACAATCGTGGATGCGGAATAACTATTTTCTATAGATTCTGACAACTCGCTACCTGCCGAATTCATTTTATTATCTGCGATCGATGTGAGTAAACCTTCTGGTGATTCATCGGTTGTGGTGGTTTCTTGCTCCTTTGGTCTTCGCCAAAATTGCAGCCAGCCTAGGATCGATCTGGTCTCATCCGATCCCTGCGAGATCGTTGGTGAATCATCAATCGGATCTTTGTCTGTAGGCTTAATTGATTGATCTTCTGACAAAAAAGGTTCAATCTTTTCATCCAGTTGATCGCCCGTGTTTTCCTGGGGCTCCTCAGCAGAAGAAATAATCACCTTCTTCTCTTCCTTTTTCACGACAAACTTAGGGAAATGGAATAAACGTGACAAGACACGTTCCTGTGAAGAATCAGGCACAAATTCAGATTGATCAACGACACCCGGTTCATCACCCCCTTTGGACTGCGGCGCTATGAATTCTGGCCCTTCAACCTTTCGTGATTGGTCATCTTCAGAGAGAAAATTCAATCGAGTCAATTCTTCATTCGAAGGTTGAGATGGCGGTTTAGCCTCACTGATGAAATCCAGATCATGACTTGTTTCTTCCAAATCACGGGCTGTAATATCCTCTTCGTCTGAAGAGATTTCAACTTCTCCGGGTATTGGTTCATTGAGAACCACACCCAGGATCTTATTCCGGTCAACTCCTAGTTCGTTCAAAGTCTCCGCCAACCCATCCAACGCATAGACTCCCGTGCGAATCACAATAACGATTTTATCTACAGCCGACGCTAACAACATGGCGTTTAGATCTGATAATGGCGGACCGTCAACAATGATGAGTTTTTGGCCATTTTCAACGTTTTTTAGGACTTCTGCCATTCGTTGTGGATCGATCAACTGCATGGCAATTGGCGAATATCCACCAGCCGTCAGGAGTTCAAGATTTTCAAAAGAAGTGTTCTTGAGAAATCGCCTATCAAACGCTAGATTTCGATAAAGCATGTCGCTCAAACCGACATCTTTTCCCGTTCTAAACCGGATATGTTGACTGGCATTCGTAAAATTGGCATCCACCAGCACAATATGATCGCCACCTAGAACATAATTTACTGCCATAGCTGAAGCTACCGTTGACTTTCCATCGCCAATGGCAAAGCTGGTGACAAGCAGGCTTTTGTATGAATCTCTGATGCGGTGAAATTCAATGAAAGCACGCAGGGTATGAAACGGTTTCATTTCCTCGGCCTCTATGGTGATCTCAGGATTCATCCGCGCGTTGCCTTTCCAAACATTGGCTGGTGGAATGGAACCGATCACGTCCAGCCCCAGGTTTTTCAAAAGTTGTTGTTGGTTGGCAACTTTCACACCCTTGCGATCCTGTAACAACCCGACAAGGATGGCAAGGATTAATCCAACACCACCTGCGATTACTGGATTCATCACAAAAACAAGTGAGGTCCTGTCAGTGGGAACATCCGCTTCTTCGATCGTCTGCACCGTTGGTTCACTCTGCACTTTTTCCAACCGTATCTTTTCCAATGAATTTAAGAGCGTCAGATTTACTTCCTGGTATTGATCGATTGTGGTTTTCAATCGTGACAGGGTCGTGTCTTCAGGGGCGCTGCCACTTTGATATGGTCTTCCTAAATATTCCAGGTTGGTGCGGATTTCCTGGTACATTAACAGCAATGGTTGAATTTCTTCTAACCGGGTGTTTCGCTCAATGATATAAGATTCCTGTTCCAGATTAGTGGGAGTTTTTATCAGCGAGATTTCTTTCTGCAGGGTAAGAATTTCGTTGCGATACGCCAGGATCTGTTTGTCAACATCGTCAATGATCGATTGATTGACAGTGACTTCACGATTGTCGTATTGAGCCTGCAATTCATCGATCTGGGTGCGGATGGAATTAATCTGGCTGGTTAGCCCCGCTTCTTCGAGTTTGTATTGCTCTTCCTGCAATTGATTGCTGCGGGTAACCATAGCTTTGGCAAATGCGTTCGCGATATAGGCGGCTTTTTGGGGGTTCTGATCACGCACTGCGATCTGGAGGATCAAAGTATCTGCAACCTGGCTTACACGAACATTATCAGGATCAACCTTCCCATTAATCTGTGCATTTACCAGATCCAGAATTGGACGCGTCTTTAGAATGTAGGCATACGTCTGAATTAACTGTTGATCAGTCAAATATCCAAAATCAGACTCTTTATCTGACTTGTTTCGGCTAATCAAAATTTTGGATACGGCTTCGTATGGTGCAGGAGATGATAGGGTATACATCAATCCCAGGGCTGCGCCAAGGATCAAACCCAAAATGAGGATTCGATAATGCCGGATGATAAACTTCACAACATCCTTAAATTCCATTTTGTCCTCCAGCAAGAAGTATGTTCAAGAGTTAGTGATGAAGTGCTTCTGCGATCGATTGAACGATGTAAGTCACATCGTTTTCTGTCAATCCTGGGTAGAGCGGCAGAGTAACTTCGCGCTCCGCGATCTTTTCAGTAAATGGCAAATTTTGACACGCAACGAACGGATCATTTTGATAATATGAGAACCTGTGAATCAGCGGATAATGGATACTGGTTTGTATTCCTGCGGCTTTCATCCTTTCCATGAAGTCAAAGCGATCACATCCTTCAGGCAGCAGGATTACAAACAGATGACAGGCTGAGATTCCAGGATGGTGTTCGAAGGGAATGATGATTTCTGGGCAACTCTCATGCAGCAGATCAATATACCTTTTGGTAATTTTTCGTCGTTTTTCATTGAACGAATCCAGTTTATGTAATTGCACCAGACCAACAGCCGCACGCATCTCATCGATTCGATAGTTGTATCCCAGGTCAACCACATCATAGCTCCAGGCGTGCCCGCGATGCCGGTCCCAGGTAAGACTGGTCATGCCGTGAGACCGGATAAGCGATAGTTTTTTAAAAACTTCTTCATCATTCGTCACAGCCATTCCCCCCTCGCCAGTCGTCATGTTTTTATTTGAAAAGAAGCTGTAGCAGCCAACCCTCCCCCAGGTTCCAAGCATCTTCGAGTCAAGAAATGACCCGCTGGCGTGTGCGGCATCTTCTATCACGGTCAATCCATGAACATCAGCTATGCGCATGATTTCCGGCATGTCGCAGGCATACCCGCCATAATGCATAACCATAATTGCACGTGTTTTTGGAGTAATTTTCGATTCGATCGCCTTAGGACTGATATTTAAGTTTGATTCACTGCTGATCTCGGCAAAAATCGGAGTAGCTCCGGTGTAGCAAATTGCATTCGCGGTTGCCACGAAAGTCAAAGAAGGAAGAATAACCTCATCACCGGGTTTCAACCCCACAGCCACACAGGCCATGTGCAGCGCGGTGGTCGCATTTGTGACCGCAAGCGCATACTTTGCACCTGAATACTCCTTAAAAGCTTCCTCAAATTCCTGTGTGACTGCTCCCATCGTCAACCAGCGGCTTTTTAAAACGCCAGTAACCGCCGATATTTCTTCCTCACCAACATCAATGTCAGCCAGCGGAATACGCCACGTCATTCTTATTCCTCCTTGAGAAATTCATGTCGCATGTTTTCAAAATCAATCGCTGCGCGTTCATAATCCGCAGGCCTTCCCAGGTCTTGCCAGTACCCGTCAAACGGCAGCCCCACCACGCGTTCTCCCGCAGCTATCATCTTCTTAACCAGATCAGGAAAATCGAGGTATTCGCCGGCAGGAATGTATTTCAACACTTCAGGTTCAAATACATAGATGCCCATGCTCACCATAAAATCAAAAGTGGGTTTCTCAGAGTACCCCATCACCTGTGAGGTACCATTGAATTGGATCACACCAAGATCAATTTTCTCCTGACGCCGGTGAGCGGCAATCGTTGTAATTGCATGCTGGGATTTATGAAACTGAATCAGATCGCGAAAATCGAGCGTGGTTAAGACATCGCCGTTAGTAACCAGGAACGTTTCATTTAAATCTTTAATCAATGCAATGGGTCCAGCGGTTCCCAGTGGTTTTTCTTCAAAGCTATAGGTTATATGTAGGCCAAAACGACTCCCATCATTGAAGAAAGCACGGAGTAATTCAGAAAGATGCCCAACGGTGAGCACAACATCATGAATCCCCGCCACTTTCATCTGATGAAGAATCACTTCCAGAATTGGCATATCCCCAATTGGCATCAACGGCTTGGGCAGGATCTTTGTATATGGCGCAAGACGGGTGCCTTTACCACCAGCGAGCACTACCCCTTTCATATTCCCTCCTATTCAATATCCCTTTAGATCATATATTTGCCAATCGTGTAACTATTTAGATGCCGGCTAATCCATTCGATCGTGCGAGATAACCCCTCGTCGAGCGATACGAGAGGCCGCCAGCCGGTCAGTTCAGTCATCATGGAATGATCTGAAATTAAACGGAAAACTTCTGAATCCTTTGGTCTGAAGCGTTCAGGATCGATTTCAACGGTTGCCGTGCTGCCTGTGAGTTCGATAATCTTCTGGGCGATTGCTCCAATCTTGATCTCTGTTCCCGTTCCCAGATTAAGCGTCTTCCCGGTGACACGATCGCTTTCGCTGGCCATGATAAATCCCTCTACGGTATCTCCGACAAACGTAAAATCGCGGATGGTTTCAAGATTGCCAAGATAAATTGTTTTTCGGGCAAGCGCCTGGGTGATAATGGTCGGGATCACAGCGCGGGCAGATTGACGGGGGCCATAAGTATTGAAAGGCCTTACCGTGATCACATCCATGCCATAGGTACGGTAAAAACTTTCCACAAGCTTATCAGCTGCGATTTTCGTCCCGGAATAAGGAGATTGCGCCTGGAGAGGATGTTTTTCATCAATCGGTGCGTATTGTGCAGTGCCATACACTTCAGAGGTGGAGGTGTGCACCAGACGTTTAACCCCCAGGTCGCGGCAAGCCAGAAGCACATTCATCGTTCCGAGAATATTGGTTTCAGCCACATCGCCAGGGTAAACATAGGAATATGGAATGGAGATCAGCGCCCCTAAATGAAACACAACCTCGCAATCATTGACTGCGGAACGCACGGCATAGGCGTCGCGCAGATCAGCCCCGATGATGTCAACTTTTTCCAGAATATCCGATGGTACATAGCGTAACAAACCCAGATCGCCGCGAGAGTTGTAATGCACCATCGCCCGAACATTGGCGTTACGCAGTACCAGCGCTTCAACGAGGTGGCTTCCGATAAATCCGCCAGCTCCGGTGACCAAGACTTTCTTATTCGACCATGTGTCATCCATTGCGTATTCTTCTCCCGATTAAAGAACTTGTCCATTGCGAGTATTCCAGTGTAGTAACTGGTTGAAGCAATACATGATATAAAGCGCCCAGGATTTCATCTAAAGCGACAACGCGAAGAAATGAATGATTCATCTTCTTAACTTGTTCGAGTTTACTGACATGAACCGTGCTGATGAGCAACCCCACATGATGTTTCTTGATCAATTCCGGCAAATCCTTGAGGTTTCCCAAAACCGTACAACCCTCGATTTTCATCCCTTTCAAACATGGATTTTCATCAACCATCCCCACAATTTTGAACGCATACCTGAAGTAACTGCGATGCAAGAGCCACAACGCCAGTTTTGATTCTTCTCCGCAGCCGACAATAATCACCCTTTCACCAAAGGCCACTGAAGGATTGTTCAAGATCGCCCAGCCGCCAGTAAGTGCATCAAAAAACCGAACTCTAAACCGTGTGAAGAGAAAGCCAATCGTGGTTAACAAACCAATCGTAAAGAGCATGGATTGCGGCAGCGCCGGGTAAGGAAGCCAGTAATAAATCCCCTGACTATGATTCAAAACCATCACCGTCACTGTCATCACCCCACCAGTAATCACCAGTTTCATGGCATCTGGCAGGGTCGCGCGCGACCACATTACCCGGTCTAATCTCCAGGAAGCGTTCGCGATACCGAAAAGAAAAGAAAAGAGGATCGTAAATATCAATAAGGGAGTGAACCCCCAATTCAACGGCGCTTGATTCCTGTAGAAAACACCAATGACGGAAATCGCCACGAATGCCGTCAGCGTATCTACTACCAGCCATGAAATAAAGCGGTTTGCCAGACGGTGAATCCACCCAGAGAAAAATGCGGTGTCTGGCATGGTTCGTTTCAACAACCGCGGAAAAACGATCAGAGCGGTCAGGAAGAGAATATCCAGGTCTGCAAAAAAGGAGCGATGCCGTGAATATAGAACATCCAGACGAAGTTTCTTGGGTAAGATCTCATCCAGGTAGATACCCATCACATTTCTGAGGTCAATCAGCTTTTCTTCATCGTGGTAAATCACGCTCGCCGGACTGGTAATGCCGGGACGGATGGAAAGAATCTCTCTGCGCTCTTCTTCACTCCAACCAGCTACGATCTCTGGATCTTCTGGCCGGGGTCCCACAAGGCTCATGTCACCACGGATCACATTCCATAATTGAGGAAGTTCGTTGATCTTGGTATCTCTCAACCATCTTCCCACGCGGGTAACGCGCGGATCATCACTGCAGGTTACTTTCGGCCCCATGTAGCTGGCAGGTGTTTCATACATCGTACGGAATTTGATGATGTTAAAGGGAACGTTGTCCTTGCCCATCCGTCTTCCAAGATAAAAAACTGGCCCGGGTGACCCAATCTTGATCAACGCAGCGATAATCAGGAAGAAAGGAGATAGCACGATCAATCCAAGCGTGCAAAATACCACATCAAAGACGCGCTTGAACACGAGACCGATCTTCTGGGAAATTCGGTCACGATTAAGGTTTAAACGAGAAAACCAATAAGCTGGAGTCCGTATCATTCAACCTCAATTCCTGAAATTTGATTTTTAAATGTTTATTGGAAACGAATAAAATCGATGTGCAATTCTGGGGCAGATGCCGGAATACCATAATAAGAAACTGCAACCCTGCGTCCGGTACCTGTAACGATGAACACCATAGAATTACCAGATGCCCATCCAGAGCGTTTGATCACCTCTGTGATCACAACACTCAAGTCTGGTGTTCTTTGATTTTCTCCCGCTTCTCCGATGGTTAACCAGGGAACGGGTTCCCATGTTACATATGCCGATCCCACGGGTCGTGTCGATACATCATACGCAATCGATGTAAACGCCCCCGGATTGTCAGCTGCCTGGGCTTTAATCATCAGCGATGTCGCCTCAGAAGAGGTGGAATCCACCGTAAACTGGATATACGCATTCGTAATGATCGAACCCTTTGGAATCGTTATCCCGGTGAATCGCATTCCAACTGTTTGCAGCGTCTTGTCGTAAACCAGTTCGAGGTCAGTGCTGGTTCGATATACGTACCCAGATGTGTTTTCTTCCGCTTCGTCGTATTTATCGATTATCTTCTTGACAAATGTACCGGGCTGACCGACCAGGATTGTAATTTCGTCTGATGAATCATATTGACCATCTGAAACACTGAGCCGCAACACATAACTGCCCGGTGTTGAGAACTGTGCCGTTGTGTCAATCTGAGTTGCGTTGCCAAATGTAACAATCCCGGGCCCGCTGACCACGCTCCAGAGGGATGTTAATGCTCCTGGCGGAACCGGCAACCCATCATCGCTGGCAAACCCATCCAGGATCGCCACAGCAGGAAGGATGACCGTTTGATCGACCCCCGCATCAACAAAAGGAGATTTGTTTGTTGGAGTTGTGGCTGTCGAGGAAGGGGTTGGCGTTAGGGTTGGCGTTAGGGTTGGTGTAAGTGATGGCGTGCTGGTAACAGTCGAAGTGCGAGTGATGGTTGCGGTCGGTGTCGGTTTATCCGTTGCTGTGGGTGTGAGAGTGACTGTTGCGGTGGGAGTTACTGTCGCTACCGTAGTTGCTGTATTTGTTGCCGTAGGAGTGTGGGTGGATGTTATCGTCTTCGTTAAAGTGGCTGTTTCTGTGGGTACGGGGGTACCCGTTACCATCGACGTTTGAGTCACAATCGAGGTTACGATGGGTGTGTCTGTCGCAGTACTGGTAGCTGTAGGGGTGAATGTTTCTGTATTTGTTGGTGTTTGAGTGGGTGTTTGAGTCAGAGTTTTTGTTGATGAGGGAGTAAGTGACGGAGTAATGCTAGAAGTTGGTGTTGGAGTCAGCGTTATGGTGCTGGTGGCCGACGGAGTGGAAGTAGCCGGAAACGTTGAGGTGGGGGTGAAAGTATTCGTCATTGAAGGAGTAGGAGAAACCCCTGAGGGTTGAAACTCAATATGCAATAAAGGCGCCCCTTCTGCATCGCTGTTGAACGCTCTTGCCACCCGTTTTCCACTTCCAGTGATGATGAACACTCCAGAATTACCCATCATCCAATCCGGCCGATTTACGATCTCCTGAACCACACTGCTCAAATCACTGGTGCGCTGGTTGATACCTGTTTCGCCGATCACCGTCCAGGGTGGTGGGTTCCATATGGCACCCGCGGTCGTTCGAGGGCGGGAGGATATATCATAATTGGCTGCCGAGAAGGTATTAGGGTTGGCTGCAGCCTGAGCTTGGACCATTAGGGATGTCGTTTCAGAGGTCTTTTTATATGCTTTAAACTGAATATATGCGCTGGTAATTCTCACACCACGCGGAATATTCAAACCAGAAAAATACAGTCCGACGGTCTGCAAACTGGTATCATATACCAGCTCCAAATCCGAACTGGTTCGATACACCACCCCCGAAGCTGACTCTTCAGCATCGTCGTTGCCAGCAACAATACGCTTTTCAAAAACGTTTGACTCTCCAAACGACATAACCACCACAGTGACAGTATCTGTTGAAGTCAACGCACCATCAAAGGCACTCAATTGCAATATATATGTGCCAGTCATACTGAAACTGGCGGTCGTATCCATGAGATTGGGGTTTTCAAAACCCACTGAACCAGGTCCACTGACCAAGGACCATGTAACCGCAAGCGTATTGGGAGGATTTGGATAACCATCATCACTGGCCGTCCCATCCAGCACGGCCACTCCCGGTAGAATTATCGCCTGGTTTGGTCCTGCATCGACCACTGGTGCAGAATTTGAAATCGTCGTGGCAGTTTTTGTGTAAGTCGCGGTTGGTGTAAGAGTAGATGTTGTTGTTCGAGTAGCTGTAATTGTGGAAGTTGCTGTTCGGGTTGCGGTAATCGTGAAAGTTGCTGTTCGAGTTGCCGTAATCGTGGCAATCGGAGTTAGTGTCATTGAAGGACTGGGTGTTTGTGTTGCTGTGGATGTCATCTGCGGGGTAGAGGTGGCGATCGTCTGAAACGTATTGATTTCAAACAACATCCCGTCGTTTTCATTAGGGTCTGTACCATTATCCACACCGCGCGAGACGAGATAAAAATGCTTTTCACCGGAATTATCACTGGCAGGGCCATAAGCCAACCCTGACCTTACGGTCGTTGGCAAAGAGGTTAGATCGTAACTGGCGATTAAGGTTCCGTTGAGATCTGTTTCGATAATTGCTTTTACACCATAATTGCCAACCATATTGATTGTGCCGCGGTCAGCATTGAATTCAATCCCTTCTGGATCCTTCATGTTGTAAACATAAGTATCGAAATGAGTGGTCAGATCATCACCGGTTGGAGAAACGCCATCAAACTTACCATTTGCACCCGGTGACACAATATAAATTTCACTCCCCTCACCATCTGCAATAAAAAGAGTGCCGGCGCCATAGGCAACGCCTTCTGGGTCGTAACTGCTAAATGATCGGGTGCTGAAACTGGTTACGGTATCATCAGCCGTGCAATACTGACCATCGACACCAGGGCTCACTTCATACACTTTTCCAGCATCATCGCTTGAAAAGAATATATGACCATTTTGATCGTTGACTGCCACTCCTGTTGGTTCAGCCGTGAACCCCATTGTGGTACAGGTTCCAAGGAGTACACCGCGTAACGATGAAGTGTATACGTTTTTCCCGGTGAAAAGAGCTGGTATTTCATCCACTTCTGAATCACTGATTAATAAACCACCCGTAGCAGGCCAAAATGCAATCCCAGCTGTATCAGGGCTTGGAGGATTCCACAGAGAAAGCTGCACACTATTCGTAATCCCGATCGGGAACACCTCAGCCAATGGTTCTACAGCCGTCAAATCAAAAGAGATCTCAAAAATCTTCGCATTTGAGGTTCTACCTGACGCCCCTTTCACACCAGAGTCTAAAATGTTGAGAGCAAGGTTGTTTTGATCGTCAGTTGGGTCACCAGTGGGAGCAAAAACGATCCCAACCGGGTTAATCAACCCTAATGAACTCACATCCCAAACCTTTGCAACCTCGCCAGAAGGCGCTAATTCGATGACCTGTTCTGGTTTGGTGAGTAGCAGGTAACCAAGCCCAGTTACCGGATGAATGGTGAACGCGCTTACTTTTTGCAGGTTTACCCCGCGAATCGATTTTTCAGAGAAGGTCAATCCATTGAATGAATCATACGCTTGATCTCCATTAAGATCGATCAACCTGGATGTTGATGTATCCAGAATTTGCAGGTTATGACTGGATGGATCGATCGCCATACCCATGAGTGAAGAGATGCCCGCCCGATCAATTTTTATCGAATCCACTGCCTGCCATTCATTGTTAATGGATATAAATTTGATGATTTCTTTCTTATGATCATCATAAAAAAACGCTTCTTGTGTTGTTGGATCAAAAATGAAGTTGGAAAATGAATCGCGATTAATATTTAGAATCTGGGCGCCATCCTTCTCCTTCTCGAAAAGCTTCACCCAGGAAAGTAAAATGCGTCCTCCCGATTTTTCTGGGTAATCAAAAACAACGAATGAATTTGATTCTTTATCAAAAGTCAATCCAATCGGAGACGTGACGCCAATCCGATCCAGGTCAATTTTGCGCGAGAGCTCAACGGGATATTCTGCCAGCTGCGCTTTTACCGGGTAAACAGCGGCAAAGATACTGATTCCTACCATTAGGAATAAGCAAAAACCGGTGAATCGCTTTTTCATAACTTCCTGGCCATTCTTTACCAAAAGTAGTTCAGGAGAAAGAACTGCAATTTACAATAATGAAGTGCTGAAATATCTTTCCGCACGATCTGGCAGTACGGTCACCACTTTGTTTCTATGGTTATCCAGGTGCAATGCAGCGTAGGTATTCGCACCTGACGAGGTTCCCACCAACAACCCTTCTTCTCGAGCCAACCTGCGGGTTGTCTCAATTGCTTCTTCGTCAGAGACTGTGACAACCATGTCGATCAGATTTTTATCAACGACCTTTGGGGTGAATCCGTCGCCAATCCCCTGGATCATGTGTAACCCAGGTTCACGACCCAGCAAAGAAGCACTGTTGCGCGGTTCAACCGCCACAATCTTAATATTTTGATTTTTTTCTTTTAGGAACTTGCCAATACCCTGCAATGTACCACCGCTGCCTATCCCCGCTACGAAAAAATCTACTTCTCCGTGCATGTCTTTCCAGATTTCTGGCGCGGTCTGCAAATAATGAGTTTCTGGATTATCTGGATTTTCAAACTGGTTGACCACAAAGTATGCTTCAGGATCTTGGTCAACGATATCATGCAACATTTTTAAACTTCCAGTGAGGTTTTCTTCCGCCGGTGAAAAAAGACATCGACCGCCAAAAGCCTGAATAATGCGCTTGCGTTCTTCAGATACATTTTCAGGCATGATGCACACCACTTTGAAACCTTTTTGAACACCCACCAGGCTTAGGCCAATCCCTGTATTCCCTGAAGTAGCCTCGATAATTGTCATACCCTTCTTTAGGATTCCGTTCTGGATATTTTTTTCAATGATGTACAGGGCGACCCTATCCTTAATACTTCCACCCGGGTTGAGAAATTCTGCTTTGGCAAATACATTGCCCGATGACATCTTTGAGAGTTGAAGCATCGGGATATTGCCAATCAATTGAAGGATTGAATCCTGCGGCATCTTTTCACGCTCCTAAGACGAAAGCTTTTCCAGCCATTCTTCGCGCCAGAACAAAAAACAGCTGCGGTCACATTGTCCAAAAACTAAAAGGCCGTCACAAAAGACCCCTTCGAGGATGACAACACCTTTAACTTTTTTGAAAACAAAATCTCGTTCGTCAAGGAAGCGATGCAAAGGTTTAAACACCTTTTGTGTCGTCCCGCAATATGCCCACATACAATCCAGGAAAGTACAACCGCGGAACTTCCTGTCTGCATCCAGCATGGGTTCGATCTCTTCTCTTGTTCTGACTCGTACGACATCACCAGGCTGAAATTCGACTGGATTGGAGCCGACCCATTGAGAAGTAGATAGCTGTTTTCGGTTGATCTTTTTTAGTTGAAACAGGCGGAACAACCACGCTCGAAATGGTTTAATTCCTCGATTCCAAACTTTTGATAGGATGAAGAGAATAAATCGATGCGGGTGATTGACCTCAAACGCTAATGGATTGCTTTTCTGATTCAATTGCCCCAGTTGACAATTTGTGTTCGTTTCCATGCTCAAATCCTTTCAATTCACCCGTTCTAAGATTCGAGAAGAAGATCATTGATCAGATTTTCAGGTAAACATTGCTTTTCTGGTGGTAGTTTTCCTTCAAGATAGAATCGAAATATCCCTTCTGCTTTGGTCCAGAATGGATTACAGGGATTAGCCTTCTGGATCTGCTTAACCAGCTTGTATGTGGCCCTTCCAATGAATGGTCGGAATAATGAATTGAAATAAATCTGCTGCCTTACTGGTTTGGGAATTAAGCCCATACGGAATTTAAACTCATCCACACTCTCTGGTGCGTCTAGCGAATGAAGATTGGTAAATACTTGCTTGATCCCTGGACGGTTGAGAAAGTCAGAACAAACCGTGAAAAAAAGTGCGTTATTAACATGCAAGCACAGGTATTCTCGTAGACTTTGCGCGTATGGGATTGTCCAGGTATCATCGATCCTGGCTGTGATAACCGTTGCCGCCAGCGATTCGCCAACGATTGCAGCCCAAACCTCAAATCCAGGTAATCCTTCAGCAGAAAGACAGATCCTCTCCCATTGTTCGCGCGTCATACATTTCGTGCGCTGCTGGCGGGTCAGGGTATCCTGCTGTAATCTCCAACCCTCATCTGCTAACCTCGTGAAAGAAACCTGCTCGATTCTACATTGTGACAATCCCTTGCGAATTCCATTCTTACCTTGAGATCTGAAAGACTCAAATTCATATGGTAATTTTGCGATGACGTGATAACTGATCTTGCCAGTCTTGCATGAATATGGTTTGGAATAGCGGATCGCAATTGCTCCACTCTGACGCACCAGGTCCTTTAATTCGTCCTCGCTCGGATCAATCTGCCAGTGGTAGGGAAATGCTTGATACACACCGGGGCCTGCGTTGTACCAGTAGCTGGAATCTGTATGATAGACCTTATATCCTTGCCGCCTTAGCCATTCAGCGAAAATTTCGGGGTTCATGGATGACTCCTATCCAAACTTATTTGCATACTCTTGAGCAATTTGGCAAATTTTTTCCACTTCAACATCCGATAATCCTGGGTAGCAGGGTAAACTGAGAATCGACCTGGCAATGATTTCAGCGGTCGGACAATCATCCTGGTGGAATTCTTCAGCACACGAGTATCGGTGCGACCAGATAATATCCACGCCCCGCTTCTGCATGTACTTATAAAACTCAAATTTTCTTTCAATCAGCAAGGGATACTGGATCCATACCGGTTCAATTTCGTCAGCGATTGTTGGAAACCGAAAAACTTCTCGCCCGGCAAGGGCTTGTTTATATTGACCAGCAATCCATCGTCTTCTGGATATATTCCAATCCAGGTTTCGCCATTGATTCATGATCAGCCCTGTACTGAACGCTGAACATCTGGCCAGGTAACCCGGGGCAGTTTTCATTGGGGGTGAAACAATTTCATACATCGCTTCACCGTTTAAAACCCGGTGTGCAAATTGTGTAAATGGATAAACCCAATGCCTGGTGGCTGCTTTATGGAACAATGTCGACAGGTAATTTCGCCAGATTTCGTTTTCTCTAGGCACATCCTCAAGAAAAGCAGCAATTTTCTGGGCAATCTGGTCGTTATTGGTAATGATTACGCCTCCAGTGTGAGCAGACAACAGTTTCGTGTCTTGAAAACTGATCACCCCAACATCACCGATCGTGCCTGTCAGGCGTCCGCCCACACGGCTTCCCATTGCAGTAGCGGCATCTTCCACCAGAAGAATTCCTTTATGGCGCGCGGCATCCACAAGGGGGCGCACATCATAAGGGATTCCAAACAGGCTAATGGCAAAGATGGCACTGACATCTTCTGTCAGTCGATTAAGATATCTCTCTGGGGGCACATTCAACGTTTCAAGGTCTGGATCCAGCAGCATGGGTGAATACCCTGCGAACCAGGCGGATTCTGGGACGTTTCGGCAGTTGTATGCCGGCATTAAAACTTTTCCAGGCTTGTTGAGTGCTTTCAAAATGACAAATAACGAAGAGCGTCCGCTTCTCATCAGGAATACGTGTTTCACCTTGAAATATTCTCTCAAAGAAGCTTCAAGAATATCTGTTCGGTTATTCCGTAATGCCTGGAGGAAACTTTGGTGAATTTCTGTAAATGAATAGGTGGGTTCATATCGAGGTATCATATTGAAAGCACCCCTTCTATAAAGAGCCATGATGTTTGATTATCATTTTCAATGGTTGAAATTTAGGGTATTCAAAAAACTCAAATTTTCTTAAAGAATTTTCTTTACCCCAAACACCCGGTATATTCAGAAGCAATCCGGCAAACCTTTTGAACCTCATCGTCTTTCAAATCTGGATAGCAGGGTAGACTGATAATTGATCTGGCGATCTTCTCGGAATTTGGACAATCTCGTTGACCGAACTCTTCGGCACACGAATAACGGTATGTCCATGTGGCATCAATCCCATGTTTCTGCATATATCGGTAAAAGTGTGGCTTGTCTTTAACCAGCAGCGGAAATTGAATCCATGCCGGTTCAATCTCTGATGGAACGAAAGGAATCTCAAAGGCGGGATGGCCCTCGAGCGCTTCTCGGTATCTGCTGGCTATTTGTTGACGCCGATGAATGTTTTTATCAAATGCACCCCATTGATTCAGGATCAACTCCACGCTGAAAGGTGAACACTTGCGAAAGTATTCCGCTTCAGGTTGTTCTGGAGCCTCGACGATTTCATAAAATCTTTCTCCAATCAAAAGTTTGTAAGCAGCCAGTGAATAGAGGTATATCCAGTGCCGAGTGGCAAATTTCCGAAAAAGTGACGCGAGATATAATTTGAAAATCCTTTTCTGCGTTTCAACATCCTGCAATAAAAGGAAAATTTTTTCTGCAAGTTGATCATCATTGGTGAGGATTAAGCCACCGGTTTTTGCAGACAGTGGCTTGGTATCTTGAAAACTGACTACCCCAACATCACCCAACGTACCTGTTAACAGTCCAGCGATCCGGGATCCCATGGCTGAAGCGGCGTCTTCAATCAGTAAGACCCCTTTTTTCGCTGTCGCTTTTCGTAACTCTCGCAAATCATAAGGTACACCAAACAGACTGATGACAATAACGGCGGTTACATCTTGTGAGATAGCCTTCTCAAACCTTTCACACGGAACAGTTAAGGTTGCCAGATCTGCATCAAGAAATTGTGGAGTGTAACCCGCAAAAATGGCAGCTTCGCCAACATCTGCGCAGTTGTATGCTGACATCAACACTTTCCCCGGGCGGTTCAATGCTCTCAAAATGGCATATAAACATGTTTTCCCGCTTCTCAACAAAAATGCATACCGTACTTTAAAATATTCTCGAGCAAGTGCCTCAAGCTCACTGGTTCGATCTTCTCGAAAACTGTGAAACAAACTTCTATGGAGATCAGAAAAAGAATAGGTTGGTTCATAACGGGGAATCATGGTTTGAACCTATAACAAATCGCTACCGATAAATTTGAGTAATCTACTCTTGTTCTCGTAAAAACCCCTTATGCAGATTAATTGGGTTCAGGATGCCATGGGTCATTGAACTGGTAAGGTAAGCCAGCCGCAACGCTGATGAACATCTCCTCCATTTTCCGCACCTGCCGTGACGAGCTGAAATGGCTCCTGGCAAACTCATATCCATTCTTTGCCCACAATGCTCGTTGTTTTTCATCCTGTTTCATTCTTAGAATCGCTTCAGCCAAAGCCGCTGGATCTTCAGGCGGGACGGTTAACCCACAATTGGCAATCCGCACCAGATTCGCAGCATTTGAATCCGTTTCAGCTGAAAGCAGAATAGGTCTGCCACTCGCCATATCCGAGAGCATTTTGTGAGGAATGACCGCCTTGAAATATCCATTAGGATTATTGCTTTGTTCTTTTCTCAACAACACCAGCAGGATATCGCTCGACGCCAACGCATCAGGCAAATCCTCCCTCGGTATGGGTGAAAACATCATCATATTCGTGGTGCCTAGCCGGTTCATTTCCTCCTGCATCTCGTTCTTCTTGTTCCCCCCTCCGATCACAACGAACTGGATTTCCTTCTCTCCCTCCAAAATTTTTGCGGTCTGTGGAAGCGTTTTTGCCCCAATCGCAAATCCAATGGTACCGGCATACATCACGACAAATTTATGATCCAGTTGGTGTGTGTTCAAAAATTGAGCCGGCCGCTGTTTCACGCAAAGAAAATCGGTATCCGCCCAGAGAGGAATAACATGCACCTTACTTTCGTTGACACCTCGACTGATAATATAGGACCGATTTTTGGGTGAATGCACACCAAGATAATCCACATTCCAATAGGTCATTTTTTCGATCACACGCGCAATTTTGAAACAAATATTCTTACGAGACATCAAATTCATAGAGATCAGAAATTCTGGAAATGTATCTTGAAGGAATAAAATCATTTTCGATTTTCGAACCCATTTTATGATTGCTGCAAGAAATGGCAAGGTAATGGGTGGGGGCATGATGTAAAGGATATCAACAGGCTTTACCTTTAGTCCTCTGAACAAAATATCGATATCCGTCAGAACTTCACAAATTGCCCGTGCGATGAGAGATCCTTTTGTTGTTCCATGTGATCTGACGCGGATCACATGAAACCCATCGAGATTTTCGTCTCGACTGGGCTCAGGTATATCCGCTGATACCATGTGATGATATGGGATCGGTGTGATCACTGTCACCTGATGACCAGAAGCCGCCAGATGCTTCGCCAGTTCATATTGCATGGTTGCTCCTCCGCCAAATTCAGGGAAAAAATGATGCGTGAGAATCAACACATGCAACTTCATGAATCCTCCGGAATGATTTGAGAGGCTGGTCAATCAATGACTCGACTGCTTAAGAATCCAATCATACGTCGCCCTCAGACCGGTTTCGAGATCTGTAGATGCTTGCCACCCCAGTATTTGGCGTGCTCTTTCACAAACGGCCACCCGGCCGCGATCACCTTCCGGTTTGGTGACATCGTAAACGGCAGTAATCGGTTTTCCACTGATCTCAATGATTTTTTCCGCGAGATCACGAACGGATGTGGGCTTTTCAGATCCAATCTGGATCACACCCTGATTCATGCCACGGTTGACAACGAGGATCAGAGCTTCCACTACATCATCAATGTACACAAAATCGCGATATTGATTTCCACTTCCCCAAACGATAAACGGCTCTTCAGGGAAACGAATCGCCTTCATGATCAATGATGGAATCACCTGTGCGCGTGTTTGTTCGATTGAAACGCCTGGACCGTAAACATTATGAAACCGCAATACCCCCACATTGATCGAGTTTGATTTCGCTGCGAGCAGCGCCTCGTATTCTCCCATCAGCTTGCTCCAACCGTAAGATGATTCTGGTTCTGCCGGGTAAGTCTGGTCCTCTCTTAGAGCGGCGATCCCATCTGCCATTTGTAAGTGCTTTGGAAAACTGCATGCAGTACCCACGTAAATGTAATTCGGGATTTTATTGAGAATACAGGCCGCAAGAACATTGGTATTAATCAAAATATTTTGACGATAGATGAATAACTCATGGTCAAATGCAAATTGAACGCCGCCAACAATATCAGCCAGGTGATAAACAAGATCAAAACCGCGGATAATTTCCAGACATTTGGCTGCATCTGTCAAATCCGCCAGATGAAACTTTGACTCTGATTTCAATATTGATTTTCCGTCAATGGATTGAAGGTTCTTCAAACTCCCACGCCAAAGATTGTCAATAACCTCAACATCCGCGCCATCATTCACCAGTCTTTTCACCAGCGAGCTTCCAATAAAACCTGCCCCGCCAGTGACCAGTACTTTCATGTTTCCAAGTGTAGGATTTTGCCGGTTCATTATGACTTGCCTTTCTGAGCGGAACGTAGGCCAGCGTACCTGATGACATGCAAACCATGCATGTCAGATTCCAGGATACAGTAGATTGAACTCACGTGCATTCGATGGTCAAGCCCTCATAGACGTTCATCAGGCGGTTAACGTATGTTTGAACAGACAACTTTTGTTTAGCAATTTTGAGGCTGTTTAATCCCATCTGATTGCACAGATCAGGGTGGTTAACAAGGGTTTTGATCTTTTCAGCCAGAGTCTGAACATCACCCGGCTCCACGAGATACCCGTTATATCCATCGATCACCACCTCGGGAATTCCCCCTACTGGTGTAGAGATGATCGCACGTCCTTGAGCCATTCCTTCCAGAATTGCCATTGGCAACCCTTCATTGTATGAAGGTAAAACAAAGAAATCCATTTGTTGCAGGTAATCATGTTTTTTAGACCCGGTCACAACTCCCACCAGCTCACAGCGATTTTTTAAAGAATGCTCCTCCAGTTTCTGATGGGCAATTTCCAGGTCGCCCTGACGTTCTTCATAGCCAGCCAGCCAGATATGGAATCCATTCCCATTTTGATCGATGCGACCGACTGCATCGATCAGATCAAACGCGCCCTTGCGCGGACCAATGCTCCCCAGAAAAAGCCCGTATGAAAACATGCGCTCAGAAGGATGAACCGTGATCTCGTCAGGCACCTGGATACAGTTCGTGAAAGTATGTATCTTCTCTTCTGAAACAATGGATGATAATTTTTCCTTCCATTTGTCTGAAACCGCGATCACTGCATCAGCCTTATTCAACATGCAGCGAGTATATGCCTGCACAGGTTTGGAATGATCAGAGTAAAGCTCGGCAAAGTCTGCAGCATGGATATGAACGACCACCTTACTCTTCATCATTTTTCCGACCCAGATATATGCCGTATCTTTTAGCCAGGCAATCCCTTGCGACGTGTGAATGTGTAGCAGGTGAGGACGAAATTTTTTAATTGATCGCGAGAATCTTGAAATTTGCTCAATGGCAATCATCAAATTCTTGAAGGAAAATTTACCAGACTGTTTTGAAGGTCGGTTCGAGACAGTGGGAAAATAATACAATTGAACACGGGAATTCACATGCGGAAGAATCGTATCGACCAGGGTGGTAATCCCTCCAATGATCCCGCTGCCTGGTCCCACCATCATCACTTTCATGGATCGTTTTTGTTGATTATCCATTTTCGAAATCCCTTGTTTCAGATCATGGATACAATCAAGACCTGATCGATAAGTCAGGAGAATCCAGGTTCCCTTGTTCTTCAAGACCAATGTGAATAATCTTGTTCGTGAAGGTTGCCTGCTGTCTAGGCGAGGCAATTGGTATCAATTCACCACTGATGACAACCAGTGTTAACAACAGCCATGTTGGCTTTTGATAATCCCATGAAACAGATGATCCCCCAATTGCCCACATCCCCATTAAGGTTATCCAGAAAAGTGCTTCGTACCTGGGATGCTTGATTGCTTCTAAACCGGCAACGATCAAGATAAAGCAAAACAGAAGGAATCCAATAATGCCGGTTTCAGAGAGTATCGAAAGAAATGTGTTATGCGCAATTGTGCCGAACCTGGTTGCCGACTTGAATGCACCGCTGGCTATGCCCAACCATGGATGTTGATCAATGATTCCCGCTGCATCTGCGAAGATCTGAAGTCTTCCACCCAGGTAATCTGTTTCGCCTGAACGGAATGTGCTCATGATTCGCTGCATGGTGCTGTCAGGAATAATCATCACGGCAGCGATCATGAGAATAATAATCAAAATGCTAAATGGAATTTTCACCTTTCTTCCCATGCGGTTTACCGTTGGCAGGATATAGAATATGCTCAACATTGCGGTAATAAAACCACCGCGAGAACCGGTGAGAAAGATGGCAAAAATTGCAGTTGGAATGTAAAGTAAATTGATTACGGCAAGCCATCGTTTGCCAGAGTTTTCGACAGCAGAAATGACGAGATACCAGGCCAGCGGAAGCCCCAGCGCCAGGATGACCGCAAGGTCATTGGCATTGAAGCCCGTGGCCACGTACCGACCTCCAGAATAAAGATAGGCTTCTTCACCCTTTATAAAATTAATGATCGTACCAAACACGGATATGTAAGCGCCCACAACGTAGGCCTGAATTGCTATACGCAATCTTTTTTTACTATCAACCAGATCCCAGATCATCAAACACATGATCCCTAATTGAATATAGGTTTTAATTCTGGAAATCGTTAGATCGCGGTCAATTGTCCAAAAAACACTAAACAGATTCCATACGATGAATAACAGCGTGCACAGTAAAAATGGATGAACGCGGCGAATTTTCTGTCTGGTTAATACCAAAATTCCCCATACTCCCATAGCAACCATTCCGATCAACCGGTTGATCGATAACTCCGAAGAGAAAGCGAGGCTATCCTCAACTGGAATGGTCAGGAGAAACGAGAGTAATAAAATAAACGAGACTTTGTTCATTGTTCAAAGAGCAACGAAAAATACTGGTCGACCGTGTGCTTTACGGTAAAACCAGCCCAGCTCTCTGGGGGAGGATTGGAGATTTTGCCATTTATCCCATCGAGTATAGCAACAGAAAGTGCAACGAGGTCACCGACAGGTATGAGACGTCCATATTTTCCACTCTGCAAAATTTCCCGCGGCCCACTAGGACAATCTGTGGAAATAACAGGCAAACCGCACGCCATCGCCTCCACGAGGACGGTTGGCAATCCCTCCCATCTCGAAGAAAGGACAAAAACAGAACTGTGTGCCAGATATGCGTACGGATTATCCACAAATCCGGGCAGCAACACGACTTCTTGAAGCCCAAGATTTTCGACTTTTCTTTCCAGATGATTCCGATCCTCGCCTTCTCCTAAGATGACCAGCCTGGCATTAGCCTGCTTGATGACTATTTGAAAAGCATCGAGCAGCATAGAATAATCTTTTTGTTCAGTTAGCCTGCCAACCGATATCACAATGGGAATTTGAGAATTTTGAAACCACGGATGATCAGGTACCCGATTGGCCTTCACAAACAATGTGTCGTTGATGATTGGGTTATAGATCACTTTGATCTTGTTCCGTTTAATTCCAACCGACCTGGCCAGATCGTCTGCGACTCCATTTGAAACCGCGATGATGTCGTTGCTCAAAGGATAAAACCACCGAACCAAAATCGCATTCAAGCGCTGCATTCTTGGGTACATGGCTTTGTTTTCCAGGCTGAAGGTATTATGTTCGGTGAGAACTACCCTTGTGTTCGTATGCGCCAGCAATTTCGCCCAAACAGCGATCAGATTCCCGTGCAAGGCTGAGAGCAGTATGTCTGGTTTTTCATGTTTCAGATATCTCACGAGCGATGGCAGCGCTGTAATCGTGCGCAAAGAACTGCGCTGCGTTTCACGCAAGGAGACCAGCCGTACTTTGTGTGGTATCTGCCGGGTGAATTCTCCTTCTTTCTGAGCAAGCACAATATCCACAAGCACTCCGCGTGCGGTGAACCCTTCTGCCAGATTTAACAAGATTCTTTCTGCGCCGCCCCCGTATAAACCTGGTAGAAAAATGCTCAGTTTCTTTTTATTTATTGATCTCATTTCACGCCAGAAGTCGCTCTTGTGGTTTTTGATGAGAAAATGGCTGACAATCTATGCCGAATCGATAAACGCTGATTTTTTGTGAAACCTGTAAAAAATGTGACAATCAGCATGCAAAGGAAAGTGAATACAACAGAAATGATCAGCCCGACCCATGATGAAGTTAAGAAAGAATCCCAGTGTGCCAGTTGACCTCCAATTGATGAAAATCCAAAAAAGAGAGCCAGCGTCACCGCAACCGGCCTTAGAATAGACTTAACCTGCTGCATGACCGATATTTTGATCATTTTCCCTACAATTAGAGGATATGCCACACTCAAAAGGGCTCTACCGCTCATGATCCCGGCGATCACACCCGGAATGCCCATTTGTAGACCTGAAACGAAGAAAACCGCCAATCCGATGGAAAGGGTCACTGAGATCAACCCCAAAATGACTTTTTGTTTCAGTTTTAAAGTCAGGTCAATCACATTGGCATCATTGCGCATGATCACAAATTGAGAGACCATTAACACGATGAGTAGATTGGTAAATCCACCTGGAAAATGCTCATCACCCACCCATAAAGCTAGAAAACTTTGATTCCATAGCAGAATAGTGGCTCCGAAAACAGTGAGAATCCACCAGGTGAATGACATGATTTCGCTTCTGACCTTTGCAGCTTTCAGCATGTCGCCTGAACCAATAATTCCACCCAAACCCGGTAAAATCGAGAAGACTGCAATCGCAATAATATTGATCGTGGTCTCAGGGGCGTATTTGGTCAGCGTGTAATTGGTGACCGATTGTACGGAGTGGAACAAACCTAGAACCACTACATCACTGGCTGTCATAAGGGTGTTGATTAAATTCCAGAGCATAAACCAGATACTCAGGGCGAGAAACTCACGGTTGTCTTCACGTGAAGCCCAACTGATGCCAAACCAGGGCGCGTAATTGCGCGCAACCAGCAGATAAAAGATACCCGAGATGATTGTTGAAATAATGGCAGCGACGGTGACACCGATTAGTCCGGTCTTTAATATGACAGCCAGCCAGATCAAACCGCCCGCAACAAGCACCAGCAAGGCAGAAATCCCCATACGCTTGTACCCAAGATTCTCTCCCTCTAAAGCCGAACGGGGTACATTGCTGAGATTGAAAAGGATCATATCCAACACCAGAACCCCTGAAGCAATTCGAATCGTGGTGTAGGATTCTGGGGTGGCTTTGAACCAAATTGGGGCAAACCAGGTGATAATGCTTCCGGCAATGATGGTCAGCGGCAGGAAATAACCAAGGATCACCAGTGTGCTGCCAACAAATTTTCTCTTTTCCTCATCTACGGCAACCATTTGTTGGTTTGCGAGTTTCATTTTCAGCGCCTGAGTGGGTCTTCCGCTTGCCGGCTGCAGGTAGCCCATCAGGCGAGATAGCACCTGGTTCACGCCATAGTAGTAATCACCCAATCCCGCTACAAGAACTGGCGTAACGAAAAATCCTACCAGAAGCCTGGCAGCATATTCCAATCCGCTTGCCAGCGCATTCAGCGATGCTTTTTTCGTTAATGAAGAATCCGCAAAAAGCGATCGAAGGCGGTTCACGAGATCACGGCGAGGATGCTCAATTTCTTTTTCGACAACCCTCAATGATCCAGAGGTTAATTGAGAATTAGCTGGTTTGTTCATACTCATTGTTGAAATTAATGATTTCCATCTTAATCAACCGGCTGATGCGGTCGATTGGAACCATACCTGAATCGATCCGGAACACACGCGGGCACGGAGAAAGCTGCGAGAACCTTTCCAGAATCTCGTTATATCCTGCCCGCCAGCGGTCGAGAAATTGATATACGGCTGAAGATTCTTCACCTTTCATAATGTGCGATTTTGAACGACCGATGATGCGTTGATAAAGACATTCGTTAGAAGCATCCAGCAAAACGATCATATCCAGAGTTTGCGCCCACTTCGCAAAAACTGACTGCCAAAATGTTTCAATTTCAGGGCGCTGCAACCATGAAGGGCCAAAACAATAAAGCGAGGTAATCAAAAACACTGGTCCCTGATCGATGATCAATGCCTGCATCGTGCCATTCGAAAGGCGCATTAATCGGTGGGGCCAGTTGTTCACGATCATCAGCCAGGCCAGCTCCCGTCGGGTAAGCTTGCGATCACCATTTTTAGGAAACGCCAGGTAAGTTGGTAAAAATTTTACGAAACTCCATAAGAAAAAAGGCATATCCCCCATATTGTCTGTCGTTGGCATGCGAACTTGAGAAATACGAAGCGTATCTTCTGAAAGAAGATTGACCAGCGTCGACTTACCCGAACCTGCAGGGCCAGCAAATTCAATTTTCATCATTGAAATCATTTCCTGAGCTGATTACAAATAGGACCAAACTAACGATTTCACTTCGTGCAAAACATCTTCTTTTGAAGAACCGGCATCAATAACATGAGTGGTATAAGAATCCCATTGATGAGTCCAAATTTCGATAGCCCTGGCTTTTACATCTTCTGACGCCTCTTCTTTTTTGCGTTGTGTTGAAATTTCTGGATCAACTTTTAGCACGATCATCAGATCAGGCCGGCTGATATACCGGTAGTATTTTTTTTCTCGGTTCATTAACCACTTGATCAACGCGTTCTTTTGCCGGTCGCCATACATACGCTCAATTTGCGGTCCATCCATAAAATGAATTCCCGGAATCGGAAACCGATCGCTGATGACGATCCCACCGTTGGTTGAAAACCGACTCGCTTTTCGGTAAGTCAAAAACCTGTCGCGGGCTGTACACAATTCTCGGATTGCCCACGGATAACCCGGAAACTTGATCTTACTGGTATCGTCTGTATATTGAAAGGGGGCTTCTAAAAATGGCTGGGCGGTCACCAGACGGAAGATCTTAAGCACCCCTCGTACCACGATTGTCAGCCATGACCATCGCGGCTTTCCCAGGTGGATGCGCATGGTGTCAAACACTTCGTTCAACCAGGGATACAAAGAATCGATCAGCGTCGTTTTCCCAGAACCATCACCACCGACGACAGCAATGAATATTCCACCGCAAGACAATCTTTTTTTCGGCCCCTTTTTTAAAACCCTGTGCATGAATGCTTCATTCAATCGATAGGCCAATTTTCGCCAATTACTGATCCACCGATTCATTCTTGAGTTCACATTCAGCTGGTTTTCTAGCCTCTGACCAAATTTAATATCCGAAAACTTGATCCGTTCCTTTGACAAAATTTCAACACACCGGTTGAATTCATCCTGACCAATCATTTTGAAGTCCGAAGCCAGGATTTCTTTCACCTTTGCATAAGAAACATGATCTTTCAACCATTTCAACTCAAAACGCTCATTTCGGTTTAAACGGGATTCTGTTCTAAAGTAAGCATCCCAGGTGAGATGCTTTAAAACCATTCGCACAACAAAAACAATATATTCATATTCCACCGATGGCACCTTGATCACCTCAACCTTACTGGCTGAAGCAAGATATTTATCTTCAATGTTTAAATGGATTCGTTTCGTTGCGTCATGGCCAACGGTTAATTGAAAATGCGCATGGATGTGGATCAGGCTGGGAAGGCTTGGATCATAACCATAATAATCTCTGATCCCGGGTATGCGTCGAAAATTGGATACCTCTGCCTCTTTGAACCCCAGTGACATGAGAATATGATTAAACATCTGGATATCCTGACGGTGAATCAAGAGATCAAGATCGCCATCACCTTCTAGGGTTTTATGGATGTTTGCATTGCTCTTCCAGTGACAGTAGCGAACATTGTATTGGTCCAACGCTTCGCATACTTCATAAATTAAGTTCTTGCAGGGCCTCGATTCAGGGTCATTACAATTTCCTGTGTTCATTTTTCGAATCAGGAGTTCAGTCATACGGTTATGATGTCCTTTCGTAAGGATCAAGATCAAATTTTGTTTTTACCTGCTGAAAAATTTCATCTGCCGGTGTCTTATCAGTATGGAAAACCAATGCGTGGTCTTTCTTTTTTAAAGAATACTGACTGACCAGTTCCATGTAGCCCTGACGATAAACATCAAACCTCCTGGCTGCTTCTTCGCTGCTGAGCAGCTTACTCTCATGCCATTCATCGCGATCGAGAACACGTTCAAGGAGCAAGGGAGTTGGAGCATCCAGCCAAACGATGAAATCAATCGCATTCATCCATTTCAAACGCATTTCTTCCCACCAGGCCTCAAATTTCGGAGTCTTTGTCAAATTCGGGCCAAACCATTTAAGCGCTGTCAGCCAATAGATAGACCCCGGATCAAGGATTACGACCATATCCCTTTCCACTGAATGTCTTCTCAAGTATGGAAGCCAGTTTTCGAGATAGCACATCAACTTGATCTCATGCCAGGTAAACCAGCGTGTCTGTGAAGCAAGCTTTACATAGGTGGGGAACCATTGCATATAGATCTTCATGACTGGAATCATGTAAAAAGATTTACGGGGTGGTGGCACTAAATCGATTTGCGGATCCATTTCGTGAAGCATCGTTCGTAAGGTGGTTTTTCCAGAACCAGCAACCCCGACAATCTCAATTAACATCGGATGCCCGTTTAGATACGCCATCAGTTTTTTACCTCATTCAAAGAGCAATCAACCAAAATAACTCCATCGTGTGACTGAATCACCAGAGTTGTCACTCTACTTCCGTCATTGAACCGCGCGGTACTCACCCACTTAACCGCATCGGCGGTGATTTTCTGTGAAGGTGGTGAGTGAATGGTCACACTTTGCTGGTTGCCCCTGGCAAATGTAAAAAACCCTAAAGATCTCCAGCCTGGTTCACCCTGTGTTTGATCGATTTTTACGATATTCGTACCGCTATTCGAAACAACACTATACTCCGCCTCGGTTGTCAAATCACTCTCGGGTGTGACCCAGACCAGCACTTCATAATCCCCGGCAATAATGAGATTTGGGAAATACGTGATCTTCGAACCATCCCCAGTGGAATTGGTATGCACCGTCTCTCCAAACTGAGAGAGGTTCGCTTTCATTTCCTGCCATCCTACTGAATGTTCAGCTTGATCATCATCTACTCTGACCTGATATAAAGGTGCTTGGGAGCCATTTAATTTGCAATATTCTCTTTCCAATGTCACAGATCTGGAACTGTTGGTGGGGTTAACAATCACCATCCCGTGTTCGAATGTTCTGGCCCACACATCATAACTCTCAATATCTTCTTTTGGTGAAGTGACCAGCTCTTCGAGAACTTCTTTGACGGATTTCGACTCACGCGATTCAATGCTAGATTCGAGCACAAATGGATCACCCACAGGTTGGCCAAGGTACCCTTGATCTGGCAGTGTGGATGTTGTATCTTCGGATATCATCCTTCCATATTCGTCATACCACCAAAACTGTCCGTGCCACATCTTTCCAAGGTCAAAGGAGTAATATCCGTCACCCATCAATGCGCTTGCCAACCCAAAGCGCATCCTCTGATAAGACGACGCAGCTTCTTCAAGCAGAGCATCTGGAATTGAGTCAAGTTTACTGGTGCCATACTTTAGGGTAAGGGATTCTTCAGGCGCATTTTGAATGATTGTGGTCCTTGGTTCAACGCCAGATGTAGACCAGGTGCGATATTTATCAATGGTGTCATCCCAGGAATACAATTCCAGGCCGTCAAGCAGGGCGGGGATCTGCCATTCAAACAGCCTTCCGTTGATCAATGGAGCGTAATCAAGAGAGGCTTCGTTTCCCATTAAGGTGACTGTTGGCAAAGCCTGTCTGATCTGCACCAGAAAATCGATGACGGCTTTCTTATATTCTTCATCCAGTACCGTTTCTTCATCCGGGATTCCATCAAGGTTGCTGTCGATATCATCCGCCAGCCAGGAAATTCGGTCATAGAGAAGGTCCCAGTAAATACCGGTGTAGATTGGATAGCCAGATGTCGTTAACCCACTTTCTGACAATTCTTTGATGTTCTTTTCAGCCATCAACTTTCGGCAATCGGGGTTGATCAGGTTAACCATCGGGTGCTTCCAGGTTTCTGTGATCACAATGCTGCCCGAACTGTCGCGCAGCAAACAGGCATAACCGGGGTCTCCTTTTTCACTAACCCACCATTCATGAATCAGGGTATCCAGTTCTTCACGACCCTTGGTGCCATATTGGCTGTGCAGAATCAGCGCATCTGGATTCAACCGGTAGATCTCATCGGCGACTCGATCAGCTTTTTTAAGATAATAGGGAATGAGAAGATCAAAGTTTGCATAAAATTCCGCAGAATGATCCAGGTTGAATAATCCCCAAAGGTTTGCGATCCGTGGATACCCGAGAGGCTGATCAGGGTTTATGGTGGAAGTGAGCGTCTGTTCTACTAAAGCAGTTGAGTCCACAGCTGGGGTAGCCGTATTTTGCACAGAGGTATTGCCATTGCAGGTATTCAACAGAAATGCTGCAACTAAAAATAGCCCTAAGAAAACATATCCCTTTTGTTTCATTTTTCACTGCAAATCAATTGAACCGATCAAAATACGCGATCATGTCTTGCATGCGTCCACTGGTGGCTTCGTAACGCACATAGTAATATGCGTTTTTAATGTATTCCTTGAATACCATCACTACCATCTCTCTGTTCAACCACCAGCGGTCTGGTATTCCCGCCTGGTCAAAGGGAACAGGAGCCATGATGATCGTGATCTCGTCACCAAAAACCTGCCGGTATACCCACCTTGCACGGCGCGAGTGAAAAGGATCGGTGACCACAATCACAGATTTCACCTCTTTGCCTTTGTCTTCAATGTATTCTTTTAAAAGGCCGACCTCTTCAAAAGTTGTGTAAATCTTGGAATCATCGATGGCAATTAAGTCAGGCGGAACGCCTTCATATACGGCCAGCTCACGGCTGTATTCTCCGATATAACATTCCAGGGGTTCGCACCATCCACCGGTGAAAAAGATCTCATCCGCCCAGCCTTCCTGCATCAACTGGATTCCATACCTGGTGCGATATTCAGGCCCGCTGATCACATGTATGATATCGGCATGCTGGATGGGATCATCGATCACCAGGAACCTGCCGACAGCGTTGAGCAGCGGCCCGAAAACCAGTAACACAATGGATATGAGGATGACAGGAACATAAACCTTGAAATAGGTCATAGATCATGAACAAAGAAACCAAAGCCGGGATTTTTCAAGGCTCCGCCATTACTGAATGGAATCAGTAATGATCGGCTTCTTTAGTTATGGAACGAATGCTTCAATCTGAAACACCAATTACAGCGCCAGTTGTTCACCAGGGATTTCAACTTTCAGCTGGTGTTCTGCGATGGTTATTAACATTAATCTTACCCGGTCAGATGATGGCAGATATTGATCAAATACCGCCTCATATCCCCTAAATGGGCCTTGGGCGATTTTCACCTGATCGCCTTTTTGGTATCTTGCCCATTTTGACTGCGGGTCTTCATTCAAATGATCCACTTTATGCCGCAGGTGATGGATAAAAGCGTCTGGCACTACACCCGGTTCCCCTCCAAAACAAACAACCCCATTGGATCCTGGCATCCACATTAAGGCAGACATACCCAATTTTTCAAGGTCAATTCTTACAAAGATGTATCCAGGGAAAAAATTACACGATTTTTGAGAATTGTTCTTTTTTCGATTTAAAACAAGGGGAACATAAGCCTCGATGTTATGAAAGCCAAGCTGATTCGATAAAAAAATCTCCTTGAGCGGCTTTGACCGTAATACATACCAGTGCATCATCGTACACCCCTCGTCGCATTAGCAAACGGCGCTCCAAACCCTCGGGATTGCAGTTTATTTAACTGATGATTCAATTGAGTCGAGAGATGGGTAGATAATGCTAACTCATGATCAAGATGAAATCATGAAAGGGTCATGCTCAACAAAGTTCTTCAGAGAATAAAGATGAACTGCAACTTCAAACAGAATTGGTTAACTCATTATATAACTTTCCCTGTAAAATTTCTGTTAAATCAGGTTTTACAGGGGGCTAACGGCTGTTATACCAATGCTATTTTTAGGTATCTTTTTTTTATTGCCGATGGGTCTTACAAAAAGTTAATCCCATTTTTTACGGATGTAGAAATACACAAATCCAATCGACAGGAGAATATAGATGACCGGATTAATCCACACCAGGTCATTGGCCGGCCCGTAGAGAGCATCCCATAACGCAACAAGAAACCCTGTGATCGAAACCGAAGCCGCGCCCAGCATTACACCGATCATGGTTTCGTTCAAATCACGGGCCTTGCGGGTGACCCACCAGGTGACAGATAGACCAAACAAAGCGGAGCCAAAATAACGGCAGATAAAACGCTCGGATTCGTTCAATTGAATCCCGTAAAACCCCATTACCGTGTCGGGGACGAGCAGAAAACCCAGAGCAAACAGGAAGGCGACGATGGCTGCGATCATCACAAAGGTTCTGATCTTCATCTTCATACCTCCATGAGATTTCGAAAAATAACCCGCTCTGAGAGAGCGGGGCTTGTTGAAAAGAAACACACAGGATGTAAAGACTCAACCTCAGAGCTAATTTCATTATAGAAAGCCCGAAGGTCAAAGTCAATCGGAAGAACCATACGGCAGTATAGACATCGTGTCGAGGAGATATCGAGAAGCATACTGGAAATTCGAATTTGAGACACTTTCCGGGATAGGCCCGCCGACCTCTTGGGCATGAAAAATTACCCGGAAAACACACAAATTTACAAGGAAATCGTCTTAGAAATAAGATTTAAAATTGATGTAATTTGTAACGCTATTCCTATTGCTCTATCTCGATCAATTACAATATTTTTTGTTGCTGATAATTTTTTCCATAAATCCTTATAACTTTCATTTATTAGGATTAAATCAATTTTGGAAAATTCGTCTTTGGCAAGTTTGTTAGCAATAGTAGGAATAGCTGAATCACGTTGAAGTTCAGATATGCTTTTTTTTGTTAATCCAGCTCGATCTAGCAGAGAAATAACTGTTAACTCTAATGCTGACCGTAATAGCATTAATGGACCTTGTGGATCTTCATCTGGCTTAATGCTCTGTAGTTGATTTGTACCATTCAGATATTTTGTGGATGCAATAGGGTTTAATGAATATAAAAATTGGCTTACCTGATGCTGATTTTCATAATTAATCAACAAATCTTTGTAAGTCGTGGTAATTTCTAAGAATTCCTGTCGTACTTCCTTATTTTCTAAGTACTGATAATTACTAACCAGCAAATTATGCGCATCGTAGACTGCGGTTCCTGCTGTTGAATATACAGATGGCATAACACGATTTGCATCAGTTGCTGACACGGTAAATACATAATTAATTCTTTCATTTAGAACTGACATCGGTTTATTTTCTGTAATCCATTTATTAACAATTTTTTCATCAAGGTTTCTTTCGGCAAAATCTATACACATATCAATAAAAGTAAATAAATCATTGACCTTTGATATTGATCGAACAAGATCAACTAGATCATTCTGATATTCTTTTGTTCTTAACACTAAATCTCTAAAATGTTGAAAATTTTTCATAGATATCCCCTTCTTAGTTTGTGGGATACGTCTCCAGACGTACCGAATCAAGGTTCTCTCCCTGATTAAGTACAATACCAATATTGATTTTCACCAATCGTGGAAAAAACCAATAAATTCCCCGCTAAATTTATGGTCGGGGCGGGCGGATTTGAACCGCCGACCTCTCGGTCCCGAACCGAGTGCTCTAGCCGGTCTGAGCCACGCCCCGAACGCAGTGATTATACCCTAACCCCATCCAATCGGGCAAGATTTTTCATGCTTTCCCAAGATCCGAATTCTTGGATACAATTAATCGCAGGTTCTTCTATGCGTTCCCTTTACCGCGCTCTCATCTCTCTGCTGATGTTCGCCCTCACCGGGTGCGCGGTAAACACGCCCATACCTGCCACTGCCACGAGCCTGCCACAGGCCACCAGCACCCCTGCCGTCGCACCCACGCTCACACCCTCCCCAACTCTTCAGACGCGCTACGCAGGCCCGTTATCTCAAGCGCAGCGCGACCTGCTTAACCAGGTTGCCCAGGGTTACATCGCAGAGACGCCCGAAGAAGCCGTGGATGTTGCCGTGCGCCTTGGATATCTGGGCAGTTATGGTACCGCTGAAATGGTATGCGGTCCGCTCTCACTCGCCATCCTGCAGGGTTCCGGGCTGGTTGATCCAGATGTACCACTTCTCGATTTCTTCTATCTCAACCCGCGCCCGGGTCAGGATGACTGGCGGCTTAAAAAAGTCTTCCCAGAGGAATCTTTCGAGAAGATTGAGATCGAAGAACCCATCAATCAAATCGACTACACCCGGTTTCCTCTCTACGCTGGAGACTTCCTCTATCTCTTCGCGGGCGACAGCGGCAGCTTTGAGCACATGCTGGTCGTCTCGCGCGTGGATGAAACCGGCAGGGCATATTCTGTTACCAACTTCCCCACCGCTGAGGGGTATATGATCCGCGAAGTGATGCTCTACGACCCCAATAACCCGGGTGTCGGACAGTTCTATGACTGGACAAACCGCGAGTTCATGGATATCGGCCGCACGGGTTACGGCGGGTTCTGGCTCTGGCGCTTGAAATCTCCACAAAACTGAAGCCCTTTTCCCACCTTTTCCATTGATTTTTAGGCTAAAATTTAAGGCAAGAATATTGCAACCAAAAACGGATATGGAAAATTGCATCTTTTGCAGGATCATCGAGAAGACCGCCCCCTCCGAAATCATCTATGAAGACGAGGAGTTTCTTGTCATCCGCGACATTCATCCCCTCACCCCCCTGCATTTGCTGGTCATACCGCGCAGGCACTTCACATCGTTGAACGAATTGGATGAATCCGACCCGGCGTATGTGGGGCGGTTGATGTTCACCGCACGGCGCATCGCCAGCGAGCAGGTCGGCCCTGATGGCGGCTACCGTCTGGTGATTAACACCGGCGAAACGGCCGGTCAGTCCGTCTTCCATCTCCACCTGCATATCCTTTCTGGCAGACCGCTCATCAGTTCACTCATTACCCGAGGACTGCGTTGAAAATACTCCGATCCATCATGATGACAGGCGTGATATCGATCCTTATCCTTACGGGTTGTGTGCAGCCTGCCCCCAACACGCGCCCCTGGCTGCTTGATAGGGCAGATCAAATTTCTTCATCGCAGCTGGGTGAACTTCCTGACCCTACATTACCTGTGGCGCGCGACCCCAACGCACCGCACTTCACCCCCACCCCCGATGCACCGCGCACCCTCGACACCCCGAACGCCAGCGAAGAACAGTATATCGTGCAAGCCGGAGATTATCTTGCCGCCATCGCGCAAAAATACAACATTGATCTCGATGTCCTCATCAACGCCAATCCAAACATCGATCCAAACTGGCTGGAAATCGGCCAGCTGATCACCATCCCGGCGATGACACCCAGTATCCCACCTTCCGATTTCAAGATCATCCCCGATTCCGAGCTGGTCTACGGGCCTGTCAGTTCAACCCTGGATATTGAGGCGTTCATCAATCAGCACAGGGGCTATCTGATGGATTACAGCGAAACCATAGACGAAAAGACACTTACCGGAGCGCAAATCGTTGAACGGATCAGTTACGAATATTCCGTCAACCCACGCCTTCTGCTGGCATTGCTTGAATACCGCTCGGGTTGGGTGACTTCAAAGAATGTTAACTCCATCACACAGGATTATCCGATGCAGGTGATGGATGAAAACCGCAAGGGGCTTTACAGACAGCTCGCCTGGACGGCCGATAAGCTCAATCGCGGCTATTACCTGTGGAAGATCGGCGCGATTTCATACATCAGTTTCAATGACGGTGGTCTCGTCATGTTCTCCCCAATTATTAACGCTGGCACTGCAGGCGTGCAGTATATGCTGGGGGTTGATTCCAGTTCTGCCAGCTGGCAGAAGGCTGTCTCAGAATCAGGAGTCTATCAAACCTATGTCAATTTCTTTGGCATCCCCTTTGACCTTGCCATCGAACCCCTGATCCCTGGTGGTCTCTCGCAGCCTCAATTGAGCCTGCCCTTCGAAGAAGGCTCAGTCTGGTCTTTTACCGGTGGCCCGCATACTGCCTGGGGCGATGGATCAGCCTGGGCAGCGCTCGATTTTGCCCCACCGGGCGATCAATTCGGATGTTTCCAATCCAATGACTGGGTGACCGCTGTTGCAGATGGTGTGATCGTGCGCTCTGGTGATGGAGCCGTGGTTCTTGATCTCGATGGCGACGGGCTTGAACAAACCGGCTGGACCATTCTTTACATGCACATTGAATCCCGCGACCGCATCGCTGCAGGCGCACAGGTAAAGACCGGCACCCGTATCGGACATCCTTCCTGCGAAGGCGGGGTTTCCAACGGCACCCATGTTCACATCGCCAGGCGCTATAATGGAGAGTGGATTTCAGCCGATACTGATCTTCCATTTGTGTTGAGTGGCTGGACCTCTGCTGGAGAAGGCATCGAATACAACGGCACACTCAGCAAAGACGGTCAAATCGTTTATTCATGGGACGGTCGCATTGCAGAAAATCAGATTCAACACTAACAGACTCAAGATCGCGGCCGGTGCAGCCAGCATCCTGCTGGCCATGCTTTCCTGTTCACAGGGCTACATCAGCCCTGTTGAACTGACCGCTACCGCGCTTGTGCAAGAATCGATCAGCACGACTGCAGTACCCACGGCAATCGTTTCATCTCCAACCGCCACCCCCGAAACACCCACTCCCGTACCCACATTTACCGATATGCCGCTGGCCACGAGCACGCCGCGGCCAACAAATACCATTGACCCTAACGCCACACCTAAACCGCCCATTTCTTATTACACCCAGTCGGGTGACACCCTCCCTTCCATTTTGGGCAGATTTGGAGTGACTGCAGACCAGATAACAGCCAGCGAACCCATCCCTTCCACCGGCCTGATCAACCCTGGCATCCTGCTTGTTATTCCCGATGTACTCGAGGATGTCTTTGAATCTACAACCATCATGCCCGACAGCGAGGTCGTTTATTCTCCTTCAGCTGCGGATTTTGACATCGAGGGCTTTGTTGCCGATGCAGGCGGATACTTGAGCCGCTACAAAGAAGAGGTTGGTTCCAAACAATACACCGGCGCAGGTCTGATCAAACGTGTTGCCACTGAAAACTCCATCAATCCCTACCTGCTGCTGGCTGTGCTGGAATATAAAAGCGGCTGGGTCTACGGTGGGCCAACCAACATCGCCGAAGCAGAATACCCGATGGGCTATGTCAGACTTGAGTATAAAGGGTTATATAAGCAGCTTTCATGGACAGTTTCGCAGCTTTCTATTGGTTATTACGGCTGGCGCGCAGGAACCCTGACAACCCTGACCTATCATGACGGCACCCAGCAGCGCTTAAGCCCCGGGTTGAACGCGGGAACAGTCGCAGTTCAGTATCTTTTCTCGCGCCTCTACGACCGGTTAGAATGGGCCGGTGCCCTTTATGGAGAGAACAGCATGCCGGCCTTGATGGAAAAGATGTTCGGCAATTTCTTCATCCGATCACAGGCGGTGGAGCCCCTTTACCCGCCAGACTTGAAACAACCCGAACTTGAGCTGCCCTTCAACTCCACTCTCACCTGGACGTTCACCGGTGGACCACACTCGGCATGGGGAGAAGATGGTGCGCTGGCAGCCCTCGATTTTGCTCCTCCGACCGGGGTGGGTGGATGCGTGCAATCTGAACAATGGGTCACAGCCATGGCCCCGGGTGTGATCGTCTTTTCTGATGAAGGATTGGTGATCGAAGACCTTGACGGCGACGGCATTGAACAGACTGGCTGGAACATTATGTATATGCATATCGAAACCCGCGACCGCGTGCAAGTGGGAACTTATGTTGAAACCGGTGATAAAATTGGGCATCCTTCCTGTGAAGGCGGAGTCTCCACCGGAACGCACACTCACGTGGCGCGCAAGTTCAATGGAGAATGGATACTCGCCGACGGTCCTCTACCGTTCGTTTTGAGTGGCTACACCGCGCATAACGGTGATGCACCATACAAAGGCACATTGGTTAATGGAGATCATGTGGTTATAGCCGATACGCTGGGGTCTCCGAAAGCTGATATCAAGAAACCGAAATAAGGATCGCGGTAAAACGATCCGGTAAGTTTATCGATGGATTTCACAATTACCAAGATCACCAGATCCCGCCAGATCGTCCGCAATATCATGCTGCTGCTGATCAGTGTGATACTGGTGGCTGGCTGCATGCCTGCTCAGCCCGTTTCACCAGAACCTTCGATAATGGTGGAAACCCCAACGATCGCAACCGAAGAACCTGCTACAGCAACTCCCATTGCTACCCGGCCGGTATACGCTGCAGGTACCCCTGTGGATTACATCGTGCAAACCGGCGACAGTCTGCCTGCGGTCGCAGCGCATTTCAACACTACGGTGAAAGAGATTCTAGACGTCAATCCTGACCTGACCAAGAAAGAAACAACGTTAACCCCCGGATCACATATAACCGTTCCAATCTATTATGAAGCTCTATGGGGCAATTCATACCAGATCATTCCCGATTCACTTTTTGTTAACGGGCCAGCTCAGATCGGCTTCGACACGGCTGATTTTGTAGATTCTCAACCAGGATGGCTAAAAAATTACACTGCTCTGGCCGGAGATCAAACCCGGCGCGGCGGTGATGTGATTGATTATGTCGCTCTGCAATATTCCGTGAGCCCGCGCCTGCTGCTGGCGATCGTTGAATACCAGGCCGGTGCGTTAACCCAAGAAACCCTTGACCCTGAAAAAGAAGATTACCCTTTAGGGTATGTTGACCCCTACCATAAAGGGTTATACCTGCAGCTTGTCTGGGCTGCAAACGCTTTGAACAATGGTTATTATGGCTGGCGCAGCGGCAGGTTAGATACCATCACCCGTACCAACGGAACAATTGAACATCCCGATCCCTGGCAGAACGCGGCTACAGTCGGAATTCAGTACTATTTCTCTCTGGTTCTCCCCATCGAGGAATACACCCAGGCAATTTATACCGAGGGGCTCGCTAAAACTTACACCGAATTATTCGGTAACCCGTGGGTTAACGTTTCTGATCACATCCCCGGGCAATTACAGCAGCCAGCATTTATCCTGCCCTTTGAAACAGGTAAAACCTGGACTTACACAGGCGGCCCACACGCAGCCTGGGGAAATGGTGAACCACTAGCCGCACTCGACTTTGCACCGCCCACAGGAACGGGCGGGTGCGTCAGTACCCGCGAGTATACCGTGGCGGTTGCCGACGGGCAGGTTGTGCGTTCTGAACCAGCAATTGTGATGCTCGATCTCGATAAAGATGGTGATGAGCGTACTGGCTGGGTCGTCCTCTACCTTCATATCGCTACTGAAGAAAGAGCACGGCCAGGCGTCTTGGTGAAAGCTGGCGATCCGCTTGGGCATCCCTCCTGTGAAGGTGGTGCAGCAACCGGCACGCATATCCACATCGCCCGTAAATATAATGGCGAATGGGTAGAAGCGGAGGGAGCTCTGGGTTTTAATCTTGACGGCTGGTTCGCCGGGAACGGCATCGAATCTTACCAGGGTACGCTGCAGAAATTCGGAAGGATCGTTAAGGCTTCCACGATTGCTGATCCAAAAAGCCAGATCACCGCGGGAGAATAAAAACCTGAAACTCATTAAGAGCCTCAGGTTTTTTTGCGAATACTGCAAATAAATTTCGGTTGACTGCCAGGTACGAGTTACCTGAAGTTTTAATCCCCTTCGATAATGCGGTAGGAAGTCTTGATGTTCGCGGCTTTACGCATCATCGCTATCCCAGAGCAATACTTGTTTTCACTCAGTTCGATTGCTCGTTCAACAGATTCCTGATCGATTCCTTTTCCGGTGATGACATACTCGATGGTAATATCTGTGAACACTTTAGGGTGCTCTGCAGCCCGGTCAGCGTGAAGAACAATCTCGAATTTTTGAATCGCCAGGCGCTTCTTCTGCAAAATTGAAATAACGTCCATGGCGGTACAACCGCCAACCCCCATCAAAATTAATTCCATGGGCGTCGCACCTTCACCTGAGCCCCCGTGTTCAAGAACCGTATCCATCGGAATTTGAACCCCGGTGTTGGCTACACCTGTAAAGGCCATTCCTTGTTTCCAGGTTAACTTGGCGTCCATTATTTCCTCCAAAAAATGATGATCATCAAATGATCAGATATCCCAATTGTATGCTCCAACGGAGCAGAGAAACGCTTTATCAGGTGAACCCACCACCGCCCATCCGAAAGCCACATTCAGGGCAGGTAAGGATTAAGAATCCATCGTATGCCATGCGCCCTTTGTGACAGGCCGGGCAAATATCTCCAGATTCCAGCACCGAACAGGCAGAGTCACCAGATTGTGAATGGCTGTCAAGAATCAGTCTCTTCTCTGTTTCGTTGGAATCCTGCATTTATTAACTGCCCTTCGTGATCCAGTCATCGTCTAATTTTAAACGAGCCAGCAACCTCGAGTGAACATCCTCCGGCAATCGTTCACTATCAGCTGTGCTTTGATAGATATTGATCGTGCGTTTCAATGTTTCCAGAATTATGGTGCAATTGGTACATTCAGCAAGGTGCGCTTTAAGTTGATCGCACAGTTCAGCTGGAAGTTCGCCATCGATAAAATCACAAAAATTCTTCAGATAGTCTTTGCAATGACCGTGGTCATCCATTGTGCACCTCCGAAGCCATCCGCTCGCGGAAGTATCCCGAAAGATCGTCGCGCAGCTTCAACCTGGCGCGCACCAAACGTGTCTTTACCACATTCTCGTTTACTCCCAAGATATCCGCTGTTTCTTTTACCGACAAACCCTGTACATCCCTCAGCAAGAAAACAATTCTTAACGCTGTGCTGAGGCGATCCACCGCTTCCTGCAGCATCCTCCGGGTTTCAGTTGAAGCCAGTTCTTTTTCAGGAAGAAAACGCCAGTCAACAATCTCTGGCAAAGCTTCTCCCTCGTCATTGTCATCATCCAGTTCCACTGACTGCTGCAGGGGTTTCTTTTTGCGGATCATCATCAGAGCTTCATTTGCCGCAATGCGGTACAACCAGGTAGTCAGAGATGACCTTTTTTCAAAATCTGGTATGGCCTTATAGGCTTTGAGATAAGTTTCCTGCAGCACGTCTTCGGCATCCTGTTCGTTAGACAACATCCTCAACGCAAGTCCGTAGATCCTGGGTGAAGTCTTTTCCACCAGTTCCGCAAAGGCTGCGCGGTCTCCGGCAGTAAGCCTGTCAACGAAATCCGGTGAAAAATCTTTGTCCTCAATCACTTTGATGATCCTGACGCAAGAAAGTTACATAACTTAACGGCCAGTTTGGCAATACATCCAGGTCGAGCGGATCTTTGTGACCCGCCATATGATGAAAATACCCGGCTGAGGCGATCATGGCGGCATTATCGGTACAAAAGGAAAGCGGGGGAATATGTACAGGAAACTCTGACTGATGTAGAAATGTGTCACGCAGCGCACGATTGGCAGATACACCCCCGGCGACAACCACTGATTTGACCTCGAACTCACGTGCGGCTTTCATCGTTTTGGTAAATAACGAATCCACGACCGCTGCCTGAAAACTGGCTGCCAGATCGTTTACCGGTAGAATTCGATTTGTTTTTTCCAATTCTCTCACCACCCGCAGCACAGCTGTTTTTAGCCCGCTAAAAGAAAAGTTCCAGGTCCCATCCAAACGAGAACGTGGAAAATTGAAAGCTTCAGGGTCCCCATCTGCAGCGGCCTTCTGGATCGAAGGACCACCAGGATATGGCAGCCCGATCAGACGGGCTACCTTGTCGAATGCTTCACCAGCGGCATCATCCAGCGTGGACCCAAGCCGGCGGTACTGCAAATAATCGGTCATCAGGTTCAATTCAGTGTGCCCGCCAGAAACGAGCAGTGCCAGAAGTGGAAATTCAGGCGCTTCTGGATGACGCGATGTATCTGCATGATAAAGCCAGGCTGAGCAAATGTGTCCTTCCAGGTGGTTGATTCCAATCAAAGGTATCTGCCGTCCAAGCACTAGCCCTTTGGCTGCATTCACCCCCACCACCAGCGAACCCGCCAGACCCGGCCCGCGAGTCACCGCAACGGCATCAACATCGGTCAAACCCATGTGAGCCTGCTGCAGTGCTTCGTCAATCACTGCGTAAATGGTGCGGATATGCTGGCGCGAAGCCACTTCTGGAAATACACCGCCGTACTTGGCATGTAATTCGATCTGTGTTGCCACCACACTCGATAAAATTGACCGGCCGTTTTCGACGACAGAAGCAGCCGTTTCGTCACAAGATGATTCTATGCCCAGAATACGTGCGGGTTTTAAGTCCATATTCATTTCCTTACATGAATCCAATATTACCAGTTTCTGAATATCATTTCATTGGCAAAACAAGATCTTTTGGATAATCAGCCATAATCTCGAATTTGCCATCAGCTGTGACGCACACGGTATCTTCAATGCGCACTCCCATACCGCGCTCTGGATAATATAGACCGGGTTCAAGAGTGAACACCGCTCCTGGTGCCAGAATATCGTTTGGAGAAGGATTAACAGTCATAGAAAACGGCTTTTCGTGCACACGCAATCCCACGCCGTGCCCAAGGCTGTGAACATAACCGATTTCAGTGGCAGGATTGGTCTTAATTGTTGGGTGCCCCATTCCTTCAAATAATTCACATGTGCGTTCCTGGTAAACGCTGAACGGAGCATTAAGTTTTAATTCACGATAGAGCGTTTCATAGACGGTTTTAACATTGTCATACAATTCCTGAACCTCATCTGTGGCAAACCCTAGAGACCAGGTGCGGGTGAAATCATAGAAATAGCCGCCTCCGGCTTCACAGGGGTAAATATCATACACAATGGTTTGTCCAAGACGTAAGGGGTCAGAAGGTGTGCCTACTGAGTGTGGAATTGCCGCGTCGCGTCCGATAGCAAAAATCGTACCCTCGGGATTTTCCACTCCACGTTCAGCCAGCCAGAGATTGATCAAATTTTTCACTTCACCAATCGTGACCGGTGAGCCGTCCTTGTGAACCAGCATACCTTTTTTGGTCTTTTGACCGGTCAGGAAATCGGCAGTCTTCCCCACTACTGCGGTGGTGATCCTGCCCATCTCACGAATGCGGCCGAGTTCGTTGTCATCTTTGGTCATCATCGCCTGCATCATGATTTCATCACGGACAAAGCCCTGGAATTTCAAATCAGGCAGCATTTCTTTTAGCCGATCGATCATGGTATAGAATGGGCCAACATCATCTTTGCCATAAATTGCCACACACCCTGAAGTAATTCCAAGATCCTCAAGCATTTTTTTCGTTCGCAAAATATATGCTTCAACATAATTCCCGCCAGCCTCTTTGACCAGTTCGGTCATGGGATACTTGGAAAAGCTGACAAGATCGAGCCCAGATTTTGCTGCTTCATCGCGTTCCATCGGGTAGTGGAAGAGAACGGGAGCGCTTCCGCGTTTTTTAATTAACATTGCCTCGGAAACATGGGCAGTCCCCACAAAATAAATCATCTCCGGGTTATGCTGGGCTGAACCGGTCACCAATATCACGTCCACACCATATTTTTTCATTAAAGTATCTAGATCGGATTTCATGTTTTGCTCCTTGATAGGTTTATTTTAAGGATATCGATCAACGTTTGATCCTCTTCTTCTAAAACCGTGCGCGGGTCAAACAATGCCCTGCCACTTTGCACCCTGCAAAGCAAAGGTGGCCGCGCCCGCCTTAAATTGGCTGCAAATTCAGTAACGTGCCTCATCTCCAAAGCCAGAACATAGGTGGGCAAAGTCTCTTCAGGTAGACTTCCACCGCCAACCGTCGAATTCTCTTCGATGACCTCGCCGCTGCCGATCGCTGAACGCCAGACGTCGGCACGCTGTTTTAAACGATCTGGAGACGCAGCGATCATGCGCCAGACAGGAATTACCGCTTCAACATCACCTTTCAAATAGTGACGCAGCGTGGCAGTCAGTGCTGCCAGACTCATTTTATCAATCCTCAAGGCACGCGCCAAAGGGTGTCGACGGATTTTCTTTATCAACTCTCGTTTTCCAAGAATGATTCCTGCCTGTGGACCGCCCAGGAGTTTATCTCCGGAAAAACAAACCAGATCAGCCCCTGCTCGAATCGATTCCTGAACCATGGGTTCATGTGCCAAACCATACTTTGCTGTATCTAAAAAAGCACCAGAACCCAGATCATCTAACACGGGTAAGTCAAAACGGTGAGAAAGCTCGATGATTTCTTGCAGTGCAGGCTGGGATGTGAATCCAACCAGTTTGAAATTAGAAGAGTGCGCCCTCATCACCAGAGCAGCGCCATCTTGAATAGCAGCTTCATAATCTTCAATATGAACGCGGTTCGTCGTCCCAACTTCAACCAACCGGGCACCAGATTGTCGCATCACGTCTGGAATACGGAACCCGCCGCCGATCTCAACAAGCTGCGGCCGCGAGATGATTACTCTGCGCCGCGATGCCAGCGCTGAAAGGCATAACAGAACAGCGCCGGCATTGTTATTGACAACGAAAGCATCCTCGGCACCGCTCAGGCGACACAGCAATTCTGCAGCGTGCTCCGAACGTGAACCTCTTTCACCCTTCTCCAGATCATACTCGAGTGTTGAATATGACCGGGAAACGCGTTCAACTGCCTCAAGAGCATCCGTGCAAAGGAGAGCGCGCCCAAGATTGGTATGAAGGATGACACCGGTGGCATTGATCACCGGTAATAATGTATCGCTGCTGCTGGATTCGAGGGATAAGTGAACAGCGTTCAGAATTTCATCGATTCCAGGTAAGGCGCCGTTTTCTATTCCACCCTGTCGCAACTGCTGCAATACCTCACGAATGGCATCGGTAACCATACTGCGCCCGAACTGATCGATCATCTGAGAAGCATCCGCGTGGCGCAGCAGACGATCAACGGATGGGATGCGGCGCAGATCAGTCATGGAATCTACCGTTGGGCGTTAAAGCGATTACGTTCAGCCACGCGAATCAACAATTCAATGGCAGCAAGCCCAAAGAAAATAAAAACAGCAAGAGCGAAGTTTAACACCTTGCCAAATTGCAGCCATAAGATCAAATCAAAATACACCCCCAGCCACAGCGCTTCACGCACGAGCACCGTATTGCTGGCAACCGGCCTGGATGGAAACCTTAGATTGAAATAATAAACAACCGGCAGCGCCAGACCACTGAACAGCAGCGTGACCAAGAAGAACAACAGCCAGCGCGGCCCAAGCATGGGAAGCGTGAAGAAAATAACGATGACTAACCCTGCCAACCCGATGGCAGTCAGAATGATGCTGGTGGTCAGGATCGATCTGAAAGGAGGAAGCTGTTTTCTGAGTTCGTTTAGGTCACTGTTCACGTTGTGTTCCTGTACACAAGAGATCAACGATCAAAAGATCAATATCTTATTATATCAATTTGATAAAAGATGATTGGTTGAGTCTGCAGCCTTTCCATTTTAAATTCAATCATGTCAGCACATCTGACTGCCTAATCTGGACATTTTAAATCCACTTTTTTCATGGTAAAATCACCCAATCGACGGGTATTTAACCCGGCTCATCAAGAGAGGCGGAAGGACCGGCCTGATGAAACCTCGGCAACCATGGTATTCCTTGGTGCCAAATCCGGCAGAAGGGATTCTGAAAGATGAGAGAGAACACATGAATTTATACCTCTCTCTATGGAGAGGTCTTTTTTATAACGGCTAACCATTAGGCCATCGGAGAGAATCATGGAGCGCGAATACACTAACCGCAAATACCTGGATGCACTCAAGAAGAAAATCGTCGTTTTCGACGGCGCCATGGGCACCAGCCTTCAGAAACAAAATCTGACTGTCGAACAATTTGGCGGCGAGAAGACTTTTGGATGCAACGATTACCTCGTGATTTCATACCCGTTAGCCGTAGAAAAAGTCCACCGTTCCTACCTTGAGGCAGGCGTGGATGTCATCGAAACCTGCACGTTCCGCTCCAATCGCTTGACCCTGGGTGAATATGGCCTCGCCGACCAGGTGACAAAAATCAATCTGGCGGCCGCAAGACTGGCCCGCCGTTTAGCCGATGAATACGCTACCGCAGATCAGCCCAGATTCGTTGCCGGGTCAATGGGTCCTTCAGGAAAGCTTCCCTCAATGAATGACCCTGAGTTATCGAATATTACTTTCGATGAGCTGGTAGATCTTTTCCGTGAGCAGGCATCTGCATTAATTGCTGGCGGAGTGGACCTGCTGCTCATTGAGACCTCGCAAGATATCCTCGAAGTAAAAGCAGCCATCCTGGGCATCGAAGCCGCCTTCGCTGAAACCGGAAAACGACTGCCTGTTCAAGCCCAGGTCACTCTGGATACCACCGGACGCATGCTGCTTGGCACAGATATCACTGCGGTGTTATCGATTCTTGACGGTATGCCCATTGATGTAATTGGATTGAATTGCTCAACCGGACCTGATTTCATGCGCGAACCAGTCCGGTACCTTGGAGAGAACAGCCCAATCCCGGTATCCTGTATTCCCAATGCCGGTTTGCCTTTAAATGTCGATGGTCAGGCCGTATACCCGCTGGAGCCGGAACCATTTGCAGAAACATTGTTTGAATTTGCTGCGAAGAACGGAATAAACGTGGTTGGCGGCTGCTGTGGAACGACCCCCGCACACATGAAAGCCCTCGTCGAGAAGGTCTCGAAACTGAAACCGGTCAACCGTCAGGTTGAAGAAATCCCCCAGCTCGCTTCAGCAATTCACACTCAGCCCATGTTGCAGGAACCCCGTCCGTTTTTCATCGCTGAACGGCTTAATACTCAAGGGAGCCGTAACTTCAAAAAAATGGTGCTGGATAACGACTTTGATGCCATCCTTACACTTGCACAACAACAGGTGGAAAACGGCGCGCACGGGCTCGATTTGTGTGTGGCCCTAACTGAACGCGCTGACGAAGCCGAAACGATGCGCCGCCTGATTAAGACCATTGCACCAGTCATCAACCTGCCACTGGTCATCGACACCACCGAGATCGAGGTGCTCGAAACCGCGCTTAAGACCGCACCCGGACGTTGCTTGATTAACTCAACTCACCTTGAAGGCGGGCGCGAGAAAGCAGACCGCATCTTTTCTCTGGCACGGAAATACAACGCGGCCGTCATTGTGCTCACCATTGACGAAAAGGGAATGGCCAGGACGGCAGAACGTAAACTTGAAGTCGCCAAACGCATCTACGATATTGCAGTTAACGAACACGGGCTTGCACCTCAAGACCTGGTTTTCGACGATCTTACTTTTACCCTGGCAACAGGGTCAGATGAATTCTTGAATTCTGCTGTCGAAACGCTCAACGGCATCCGCCTGATCAAAGAATCCTTGCCTGGCGTGCTTACCTCTCTTGGTGTGAGCAATATTTCTTTTGGTCTGGCCCCTAACGCACGCGGAATCATCAACAGCATCATGCTGCATCACGCGGTGCAGGCCGGGTTGGACATGGCAATCGTCAATCCTGCTGCGATCACCCCTTACGCAGATATTTCCGCAGAAGAAAAAGAACTCGCCGAAGATCTGATCTTCAATCGCCGGGCTGATGCACTACCCAGATTAATCGAGCATTTTCAGGCTGCCATCCCTGGTGAGGTGCGTAAGAGCGCGCAGGAAGAGGAGCTGCGCCAGCTTACGCCCGACGCACGTCTGCGGTGGAAGATCATCCACCGCTACAAAGAAGGTTTGGAATCTGATATAGATATGCTGCTCGAAGAGTCTGCCCTGGGCAGCACACGCAGCGATCGGGCTGTTCAGATTCTCAATCGTGTTTTACTGCCCGCAATGAAAGAAGTGGGCGATAAATTTGGCAGTGGTGAATTAATTTTGCCTTTTGTGCTTCAATCTGCCGAAGTGATGAAGAAATCAGTCTCATACCTTGAGAATTTTCTCGAACGCAAAGAAGGCGTCAGCAAAGGGAAGCTGGTGCTGGCCACCGTATACGGAGATGTTCATGATATTGGCAAGAACCTGGTGAAAACCATCCTTTCCAACAACGGATACACCGTGATTGACCTCGGAAAACAGGTGCCAGCCGAAACGATCATCTCAAAGGCGATTGAAGAAAAAGCTGATGCCATCGGGTTAAGTGCATTGCTGGTGAGCACCAGCAAGCAAATGCCGCTGATTGTAAATGAACTCAAACGCCGTGGATTGGAAATCCCGGTCTTGATTGGCGGCGCCGCCATCAATCAGCGCTTTGGTCGCCGGATTCTACGAACGGAAGACGGCTCGATCTATGATCCGGGAGTTTATTACTGCAAGGATGCCTTCGAGGGGCTCGCAACAATGGACGCTCTCGCGCAAGAAGAAACCCGTGCAGAAATAAAATCTCGCATCGTAAAAGAGTCTGAGTTTGAATTTTCAATGAATCAGGGCAAAGGAGACGACGGCAAAACGCTGCGGCGTTCAGCGATCAGACCTGCAGAAAAAATTCCACAGGTTCCCTCCTGGGGAGCCCGTGTGGTTCGCAGCATGCCTCTCGAAATTGTTTTCGAACACCTGGCGAAAAATGAACTCTTCCGGCTTTCTTGGGGAGCGAAGAACACGCATGGCGAAGAGTGGGAAAAGCTCAGCCGAGAATTTGAAATCCGATTGGCAGCCATGCGCAAGCAGGCAATCGAGGAACGCTGGTTGAATCCTCAGGGGGTATACGGTTATTGGCCAGCCCAGTCGGATGGCGATGACCTGATCATCTTTGATCCATCTTCAGTAGACCAGGGTTCACGAAAAGAATTAACCCGCTTCCATTTTCCACGCCAATCATCCGGCGAATTTCTTTGCCTGGCTGATTATTTTGCATCGGTCGATTCGGGGATTATGGATGTTGTTGCTTTTCAGGTGGTCACCGTCGGGCAGAAAGCCACTGACCGGTTTGATCAGCTGCAAGCCGCCAGTGATTACACCGAAGCGTATTTTACTCACGGCTTGGCTGTACAAACAGCCGAAGCTGCTGCCGAGTATCTCCACCGCCATATTCGCCGTGAACTGGGGCTTGCCGAAGGCCAGGGAAAGCGCTACTCCTGGGGGTACCCTGCAATCCCTGACCTGGTTGATCATCGGCGCGTTTTCGACCTGCTGCCTGCAGAAAAAGAACTGGGAATGAGCCTCACTGCTGCCTTCCAGCTCGTGCCTGAACAATCCACCGCTGCGATCGTTCTGCACCACCCTGAAGCCAAATATTACAACACGGGTGAGACGCGAGTTGAACAATTGATGAAGTAAGAGCCATAAATGACCTCGATTAACGACCTATTAAGTCTGCTCGAAAAGAAACGTGTGCTCCTCTCTGATGGGGCAATGGGTACTGTTTTGCATCAACGCATTACCATCGGCAGTGAGAGTTACGACAGCCTGAACCTGACAAATCCCGATGTGATCGAAAGCATACACCGCGACTACATCGAAGCGGGCTCTGATATCATTCAAACCAATACTTTTGGCGCAAACGGTTATAAACTTGCCCGGCATGGAGAAAAAAACAAGCTCGCCGAGATCAATAAAGCAGGTGTGGCAATTGCCCGTCATGCGGTTGAAAGCTCAGGTAGAAAAGTGTTGATCGCTGGTGATGTGGGTCCATTGGGGGTGCGTCTGGCTCCTTTTGGCCGAGTGCAGTTAGCCGAAGCCCGCGAGGCTTTTGCGCAACAAATTTCTGAGCTCGTAAAAGCTGGTGTGGATTTGATCATTATCGAAACCATGGCAGATCTATATGAAATTGTCGAGGCAGTATCTGCTTCGAAACAGGTTGCCCCAGATTTGCCGGTCATCGCTTCGATGACTTACACCCGCGACAACCGCACTCTGTTAGGCGACCCTCCCGCCAGGGTCGCTCGCCGTCTGAAAGAAGCGGGAGCCGATATCATTGGCGTCAACTGCTCTGGCGGGCCAAACCAGGTGTTGAATATCCTGCGGCAGATGCGCAGAGTTCTACCAGATGCCCTTTATTCCGTTATGCCAAACGCCGGCTGGCCAGAACAGGTGGAGGGGCGCATCATGTACCCGGCAATCCCGGAATATTTCGGTGGCTACGCGCCCACCTTCTGGCAGGCAGGCGCCAGTATCATTGGCGGCTGCTGCGGCACCACCCCGGCCCACATAGCTGCAATGTCTCGCGCCCTTATCAATATTTCTACCCTCGAAAGAGAAAAAGTAGAACAAAGCACAATCCAATTAGAAACCAAAGACATCAAACCCGAAGCACTACCGCCAACTCCGCTCGCTCAAAAGTTGCAGGATGGCAGATTCGTGATCGCGGTTGAGATGGACCCTCCGCGCGGGCTGGCCACACAAAAGATCCTGGCCGGGGCCAGTTTGCTCGCCGATTCTGGGGCTGATGTGATTGATGTCGCCGATAGCCCGATGGCGCGCATGCGCATGAGTCCGTGGGCGGTATGCAGCTTGATTCAGCAAAAAGTGGGCATTGATACCGTGCTGCATTTTCCAACTCGCGGAAGGAACGTACTGCGGGTGCAGGGCGACCTGCTGGCAGCACACGCTCTGAACGTCAGAAACGTGTTTGTGGTGATGGGCGACCCCACCTCCATTGGCGAATACCCCGATGCCATGGATAATTATGACCTGGTGCCCTCAGGATTAATTAAACTCATCAAGCAGGGGCTTAATCTGGGTCTCGATCATTCTGGCAGTGATATTGGGCAGCCGACCAGTTTCTTTGTTGGCTGCGCGCTCAATCTTCGGCCTGCGAACATCGCTGATGAAATCAAGAACCTGAAACGCAAGTTGAAAGCAGGCGCAGATTTCATTCTCACCCAGCCGATATACGATGCTCATCTCGTTACCGATTTTCTCAAAGCCTATGAACTTGAGAACGGCAAGCTTACCATCCCGCTGATCGTTGGCTTGCTTCCGCTTGCCAGTGCCCGTCACGCTGCTTTCCTTCAATCCGAAGTACCGGGCATCGAGATCCCCCAGTCTACCCGCGACCTGATGGAGAAAAGTGGTGATCAAGGCGCGCGCGTAGGAATCAACTTGACGATTGAGTTAATCCATCAGATCAAGTCCTCTGTGCAGGGTATTTACCTGATGCCAGCCTTTCAGCGCTATGACTACGCAGCAGAGATTATCGAAGGCGCGAGGAAGTAAAGTTTTAATCGAATTTTTTTTCAAATGATGAGCGTGATCAATCTCATCATCGATTTTATGAGGTCAATGAACGTTTAGGGGAGTACAATAATCTATGTGTGAAACCCTTGAAGCTAAATCAAACTGCCCTCGAGATTGAGTTGCAGCTTATATCAGAATACTTGGAAGAATTATGAAAGTATTAATCATCTCTGATGTCCACGCCAACCTGACTGCGCTCGAGGCTGTGCTGCAGTCCGCTGGAGTGGTTGATGCCGTTTGGTGCCTTGGCGATCTCGTAGGTTACGGACCAGACCCAAATGAATGCGTTGAGCGCATTTCTTCGCTGCCGAATGTTCACTGCATCAAGGGGAATCATGATGCGGCTGTTACTGGTGAAGGAGATGTGGAGTATTTCAACGATGAAGCCGGAAGCGCCATCTTGATCACCCGAGAATTGATGACCCCGGCCAATATTCAATACCTCAAAGGACTCCCCGAGGTATTGTCAATGGAAGCAGCAACGCTTGCTCACGGAAGTTTGCGCCATCCGATTTGGGAATATGTAATCGATTCGGATGCAGCGCAGGGGAATTTTCCATTCTTCGATACCCCCGTTGCACTCGTTGGACATACACACTTGCCAGTGGCATTCATCCTGGATGATAAAAGTGGAAAAGTTCACCGCCGAACCTTCAAACCCAATTTCATTTTCCCCATTACAATGAAAACAATTCTGAACCCGGGTTCAGTCGGTCAACCGCGTGATTACGATCCGCGTGCTTCTTACGCCATTTTTAACCCTGAAGCCATGACCTGGGAATATCACCGCGTCGATTACGACTTTCAAGCTGTACAAAAACGAATCATAAAGATCGGTTTACCAGAGAAACACGCTCTTCGCCTCAGTGAAGGCTGGTAACACGGAACTTTCTACTTCAGATAATCGTCAAAGATGCAGAGAAGAAGTCAACGAGTACCTTTTAAGGAGGAAAAGTTTATGAAAATTAAACGCATTCTGATTGGAGTTTTAATTCTGGCTTTGACGATCAGCGGCTGCGCAGCCAAAGCCGAACGTGAATCGCAGACACCCATAAATTCATCGGACTATTATGGTATGGAAGAAGCGCCTGCAATGGAAGCGCCCGCGCCAGTTGAAAGTTTCTCGATGGATAACAGCAAAACTACAGGCGGTCTCGCAATAACTGAGACCGAGGTCACCCAGATGGTTATCATGAATGCCGATCTTTCAATCGCGGTGGATGATCCAGCTGAATCACTGGCCACAATTCAAAAGATGGCCACCGAAATGGGCGGGTTCACGGTAAGTTCAAATTTATATAAAACCCAGACAATATCGGGCAAGGAAGTACCTGAAGCCTACGTAACGATCCGCGTTCCGGCTGAAGATCTGGATGAAGCACTCGAGAAAATCAAAGCACTCACCGGAAATCCTGAAGATTATGTGTTATCCGAGACAATTTCCGGTCAGGATGTAACCCAGGAATACACTGATCTCCAATCGCGATTACGCAACCTGGAAGAAGCAGATGCAAAGCTTTCTGAATTCTATGAGAAAGCCACCGAAACGGAAGATGCCCTCGCGATCTACAATCAGAAAATGCAGGTGACCGAACAGATCGAAGTGCTCAAAGGACAGATTCAATACTACGAACAGGCTGCCGCCAAATCTGCCATCAACATTCACATCCAAGCCAAAGAAACCATCGCACCGGTGACGGTTGCCGGTTGGAAACCTTCGGGTGTGGCACGCGACGCTCTGCAGGCTTTGATTGATTTTGGCAAGGGGTTGGTCAACTTCCTGATCTGGGTTGGGATCTTGATCATACCGATCCTGGCAGTCATTGGTTTACCCATCTTCTTCTTCGTTCGCTGGCTTGTTCGCCGTAATCGCCGGGCACAATCAAATCGACCACAGGCAACGGTTCCCATCCAATCGAAGGATTCATCTTCTGGAGGCAAGCCCCCACTACCCCCGATGTAAACTGATATTCAAAAGCAGAGCGGAGCATTGATCTCCGTTCTGCTTTTTATAAAGCTAATTTGATATGCGCAAAACCATCCACTTTCACAGGCAGGCTGTAAATTCCGCTTTCCAGTTCTTTCAACTCAGCAGGTTGATGGTTAACTTCGGCTCTTGGATTTCCTCCCGGAATCTGAAAGAATAGTTCACCTGCCGCAGTTCGCGGCAGCCTTACCGTTGCCTGTATCGCGTTACTGTCAGCCTTCCATTCTGCTATTTCCATTCCCTGCGAGAAATGCAATGTGCTTCCTAAATATCCAGGCAGCTCATCGGAAAGATGCCGAACTGCCAGTAAAAGACAGCCATGAGAGGGAACGTCTTTGAAGACGAAACCAGCCTCTGTTGTTAATTTACCGATCTTACCTGTCCAGAATTCGCGCATCATGTAATTCCCGTCGGTAAGCTGAAAATCACGAGTAGTGATCGATATATCAACCGGCTGTTCATTCCAGTTAAAAACTCCCAACACGTGCCACTCTCCTGTTTCATTTACCAGATCCAGCCTCAGCCTGGAGGGCACCTCAGAATCAAACCAGTCAATCACCCGCGGACGATCTTTCAAGATGGGGATCAAACCTTCGGCAATTTCCATCCGTGCCTGCGATAAGTTGGGCAGATCATCAGAAAGCAACATCGAACCACCTGTTATCGCAATCGAAGTGGCCAGGGTTCGTATCTCATCAATTGAAAGCTTCGTATCCTCTCGAATCAACAGGCAGTCTGGGTCATTGATCCACCAGCGTTGATGCAGGTTTGAGCGAGTGAGAACGTTATAAATCGAATTGCGGGCTGATGGAACAGAAGGCTCATTGTGCAGGAGAATGCCGATATTGCCAAAATGTGGCTTCCAGAAACCGCTCACATCCGGCCCAATGCGCATGGCATCCACCAGTCCAAGCATCGAGCCAAGGGGAGCCCCGCAGCCCAACAGGGTCACCTGCGGGCCGACCGCTGATCTGATCGCCTCCATCCCCTTGCGCATCACCTGGGCCCGGCTCTGCGTGGGGTCATGATAGCGCCCCTTCAATGCCGCTACATACAAGAAATCCAGTTTTAGATACTGATACCCCCAGTCATTAGCAGCAGTGCGAACAACGCTGCAGGCATATTCCAAAGCCTCTGGAATGGTCAAATCAAGACCGGTGAAGAAGGAATCCCATCCGAAACCAGCGTTGACCGGTTTTCCGCCTTCGCTGCGAAGGATCCAATCGGGGTGTTGTTTGAACAGTTGAGACCGCTTGTGCACGGCGAAGGGAGCAAGCCACAGGCCTGGAACCAGTCCTTCCTGTTCGATCTTCTTTGCCAGTGGTGCCACTCCTTCGGGGAAGGTTTTATTAAAGGAAAACCAATCTCCCACTTCACTTTCGAAACCATCGTCGATCTGCAACAATTGGATGGGCAGCTGGTTTTGCTGTTTTAGAATGGCTTCAAGGTTGTTCTCAATATTCTTTTCGGTTACATTGCGATAAAAGTGATACCACGAACACCACCCTACCGGTGTCTCTTCAGGCAACTGCACATGATTCTCGCGTGCCACCGCATCCAGGTACTTATCAAGAGGATCGCGGTGATCCAGCAAAACAGGATTAAATACTGCCCAATCAGTTGAAATGGATTTTCCTGGATCAAGACGGGCATCATCACCGTTTGCCCACATTTCAAAATTGCTTCGGTTAAAATCAGCATAGATAGAACCAAAATGCCGGGTTTGCGAAAGAAAACCAAGCAGAAAACCGGTGCGCGCTTTGCGGTCACCAATCACCGCAAACATATCGCTGGAAAATTCACCTTTTTTTCGTGGAAGTGGTGTACCGGCGTTGTAGATCATCGGATGTTGAAACGCTTTCAGAAGAGGCTGGCTGACCGACATTTTTGACGATGCTGCATACCAGCGTGCTGCAGACCACGATTGCCAGCCATTGATGAAAATACCCAGATCATCGCTGGTTTTTGCTTTTGGATACCTGACCTCACCTTCTTCTGTTTGGTAAAGATGAAGCAAATCGATTCTATGTAACTCAACCGGATTTTTACCCTTGTTGTTTACTTCCACCCGCCACAAGACCAGAGGATATTCAGCCACAATCCCGACAATTAAATGTGTTTCGATGCCATTGGAATCTGTATTGAGATGAAAAGACAGCGTTTCGATGCTGCCATGCTCGTTGGATTCAACAAATTTTCGCTCGGGTTCAATGCCCTGCCACGCCTTTGAAATCGCCTGTTCCATAGAACCATGAAGATGATAAGCGCATCCCAGACGGATTTTTTGCAGCGCAGGTAGATTCTCCTCACGGGGGAAAATTGAAAAATAGCCCTGTTGAGGATCAATATCGACTGTGAAAATGGCATTCTGGATTTGATACATGATCGAACTCCATAATATGTTGGGATAGATTAAATCTTATCATAGCCTTGAAAAACCTCAGTCGTAGCAAGAGTGACCATGCGCATGATATAATCTGCCCATGCCCTCCATGGTCGCAATTGATATCGAAACCACAGGACTTGATCCCCAGAAGGACGCTATCATTGAAATCGCTGCCGTCCGTTTCAACGGAAAACGGATCGAATCTGAATGGTCTAAACTGATCAATCCTGGACGTCCGATTCCGCGGATGATCACCCAGCTCACCGGCATCACCGACGAGATGGTGCGTAACGCTCCACCGGTGCGCGTGGTCATTCAGGAACTGGCTGATTTTATTGGTGACGATCCGGTAGTCGGACACAACGTTCGTTTCGACCTATCCTTCCTGCAAAAACAGGGGGTCTTGCGCTTCAACCAACCTGTAGATACCTACGAGCTGGCCGCTATCGTGCTCCCGGGCAACAGCCGCTACAACCTCGGCACACTGGGGTTAACTCTGGGGATCATGATCCCAAACTCACACAGAGCATTGGATGACGCGAGGCTGTGCCAGGCCGTTCTGATTTCTCTTTATCAGAAACTGCTCGAGCTCCCGCTTGAAATCCTGGCTGAAACTGTACGCATGGCTGAAGGGATTGAGTGGGATGGCGCGTTGATGTTTCAACAGGCGCTGCGCGAAAAAGGGCACATGCCGGTGGAAGCCAAGAAAGCCACCCAGGATGATTACGGGCTCCTGTTTGGTGGAATTAAAACCTACCCTCCGCTTGTGCCGGTTGAAACCCCTGAACCTCTCGATATTGATGAGATCGCCTCATCCATTGAGCACGGCGGGCCATTCTCCAGATATTTCGATAATTTCGAAAGCCGCCCGCAACAGATCGAAATGCTGCGCAACGTAGCATCTGCGCTTTCAAACAGTCGTCATTTCATGGTAGAAGCTGGAACCGGTACGGGTAAATCATTTGCTTACCTGATCCCTGCTGTGGAATGGGCAGTCAAAAATTCCATGCGCGTGGTCATCTCCACCAATACCATCACTCTACAAGATCAGTTGATCAAGAAGGATATCCCCGACCTGGCTGCAGCTCTTGGTTCAGAAGTACGTGCCACAGTTGTTAAAGGACGGGCAAACTATCTCTGCCCGCGACGTTTCAGCGCCATGCGCAAGAATGGGCCTGAGACCGCGGATGAACTGCGCGTTCTGGCAAAAACCCTTGTCTGGCTTCACCAGGGAGGCAGCGGTGACCGCGGCGAAATCAACCTGAACGGCCCGATTGAACGGGATGTCTGGCTGAGACTTTCGGCAGAAGATGAAGGCTGCAAGACCGAGGTCTGCATTTCTCGCACTGGTGGCGCATGCCCGTTCTACAAGACGCGCATGGCCGCCCAATCGTCTCACATTCTGGTGGTTAACCATGCCCTGCTGCTGGCAGACGTGGTAACTGGCAACAAGGTGCTCCCTGAATACAATTATCTGATCGTAGACGAGGCACATCACCTCGAATCCGCAACCACCAACGCGCTATCTTTCCGCACAACGCAAATGGATTTCGTCCGTATGCTGCGCGAGATTGGCGGAACCTCCAGCGGATTACTCGGACGCATGCTCACCCTGCTTTCACATTCCCTGCCGCCATCAGACTTCGCAGCGCTGAATATGGCTGTACACAAGATGACCGATACCCTCTTCATGCTTGAGAACAATTTTGGTGAATTCGTTCACAGCCTTGAAGTTTTTATGGAAGAACAACGCGACGGACAGCCCGTCAGCGGTTACGGGCAGCAAACCCGCATCCTCCCCGCAACGCGCACCCTCCCCGCCTGGTCAGATGTTGAGATCGCCTGGGATAACACTCAGGAAGGAGTGAAATTGATTTTGAGCCAGCTGGCTGAATTTCAAAAAGCCATCAGCGATGGGCTTGAGGAAATTCCAGAAGAGGTGGAAGACACTCTGGGATCGCTCGCCAGTGTTTACCGCCGTCTTTCAGAAACCGAGACCTACCTTGACCAGCTGGTCAATAAGCCAGATGCCGGATATGTGTATTGGGTGGAGATCCTTCCCAATACCTACCGCCTTGCCATGCAGGCCGCTCCACTGCATATCGGCCCCCTGATGGAAAAATACCTGTGGCACGAGAAATCTTCCGTCATTCTCACCTCTGCCACACTGACCACCAACAATGATTTTGACTATATCCGCAGCCGACTAAACGCGGATGAAGCCGATGAACTGGTTCTTGGCTCGCCGTTTGATTTCGAGAACTCTACCCTGCTCTATATGGTCAACGACATACCCGAACCAGCAGAAGCCAATGCGTACCAGCGCGATGTAGAAAGTGCCCTCATCCGCCTGGCCAAAGCCACCGGCGGCCGTATGCTGGCTCTGTTTACCTCTTATGCCCAATTGAAGCGCACTTCGCAAGCAATCTCCCCCGCACTGGCCGATTCTGGAATCCAGGTCTACGAACAGGGAGAAGGCGCTTCTACAAATACATTACTTGAAACTTTTCGCGAAGCCGACAAGGCAGTTCTGCTGGGTACCCGAGCCTTCTGGGAAGGTGTCGACATTCCTGGCGAAGCCCTTTCCGTCTTGGTGATTGTCAAACTGCCTTTTGACGTTCCTTCCGACCCGGTTATCGCCGCTCGATCCGAAACTTTTGAGGATCCATTTAACGAGTATAATCTGCCCGAAGCAATCCTGCGCTTCAGGCAGGGTTTTGGTCGCTTGATCCGCACCCAGTCTGACCGTGGCGTGGTGGTCATTCTTGATAAACGGGTATTAACGAAAAAATACGGCCGACAGTTTATTGAGTCACTGCCTGAATGCACAAAGAAAGTTGGATCAAGCCTTGACCTACCTGCGTCAGCCGCAAAGTGGTTAAACATCTGATCTACTTGACAGGTGTTATTATCTTCACAGAACAAATTTATCGACAGGAGTGAGTTTATGAAATATGTTATTGGCGTAATGCGCCCCCCGTTCCTGCCTCTGGCTGTGGTTTGCGTCTTCCTTGGAATGTCTGTGGCAATTTGGACCGATGGCGATATCAACATCTGGTATGCCGTCCTTTGCTTCGTGGGTGGAATCCTTGCTCACGGAGGAGTCAATGCCTTTAATGAGTATGAAGACGTAAAGAGCGGCCTGGATATGAAAACCACCCGCACTCCCTCCAGCGGCGGAAGCGGCACGTTGATCCCTGTTCCATCAAAAGTAAAAATCGCCCTGTGGACTGGTATTGCCACTGCGGTAATATGCACCGCGATCGGTATCTTTTTTTATACGATTCATGGCTGGCCAATCCTTCTTCTCGGTTTGATCGGGTTGTTGATTATCGTCGTCTACACCCCATGGCTGAACAAAATTCCTGCTCTTTGCCTGGTGTCGCCAGGGATTGGATTTGGCACCCTGATGGTCAACGGGACGTATTTTGCGCTGACCGGTCATTTCTCCTGGGCTGCCCTCTTGGCATCTTTTGTCCCCTTTTTCCTGGTCAGCAACCTGCTGCTCCTCAACCAGTTCCCCGATGCGGATGTCGACAAGGAATTCGGGCGTAAGCATTATCCAATTCTGATCGGCAGAAAAGCCAGCGCGGTGATCTTTACGTTGTTTGTCGTGGGCTCTTACCTGACACTGATCCTGGCTGTACTTCTCGGGTTTGCCCCGCTCTGGACGCTGCTGGGATTGGTTACTCTGGTGTTTGCCATCCCCGCCGTTAGAGGAGCATTGAAAAATGCGGAGGATCTGCCTAAACTGCTGCCCTCGCTGGGGCAAAATGTGTTGCTTAACCTGATCACACCTTTGCTGATGGGCATCGGTTTTCTCATCGGCAAATAATTGACTCAAGATCAATGTCGAAGCAGGGCTGAAAATAAGTTCAGCCCTGCTTTTTCGTTCACCAGTATATATTCACAATGCCTTCTAACGGGTTGCTTGAATTTTTTACATCATTGGTTATAATTTTAGGAGTATTTAAGTCTAATTTGGAAATTTTCAGGAGAAACGGATATGTCCACTCGAAGGTTTACATCCATCCTCATCACCCTGGTTTTCCTCGCAGCAGCAGCAACTGCCTGTAATCTACCCTTCATCAACAGCGAACCTTCAGCAGAAACCGTGGCCTCGCTTACCGTTGCATCTCTCACCGCCATGGCAGCCGATTCAGGCACTGAAGGATTGCCAACCCCGACCCCCGAAATCATTGAGCCCTCTGATATTCCAGAGGCTGCACCTTTAAGTGTGGCGTTTGTTGCCCCCGATGGTAACGCGTATTATTGGAACGAATACCTCAATACGCCCAACCAACTTACAACAACCGGTGACGTGCGTGCTGCGTATGTCTCTCCTGACGGTACACTGGTAGCGCTCGCGCGGTCTGCTGACGAAAGTACTTATTCACTGGATGTAGTCAATTCTGACGGAACAGGCTTGCGTACGCTTGTCAGCCCTGAAGCATTTGCTGCTTTTCCCCGGCCAGTTGATGCACTATCTTCAATCCCAAACCAGGTTGAGTGGCTTCTCGATACGCACACAATTATAATGAATACACGCATTACTTTCGAGGGGCCTGGATCTGCCACAGGTGAAAACCTTTATCTCATTGATGCAGATGATGGCTCAATCACAGCTCCCATTTCTATCCCTGACGCCTGGTTTTTCAGATTCACCATCTCACCTGACGGCTCAAAAATTGCCATTTCCCTACCGGAAGGAATCGAGATTTACAACCTCGATGGCAGTAAATTAGAGCGTAAAGTTCTTGCATACGAATTTATTAACACGGCCTCAGAATACGCCTGGGTGGCATCGCCGGTCTGGTCTGCCGACAGCCAGACACTTGCCGCTGTGGTCCCTCCAAAAGAGCCATTCTCAGATGTAGTAGCAGACTCCACTGTGTGGCTCGTATCTGCAGATGGTCTCTCAGGTGAAATGACATTCAGTCGTAAAATGACATACACACCAGATGGTTTTGCCTTCATATCACCAGATTTGAGAAAAATCCTTTACCTGACGCAACTAGATCCCTCTTCAAGCGGAAAATATGCCCTCAACCTTTCAAATCTTGATGGATCGGATAGTTACGAGTACGCGGTTGGAAGCTTTTTTGCCGGTCCTGTCACATGGTCAACAGATAGTACAAAATTTTATTATTACGACAACGATACCGGCGCATACATGGGTCAACCAGGGCAGGCGCCACAATCGCTGCCAGATTTCTCAGGTGTTAAGACGGTGGAATGGATAGATGGCAGCCGCTTCATTGGCGCATCTGGCACTGAAGGTGGATGGAAGTTATTGCTGGGTACAGTGGGTAGCGCAACCGGTGTGATCTATTCGACACCGGCGTCTGGCGAATCAATTATTTTCACCATCAACCGATAAACTGAATTTACTTAAAAACCATTGACAAAAAATGTAGATAATAACAGTATAATTGATAATGTCTCAAATTGTGGTGTAAAAAGCAATTGACAAAAGAGTCATCGTGTGGTTTCTTGAAGGTCTCATACACCAATTCAAGAAAGGGAACACACGATGACCACAGCAACTATAGCATTTCAAG